>Ga0209063_1000915_pt1 | contig 16616 bp, 12 predicted proteins | sample KloWWTmeKNB19Kit_FD_187177 | JGI IMG/M metagenome (GOLD analysis project Ga0209063, IMG submission 187177) | Active sludge microbial communities from Klosterneuburg, Austria, studying microevolution and ecology of nitrifiers - Klosterneuburg... | ecosystem: Engineered > WWTP > Aerobic digester >... | reverse complement strand
GATGATGAAGACGAATAAAGACTATTAAAATCAATACCTGAGTTGCGCCCGATCGATCAGATTGAGTGGCTCCCCAAGTTTGATACTTGCCTTAAAAGAAATTCTTTCGTACCATACATCTCTGACGGTGTAGGATAAACTCTCCCGGATATCCTTGCTTTCGAACAGCGGGACAAAGATTTCAAAAACATCCTTGACCAATACAATGGAAAATCCGCCGCTATAACTTAAAGCAGTCTTTTCGGTGATGGCTGAATCATAGAGTGCCATATCCATATACAAGTGAACCCACTTGAATGGAAGCGCAACACTAGCTCCTCCACCAATCATCCATTTGTCCCCAATCCCAATCGTAGAAAGTGTCTTCAGTCCAGCGTCTTTTTCATATACCTGGTGACTAAAAATTCCTGACTCTGCATTGCGGCCGCCCAACCATTGATCAAACATGTAATCGCGGGAAAAGTAACCACTGGAAGCCATTCCGTTGATGGTAAAACCTACCGCAGCATCCGGACTGTCATAGACCGGCAACCAACCACCATAGGCCTGAACCCACACGCCCCTTCGTTTATCCTTGCCTACAAAATGTTGCTTATACCGCAGATTCAATCTCACAAATCCTTTCCCTCCCTGCACATTACCAATTGCTTCAAGCGGCTTCAATACCTCATCGGATCTGAATTGGTATGACAGTTCATGAATCCCATAACTCCTGTGTTCCTCCGTATAAATTTTGTCTTCGTAATTCTGGCCCCTACCATAGTACTGGTTGATATTGACATACCGGTATTTTAACCACTGGGAAATTTTTGAATTCGTATCTGTGGGCTTTAACCTGAATGCGACGGTGGGTTCCCACCTGAAATAATGATCCCTGAAAAGGTAATGCGTATCGACGTTGTATCCAAAATCATCGAAAGCCAGTGACAACAAAAATTTATCGAATGGTCCGCTTTTCAAATCATTGATGTACCTGAAATTAGCGTATCCTCTGATCTTCTTACTTTTCTTTCCATACAAGGGAGCTACTACAAACTTAAAATGCTGCTGAGGTAACAAGCCTGATGAAAGAGCCACACCGGCCATAAATCCATCTGCCAGGTTATATCCAAATGCGGGGGTGATGCCTATGGTCGGCGATCTATAACTTTCAATTTTTGGCATGAAACCGAAGCGCGGAATCAAAGAGCGGGGATTGATATTGGAACTCCAATGCCTGTTGACACCCATGAACCCTTCATACAAATGAATTTCATCAGCCCTGTGATCGAGATGGATTGTCTTCTCGCCTTTGAAACCATTGAGCGTGTGTTCCCTGATCTGCTGGCCATCCTTGTAGGTGTTAAACCTGAGTGGTATGTCTGCAGGTCCGTGATTGACAAAGGTGACTTCTTTCTTTTCTCTATCAAAATGACTGATCCTGTAATCGATCTCGTGGGCGTGATGAATCCAGCCATCAAAATACCAGGAGAGATCGCAATCACATGCTTGTTCGAAAGAGTTTGAAAGGTGTGCCGGTGTAACGTGGGAAAACTGATGATCAGCAAAATATTGTCTGAACATCTTTTTCATGACCTCTTCACCTTCCATGCCCATCATCATCTGGAGTCCTTGTGCTGGCATGGTATATGCACTAAAAAAATATTGTGCTTGCTGTTGAGACTCAGGAGATGTCGCGGGTGGTTGAAGGGTATTGCTAAAGTGCAAGGCATGCTGCAGTGCATCCACCTGGTCCATGGATGCACGGGTTGTATACTCCCGCGGCAAATAAGCTTCACGATAGGCAGGTTGATATTTTGCGGTATACTGGGCTTCGATAAACGAATTTAAACCTTCATCCATCCATGGATGTGCTCTTTCGTTATTAGCGAGAATACCATAGAGCCACGTGTGCCCTATCTCATGCGCGATGACCAGATCAAGAGAAGCTGAATCTTCCATATACCCGATCTGCGCCACCATCGGATATTCCATTCCACCGCCCGCACTGAGTGGTGCGGAAACGACGCTCATCTGTTGATATGGATAGGCTCCCAGCCAATCACTATAAAACTCTAATGCACGTGCTGCGTAAACCCCTGCCTTACTCCACAAAACGCTGTCCCGGGGATCATAATAGACATTCAAGTCAACCTTGTTCTGACCTGCCACTACACCAGTATATTTTTCATGCCTGAAGGCGGGGCTTGTAAACCATGCAAAGTCAATAACATTCTCAGCTTGAAAATGCCAGTCGACCATCCCGCCTTCAGTTGTTTTTGAATTCAATACTCCTGTCGCTGCTACTGTGTATCCGGGTGGCACCTCCACATGCACATCATAGTCAGCGAAATCGTTAAAAAACTCACCCTGATCAAGGTAGGCCATCATATGCCAGCCTTCTTCATCAAATACACCAATGTGTGGATACCACTGTGTGAGTTGAAAGCTATTGCCGGCGTGTCCCATCCTGGAAAACGACTTTGGGATTGTCAGCTGGAATGGAGAGGAGACCTGAATGGAGTCCCCAGGTTGCAACGGACTATCTAAAATGAGCCATGCGATGTCAATAAACTCCGGATCTGTCTTCAACTGGATTGGTTGTTCGGCAGTGGTAAACCTCAGGCCTGCGAGCCCACCCATGTCAGCGGCCCTGGCTTTATGCAGATCAAAGTTCTTCTGATTGACCATTTGTTTGGCCAAGGCTGATTCCTTTGTACTATAGGCATTTGGCCACAGATGAATGCCTAGCTTGTCTAATGCTACGCTTGCGCGATTTGTATACGTAATGTCGATCTTCCCTGATACTATGTGGACTGCTGTATCCAGCGTTGCATGAATCCTGTACTGAGGACGCTGAGCAATTACCATAGAGGAATCGAGGAGGATAACCCAAAATAGCAGTGATGCCTTTACAAGGTGCATCAGGCTTAAACGGGTTGAATTAGTCCTCCAGGTGGTCAAACGCATTTTTCAAAGATATACAGTTTGCGGAAACACCGTCATGCATTGAAGACTGTCAGCTAGTTTCCCAAAAAATTCACACCTTGTGATCACGAACAGAGCTGATGACAGATAAGATACTCCCTATACTGCAGGAGGCCAGCAGGGCCATTCTGGACATCTATGCTGATGAAGCCAGTTTTAATACTGAATTGAAAGGCGACTTCAGTCCATTGACAGAAGCTGATAAGCGGGCTAATCAAATCATCTGTGAGGCATTAAGTGATATGTTCCCGGGCATACCTGTGATCTCGGAAGAAACAAAGCAAGCGGCATATGCGGAAAGGGCTGGATACACCAACTTCTTCCTGGTTGATCCACTCGATGGCACCCGGGAATTTATCAAGCGAAACGGTGAGTTTACCATCAACATCGCTTACCTCGAAGGGCATAAACCAGTCGGGGGATATGTTTTTGTACCATGCACGAGTCTGGCGTATGTGGCTGAATATGGCGGTGGTGCTTTCCGCATCGAAAGTGATGGTGTCAAGACGGAATTACGCTCTCAAGCCTTCAGGCTCACTGATCCCGGGCTCAATGTTGTTGCTTCAAGGAGCCACCGGGATAGCATGACTGATAAAATCATCTCGAGACTACGGGAGCCTGTGATTGTCTCCACGGGCAGCTCATTGAAGTTTTTATTGATTGCAGAAGGCAAGGCAAATTTTTATCCGCGCCTGGCACCTACTATGGAATGGGATACTGCAGCGGCACAATGTATACTTGAAGAGGCGGGAGGAAGTTTGTTGCAATTTGACAACCTACTACCACTGGTGTATAATAAACCTGACCTGTTAAATCCCCACTTTATCGCAATGGGCGCTATGCTGGATCCAGAAAGCCTGGTGGATCTACTCCGTACGCTCTAGAAATCATATTATTATTTTTTGGCATATGATTTGCAACAGATCAGTAACGCTTACTATCTGACAAATACATATGATCCCATCTTCTAAATCCTTCCTGGCAGGTGTAACCCTGTGCGCCTTTCTATGCTGTTCGCCAAAGCCGTACACTAAGGTGATGGTGAGACCAGCTTCTTGTTCGCAGGATGTTCAGTTTGCAGACTGTGCCAGTCTCGGACATTTGCTTGAATTTGCTGACCTTATGAAAAAGCCGGTGTTCCTCTACTTCTATGCCCCATGGATTGAATCCTGCAAGCGTATGGATCAATATGTCTACACCCAGGATGAACTCGCATCTTACTTCAACAATCATTTTATCAATTATAAAGTCAATGCCGGTGATACTTCTCCGGATGCCGCACTGGCTGACCGGTATGGAGTCACTTCCTTTCCTACGCTATTGTTTGTGGATAGCAAAGGAAAGATCATGAAACGCCACGAAGGCCCGGCTACGGCTGCGCAAGTTTTGGAGATGGGGTATTACCTGCATGATGCGGTGGAGAAGGAGATGGTATCGCTGGGAAGCCACTAGAGTGTAAGAGAGTGAGAGGTGAGAGAGTGAGAGCGTGAGAGCGTGAGAGAGTGAGATGATTATCTGACCCCCTACCTCCTGAAAGGGGGACTTGATAAATTTAATCTATTATAGTCTTTCTCTATTCTCCCTAGCCTCTGAAAGGGAACTTGATAAATTTAATCTCGCATAGTCTTTCTCTGGTCCCCCTTTCAGGGGGTAGGGGGTCTGAGGGGGTCATAACTATTCTGTTTCCCCTGTAGGTTTTGCGAATGCGGGTGAAGCAAATAATTTAGCGGCGGCGGATTGGCCGACGAGTTTGACAACTTCATCTTCGGGGGCTTCTTTGAGCTTCTTTACGGAACCAAAATGTTTCAGCAGTTTTTCTGCGGTTTTCTCCCCTACCCCTTTGATGCCGGTGAGTTCTGTACTGGCGAATCCTTTACTTCTTGTGTTCCTGTGAAAGGTGATGGCAAAGCGATGTGCTTCATTACGGATCTGCTGGATGAGGCGAAGCGATTCGGATTTCTTGTCAATGTAGAGAGGGATGGAATCTTCGGGAAAATAAATTTCTTCCAATTTCTTAGCAATGCCGACGACTGTCATGCGGTCTCTGATGCCAAGTGCATCGATTGATTCCATGGCTGCGCTGAGCTGGCCTTTACCACCGTCTATGACCACCAGATCAGGTAAGGGTTGGTTCTCCTCCATCATTCGCTTGTAGCGCCGTTCGACGATCTCGCGCATAGAAGCAAAGTCATCAGGACCCTCCACAGTCTTTACGTGAAAATGCCGGTAATCCCTTTTTGCAGGCTTTGCATTTCTGAATACCACACATGAAGCGACAGGATTGGTGCCTTGGATATTGCTGTTGTCGAAACATTCGATATGCATAGGTAATCCATTCATCCGCAGGTCTTGCTGCAGGGTGCGTAAGATGCGTTCTGCTGGTGTCTGCTTCTGCGTATAATTCATTTTCTCCTTCTGCTTTTGCAAGAGGAAATATTTGACATTCTTCATGGAGAGGTCCAGCAAATCTTTTTTCTCCCCACGCTGAGGAACTGTTTGGGTTAACCCTTGTTCGACGAGCTCAACTTTGAAAGGCAGCACGAGTTCCTCCGTGAGGCTGTTGAATTTTTCACGTAGCCGATCAATGGTAAACGCAAGCAACTCATGTTCATCTTCATTGAGATTTTTGAGCAATTCCTGAGTATAACTATTGATGATTGCGCCTTGTACGACCTTGAGGTAATTGACATAGGCATGTGTTTCATCAGTGGCGATACTGAACACATCCAGGTCACGGTCCATTTGGCTGACCACAGTGGATTTTGCCTGGTAATCTTCGAACAGTGTCAACTTCTCCTTGATCTGTTGCGCCTTTTCAAATTCCATTTCCACGGCGTGGGTCTCCATCTGCCTTTTGAGATGCTGGATCACATCGCGAAAATGGCCTTTCAGTACATTGCGAACCTGATCGATACGGGCATTGTATGATTCTTCTGTTTCCAAACCTTCACATGGGCCGAGGCAATTTTTAATGTGATATTCGAGGCAGACCTTATACTTTTTAGCTGCGATAGGCTGAGGCGTCAGTAACAGCGGACAGGTGCGAAGGGGAAATATCTTCCTTACGATTTCAAGGATCTCACTGACTTTATTCTTGGAGGTGTATGGGCCGAAATAAGTGGAGCCATCACGTATCACGCGTCGGGTCAGAAATACGCGCGGAAATTTTTCATTCTTGATGCAGATAAACGTGTAGGATTTATCATCCTTGAGGTTGACATTGTACCGGGGTTGAATTTGTTTAATCAACGTGTTTTCAAGCAACAGGGCATCCTGTTCACTTTCGACAATCGTGAATTCAAAATGATGTGCCTGCCGGACCATCGTCCGTGTCTTGAAATATTGATTTTTCTGTTCGCCGAAATAGGAGGCAAGCCGATTGCGCAGACTTTTCGCTTTGCCTACATAGATGACAGTCCCTTCCCCATTCAGAAAACGGTATACACCCGGTTCTTTTGGGATATTGTCTGCTACCGCCTTGTACTCCTCATACGTCATATATCCGTATGCTCGTCGGCGATCATGCCTTTCAATAAATACTCTGCAGAAGCCGGATTAGTAGCCAGCGGAATATTATGCACATCGCACAACCTCATGAGCATCTGTACATCTGGTTCATGTGGGTGCTTACCCAGCGGATCGCGGAAGAAGAAAACGAAATCAACCTCACCATTGGCCACCTTGGCGCCTATCTGGGCATCGCCACCTTTTGGGCCGGAGAGGACTTTGGTGACTTTGAAGCCGGCTTTTTCAAGAAATGAGCCTGTCGTCGCAGTCGCGATCAGCTCAGAGGCTCTGAATAACTCCTTGTTATGCAGGAGGAAAGAGACCAGATCGGCTTTTTTTCCGTCGTGGGCGATCATAGCGATTCTAAGCATAGGGTCTTGTTCTTTTTTATATGTGAGGTAAAGTTCAGGAAAAACTTTGGGTATCTCCTTGTTGTGCTAACTGCCGCTGGCCAGGAGCTCTTACCTCTAGTGGAGTCTCCGCTGGAACTCACCCCCCAACCCCCTCTCTTTCCCGAGGAGAATTACCGTATGCGCTTGATTTTCTGAAAAGAGGGGGAGCATGGATTTCGGTGGTTGCAGGAGCAAACAGTTCGGCTCCGCTCACCGCAGCGTTCTGGCAACAGCAGGGGTGGATTTCTTATGTCGGGGGCGTATTGCATCCGCCCCTGACATAAGAAATCCGATTATTCGGGGGCGGCTGCAAGACGCCCCCGACAATCGGTCGGCTTGCGGCCAGCGGTTGGCTGACATTTAGATATATTAGCCTCTTCATTACTACTGAATTATGAAACTTACCTCACTTTTACTTTTGCTCCTCTGTACTTTTTCAATTCAGGCTCAGGATAACGGGCTCAAAGTGCTGGAGCATAGTGATTTTCTGATATGGAACACTATCCAGGACAGGCAGATAGCTGCTGATGGAAGGATAGTCAGTTACCGGGTGGTGCCTGGTGAAGGCAATCCTACCTTGAAGATCTATGACGCCACCACCACGGCTACGAGTCAGATACATAGGGTCAGCAAATCCACCATTGATTATGATGGCAAGTTCATATTCGGACTTATCACTCCGCACCGGGATAGTCTTAGAGCACTTGAACGGAAAAAAGTGGACAAGAAAGAATGGCCTGCTGATACATTGTTTATTACTTCTGGTGTAGCAGGGAGTGTGCTGCGCATCCCAAATGTGACGGAGTATAAATATCCTGCAAAGAAGGGCGACTGGCTAGCGTATAGCATTAAGCCTCAGACAGTGCCAGCGGATACAACCAAGGAAAAGGATGCAACTAAGGAAAAGAAAAAGTCTAAGAAAGAGATTGTTCATTTGATAGTGCGACAACTATCAACGGGACTAGAGGATACTTTGAAGAATGTAAAAGAATTTGTGTGGGCTGAAAAAGCGGCGATGTTGTTAGCCGTCACTGCATCAAGTGATTCAACTGAAACGGCCGGAGTGGCCTATTGGTCTAATCATGAATGGCAATATATCAAGAAACAAAAAGCGGAATATGCGAAACTTTCATTATCAGTAGATGGAAACCAGATCGCTTTCCTTGGCAATCCGGATACGACTAAAGCTCAGGTTCAGCCGTGGGAACTTTACTATTACGATTTCAGGACTGATAGTGCTACATCCATTGCTGCAAAAAATAAAAGTCCTCTCCCGCTTGTGAGTCTGCATGCAGAACCACGCTGGAGTGAGGACGGCAAATATCTTTTTTACGGTCGCGCCCAAATGCCCGTGATCAAAGACACCACACTGCTCCCTGATGAAATTGTAGACGTAGAAATATGGACTACCGATGACAAAGAAATCTATCCGGTACAAAACGTAAGAAAACCACTGGAAGAAAAAAGATCTTACAGCTATGTCTACGACACCCAGTCAAAGCAGCACTCGGCTATTTGTTCACCGTCATGGGAATCAGCAGTATATACGCCTGACCGTAATGGCCGATTTGTACTGGTGTACACCGATCAACCATATCAGAGAGAGTCTTCCTGGACCGGCGATGCACGTAAAGACCTGGCGAAAGTGGATCTCCTGACCGGTGCAGTTATTCCGTTTCGCAAAGGAATACTGACCAATCCGAGAATATCGCCTGGGGATAAATTCGCTTACGGTTACAGTGACATTGACAGTACATGGTGGACATATCAATTTGCTACCGGCACCTTTTCATTGATGAAGCGTGATGGATTGCCCTCCTTCTATGATGAAGAAAATGATGTGCCTACGCATCCAAACAGTTATGGAGTTGCAGGTTGGATCAAAGATGACCAATCGATGATCTTGTATGATCGTTATGACCTGTGGGCATGGACAGGAGAAGGCTCGAAAGCTCCGGCGGCGCTGACTAAGGGAAGAGAGCAGAAATTAGTGCATCGATACATTAAGGCTGATGCTGAAGAAAAATTTCTATCACCATCCGCACCATGGCTCATTCATCTCAAGGATGACACAAATAAATCGACAGGCTATAGCTGGTTTAATCCCGCCAGTTTTTCATTGGATTCGGTATATGTCCTATCTGATTTTGAACATAGCAGGCAGGTCACGAAAGCAAGATCCGCGGACACGTATCTTTTTACAAAAGAAAACTTCGCCACCTTTCCTGACCTGCAATTGTCCGGTGACAGATTGAAAACCAGTGTCAGGGTTTCGGACGCGAATCCTCAACAAAAGCAATATGCCTGGGGCACCATTCAACTCTACCAATGGATGGATTGGGACAGCGTCATGCGCACCGGATTACTGGTCTTGCCTCCGGGATTTGATACGTTGAGGTCCTACCCTACGATTGTCAATTTCTATGAGAAATCATCTGATGAACTTCACAATCATCCGACACCAGCTCCGCATAGGTCAACGATCAACTATGCATTCTATGCGAGTCGCGGGTATGTCATCTTCAATCCGGACATCAGCTATAAGATCGGACTACCTGGAGAGAGTGCTTATCAAATCGTGATGTCTGGTACGTCCAACCTGGTGAATGACAGAATTGCTGACCGTGAAAATCTCGCATTACAAGGTCACTCATGGGGAGGCTATCAGATCGCATACATTCTCACCCGAACCAATATGTTTAAATGCGCAGAAGCCGGAGCTGCTGTTGTCAACATGACGAGTGCTTATGATGGCATACGATGGGAGACAGGGAAAGGTCGGCAGTTTCAATACGAAAAAGAACAAAGCCGACTGGGTAAAACACTTTGGCAAGACCCTAATCTGTACATCAATAATTCGCCACTCTTCAAGATCAATAAAATCGAAACACCATTGCTCTTGCTGCACAACGATGAAGACGGAGCGGTGCCTTTCGAACAAGGGATAGAATTTTACTTAGCGCTAAGACGACTTGATAAAAAGGCGTGGTTGCTCAATTATCGTGGTGAGCCGCACTGGCCGGTGAAATGGCAAAACCGAAAAGATTTCAATATCCGGATGTCGCAGTTTTTTGATCACTACCTCAAGGGACAGCCGATGCCGGAGTGGATGGCGAAGGGTGTGCCGGCGGTGGAGAGAGGGGTGAATAAAGGGTATTAGTGTAAGAGCGTGAGAACGTGAGAGCGTGAGAGCGTGAGAGCGTGAGAACGTGAGAGAGTGAGAACGTGAGACGTGAGAACGTGAGACGTGAGACGTGAGAACGTGAGACGTGAGACGTGAGACGTGAGACGTGAGAATTTTAAAAAAATACAAATGATGTAGGGGTTCAAAATTTTGAACCCCTACATCATTTGTATTTTTTTACCATTTCACTACCACCTTACCGATAGAGGTGCGGCCTTCTAAAAAAGCATGGGCTTTGTCTAGTTCAGTGCCATTGAAGATCGCACCGATGTGGGGGTTTAGAATTCCTTTCGAATAGAGCGTGGTGACGCCTTTAAAAGATTCTGCGAGCATATCGGGGCGATAGTCTGCGATCTTGAGCATATTGACGCCGATGAGGCTTTGGGATTTACTGAGGTAGGCGATTGGTGAGAAGAAACCAAAACCAAGACCCAGACGAATAAGATTGAGTTTGCCTTTCTTGCCGCTTAGGGCGGCGGCTCCGAGGGTGACGATCCTGCCACCATGCGCGAGGACGGATTTTCCTTTTTTGATGGAAGAGCCGCCGATGTTGTCAAAGATGACATCTACCCTGCCGTTGAGATACTGATGGACATAATCTGTCCAATTGATCCGGTGATGATCTACGACATGATGTACCCCAAGATTTTTTAAATACTCTACTTTCTCTGAGCCACCAGCTACACCGATTACAGTGCAACCTTTCCACAAGGCAATCTGGACCAACGCGGTTCCTAACCCTCCGGCGGCGGCATGGATTAATACCTTCTCGCCTGGAAGTAATGTTTGAGATAAAATGGCCGCGTGATATGCTGTGACGCATTGTGTCGCTAATGCACACCCTGTTCCGATTGGTGCCTCCTCGGGCATATGACTCACTGCCTGCGCCTGGGTGACTGCATATTGTGCATAGCCTCCAAATCGGGTGAGCCCAAATACACGATCGCCCTTTTTAAATCCAGCAACATCATCAGCTACCTCTTCTACATGGCCTTCGACATCGTAGCCGATAATACAGGGTAATGGTGGACATTCACGATACAGTCCTTGCCGGGCCATGATGTCTGCATAATTGAGACCAAAAGCATCGACCTTGATCAGCACCTGGCCAGGGCCGATGACCGGAACCGGGGTTTCGCGCAGTTCAAATGAATCTGCCGGTGTACTGTTCCTGATTAAAACATGCGCTAGCATAAGATTGAAGTTTAGGAAGTGGCTCAGGTCCACATTTATAAAGAAATCAAGGAGTTAGGTTCTACAATGTAATCAAACTTATGATGCTTCGATTGGTGCCCAGCAGGAAAATTGCCATGATTAGCCCTTAAATGTCAGGTCCAAAACCCCTTGTAAAAGATCTACCCCTTATACACAACTCAAAAAGAGGGTGCCGTTGCAGGAGTTTGCTCCTGCGACCAAATGGATACCTAATGGAATTCCTATTGAGAATCTATATTGGATTTCTTATGGTCGCAGGAGCAAACTCCTGCAGCGGCCATGGCCATTATATCACTAGGATATTCTATTAAGCATGGAAAATTAATCGATGTGTATAAACGGTAGAGTAAAAGATTCAGGAGATACCAGACCAGTCAGATATTAGAATTTCCTTAGAAAACCGGCTGTATTTGGTGTATACCGCGGAAACCTTTCAATTTCAATACCTTTGCCGCCAATAAAAAATGCATCTAATGACATTTAGGCAAATTCTCCTCCTGTCCTTGCTCATCCTGAGCATGGCAGCCTGTAAAAAGGAACCCTACGAAACCTCGCTCTGTGCCGACACATCCCGCATCCATAAATCTGTCGAGAAGACAACTGAGATCATCGTTTCTGATATATTTTCTCCCGTTGTGGCTGGCAGGATTTATGCATACACTAACATAGCTTTGTATGAAACCCTGAGACAGGGCAATCCGAAATACAAAACCCTGGCTGGACAATTGAGAGACCTCACAGAGGTACCTGCCCCACCAAAGGACAAATCCGTAGATATCAACCTCGCCGGTTTGCATGCTTATATGAGTGTTGCCAAGGCATTGATCTTCTCTGAAACAGATATGGAAGATCACCGTGCAGCCATGTACGCAGACCTCACCGCCAAGGGACTTCCTGAGGATGTTCTTGAAGCTTCGACAGCCTATGGCCAGCAAGTTGCTGATCACATCCTGGCATGGTCAAAAACGGATAACTACGCCCAGACCCGAAGCTTTACAAAATATACGGTAAACAATGAACCAGGCCGCTGGCAACCAACACCACCAGCCTTCATAGAGGCTGTGGAACCACACTGGCGTGAGATTAGGGCCCTGACACTAGACAGTGCGAGTCAATTCACCCCAGACCCTCCGGTGCCGTTCAGCACAGAAAAAACATCTCAGTTTTACAAACTGGCAAATGAAGTGTATACGGCAGTTGATTCCAATAAAGAAGAAAAAATGGAGATTGCTAACTTCTGGGATTGCAATCCATATGTCATGCATCAGCAAGGTCACCTGATGATGGCTACTAAAAAAATCACACCTGGCGGTCACTGGATGGGCATTGTGGGACTGGTCACGCGTAAAGCAGGATTAGATATGGTGGGGACTGCCGAAGCATATGCGATGGTTTCCATTGGTTTGTTTGATGGATTTATCAGTTGCTGGGATGAAAAATTCCGCAGCAATGTGATTCGACCTGAAACGTACATCAACCGGTTTATTGATCCTGACTGGGAACCTACGCTGCAGACACCCCCATTCCCAGAGCATACAAGCGGTCATAGCGTTATTTCCTCAGCATCATGTGTGATCCTCACTAAAATGTTTGGTGACAACTTTGCATTTGAGGATAGTACTGAAGTGCCTTACAACCTTCCTGTACGTTCCTTTAAGTCCTTTAAAGAAGCTGCTGACGAAGCATCTATCAGCCGTTTTTATGGTGGCATCCACTTTATGCCTGCTATAGAGTATGGGGTCACACAAGGAACAAAGGTTGGAGAGCATGTATTGGCCAGGGTTAATACCAGGGCTAATTAACATCAAGCCAATACCTTTAGCCTAGTTCACTCATTTTTCCACGACATCCAAATGATCCTGAGCATATACAGGATGATTTAAATCATTCGGCATTGACAACCGGGCATGCCTGGTTATCTTCGTGGTTCAATTGATTCCATATGAAATTCAGAACAGAGAAAGATAGCCTGGGCCTCGTCAATGTGCCCGCAGATGTATACTGGGGTGCCCAAACACAACGCAGCAAGGACAACTTTAAGATCGGTGGCCACCTCATGCCGGTCGAAATCATCAGGGCATTTGCGATCCTGAAGAAAGCGGCAGCACTGACCAATATGGACCTGGGTGTACTGCCCCAACCAAAAGCAAAACTGATCGGCAAAGTATGCGACGAAATCCTCCGGGGAGAGCTCACTGATCATTTCCCACTGGTCGTATGGCAAACCGGATCGGGTACCCAGTCCAACATGAACCTCAATGAAGTGATTGCAAACCGGGGCCATGTGATCAAGGGAGGCAAGCTGGATGATGCTAAAAAATATCTGCATCCTAATGATGATGTGAATAAATCACAATCCTCCAATGATACTTTCCCAACCGCGATGAGCATCGCTGCCTACAGCTACCTCGTCGAACATACGATACCATCTCTTGAACTGCTCCATACAGCACTTGACGCAAAGGCAAAGGCATTTAAAGCTATCGTCAAAATAGGTCGTACGCACCTGATGGATGCAACACCACTGACCCTGGGCCAGGAATTCAGTGGATATGCTTCACAAATAGAGCACGGTATTAAAGCCATCAAAAACACCCTACCCCATCTCACAGAACTTGCCCTCGGTGGAACTGCAGTAGGTACAGGTTTGAATGCCCCAAAAGGATATGACAAGAAAGTTGCTAAGAAAATTGCGGAGCTAACCGGTCATCCATTTGTAACTGCAAAAAATAAATTTGAATCCCTTGCTGCGCATGATGCGATTGTCGAATCACATGGTGCATTGAAGACCGTAGCGGTTTCTTTAAACAAGATCGCTAACGATATTCGTCTGCTTGCTTCCGGCCCACGTAGTGGTATCGGTGAGATCAATATCCCATCTAATGAGCCTGGTTCATCTATCATGCCTGGCAAAGTCAATCCAACGCAATCTGAGGCAATGACTATGGCGATGGCACAGGTGATCGGAAATGATGTAGCCATCAATGTTGGCGCGATGCAAGGGCATTTCGAACTCAATGTATTCAAGCCTGTCATCATCTTCAACTTCCTGACCTCTGCCCGACTGATCGGAGACGCATGTGTAAGCTTTGTTGAGCATTGTGTAGATGGCATTGAGCCAAATCATGCGCGCATCAAAATGCATCTTGACAATTCGCTCATGCTAGTGACTGCGCTCAATACGCACATCGGCTATGACAAGTCTGCTGAAATTGCTAAAAAAGCACACAAGGAAAATACAACCCTGAAGGAAGCTGCGATTGCACTTGGCTATCTGACCAGTGATCAGTTTGATAAGTGGGTGAGAGCGGAAGACATGGTTTAAGCTGTCAGCCGTCAGCTGTCAGTTCTAGATTTTCCGGCAACTCACCCCCGGCCCCTCTCTTAACGAGGAGTAATTCATACGAAAATGATATTACAAAAGAGAGGGGAGATTTGATTTTCAATGCAACACATGATCGTGCAAGGCGAAGGTGATTTTTTCTGAAAACTGAGAGCTGATAGCTTTAGTTTTTCCGGCAACTCACCCCCTTCCCGCTTAGTTGATAGTCAGCAGTTGGCAGTCTCCAATTAGCAGACTTCAATCAGCAGTTCGAGCGCAGCGAAGATCCCGCCCCATACGGGCAGCGGGAATACGTGAGATGTGAGACGTGAGTGAGAGTTAAGAAGTGAGCTTGCGAACGACCACAGCCATGGTGAGTAATACTCTGGAAGCTGGTAGCTATTTATATACTTCTGAAAGCTGACGGCTGATAGCTGATAGCTGACAGCTATTTATATACTTCTGAAAGCTGATAGCTGACAGCTAAAGAAAATCAATGTTGAATCAGAATATCGCGCTCACCGATAAAATATTTACAACCCGGAGCCTGATCACGAATGACCCTCTTAGCGATAAACTCAAGTACAGTCATTCGCTCTGCCAATACCATTTTAGTTTCTGCTTCCCATCTTTCCGGAGTAGGTATGGTGATGATGGCGACGGTATCACCTCCTCCGAATTCATAATAGAATCGAGCCGTCAGATCATTGCGATAAAAAATTACATACCCTGACCTTCCTTCACCTTCATATGCGACATTTCCGATGTGTTGCTCATCCATCGTTTCAAATCCAAGTTTAAACCAGACGTCAGCTAAAATCTGCGCAGGTATTTCAAGAATACGCTTTAGCATATCAGAAGGAATTTCATTGACAATGAGTTTTTCTATTGTTTCTGCCAACACCTCATTTCTGACTTTTATAAGATTAGCTTTTCGATTCTCTTCAATACGTGTTTCGGAGATTTTATCAGCTTCTTTTAGAATACGGTTGTATTCATCCTTGGCGGCTATCTGCAGGTCGATGGCCTTTTCCTGTTCAAGCTTCAGGTTTGCATTGACAAGATCAATATTTGCGAGTGCTTCTTCCATTGTCTTACGAAAGACATCTGCAGCCCCGCTGTAGTCTGGTGATTCAGGCATTCGTTGTTAAATAGGATAGTTGATCAGATAAGATGTTGGACCTCAATTCCATTTTGGTTTTCCGATGATGGCCACCAGAAAATAAATCAGCATCAAAACACCGGGTACAGCCGCGAGGGCTAAAAGGCCTTTGGCCATGCCGAGGCGGTCATGATCCTTGAGCCAATCAGAACCCAGCAATACGCCTGCTACAGCCAGCAGGATGAGCAACCATAAAGCAAAATTCCGTTTTGTTACGGAACCATCCTTTATACCTATAAAAAAGAAATAGACAGGCACAACGGACATGATCGCAGTGAAAATCCAGAGAATCCAATAGAAAGTCATATGCTCCGATTGAGGTATGCTGAAATTGATCTGAACAGGTTAGAATCAGTGAGGCCTGGTATCAGAATGAAGTTAAAGATAATACCCAAAGTCAAATCGGGTGCACACCGCTATTAATTCCATCTGACGTCGCCAAAGATAGCCACTGACATAAAGATAATAGCAAGGACAGATGGGATGGCAGCTATGATCAGCACCACTTTAGCGGCCTTAATCTGGTTTTGTGTCTTGAGCCAATATGTACCGCCCATTATCAATGCCACCACTGCCAGCAGGATCATCCAGATACCCATATTATCGGAATCAACCGAGCCATCGGCTAGGCCTATAAAGAAGAAGTAGATGGGAATAAGGGACATCAGGGCATTGAATATCCAGAGAATCCAGAAGGAGATCATAGTTGGTATGATTAAGTGGTGATTAAAGGTAGGAATTTCGGTGGTCGCCAGAGCAAACAGTTCGACTACGCTCCATCCGTCAGCAGAAAGCCGTTGCAGGAGTTTGCTCCTGCAACCACCGAAATCCCTGGTGAAATTCCTGCTGAGAATCCCTGTTAGAATC
>Ga0209063_1000914_pt1 | contig 16690 bp, 15 predicted proteins | sample KloWWTmeKNB19Kit_FD_187177 | JGI IMG/M metagenome (GOLD analysis project Ga0209063, IMG submission 187177) | Active sludge microbial communities from Klosterneuburg, Austria, studying microevolution and ecology of nitrifiers - Klosterneuburg... | ecosystem: Engineered > WWTP > Aerobic digester >... | reverse complement strand
TCCATCTCCTTCTGAGCCATCTCCGAAATGCCAGCCAAAAGAAATGATGTCATGCTCACTGGTCGATGTGCTGTTGAAGTGTATCTGTAGTGACCCTGGTATTTGTTCCCAGGTAAATTCCGCATGACAGTCACCTTCTGGCTCCTGAACGGTTACTTCATGACAAACATCACTGACGCATCCGTCTTCAGTTTCTATGATCAGGCATACCAGATAGGTACCTGGTTGAAGATAGGTGTGTGATGGATTCGGACCGTCTCCCTCATGGCCATCGCCAAAATTCCAGTTGAACGAAACTATATCATGATCACTGGTGGACGTGTTGGTAAAATCGATTTCAAGTGTTCCGCTGAACTGCTCCCAGATAAATGCAGCATTGCAATCAGAGGGAGGAAGAGCCTCCACGGTAACCTCATGGCATACATCGCTGACGCAGCCCACGTTATCTGTGATGATCAGACAGACCACATACGTGCCACCTTCAGGATAGGTGTGATATGGGCTGGAGCCATCACCTTCGTGATTGTCACCAAAGTTCCAATGATAGGTTACGATATCATGTTCACTGGTTGAGGTGCTGTTGAAGTGGATCTGCAATGTTCCAGGAATCTGTTCCCATGTGAATTCCGCATTACAATCAGATTGTACGGCCGCAACGGTCACTTCGTGGCAGACATCATCGACACATCCGAAGTTATCGGTGATCGTCAGGCAGACCAGATATGTACCTGGCTCCGGAAAGGTGTGATAAGGAGCCGATCCATCGCCTTCATGACCATCCCCAAAGTTCCAGTTGTAGGAAACAATATCATGTTCACTCGTCGACGTGCTGTGAAAATGGAGCTGGAGTGTCCCGGGTAGTTGTTCCCAGGTAAACTGCGCATTGCATTGAGCCTGCAAAGCCTGGCTAGCCAACGTCAACAGGAAGAGCGGGAGTAGGAGAAGTAAAGCTTTTTTCATAGTTGGTAAGAATTGAGACCAGTTAATACAACGGGGGATTCAAAACTAAAGATAAACCGCCTATGAAAACGCTGCCTTGCCTTTATTATATTTCTTCCGTTTCCGCTCCCCCAGGATCCAGAATCCTTTTCGCTTCCTCACTTTATAATATTGCAGTATATATTTTTCCATGTGTAATACGGCTTCCTCCGGATCATCCGTCAGTTTGACATAGTTAAGGTCTTCGGGAGAGATCGTTCCTTCCCGGAGCATAAAATCCAGATATTCTATCAACGGCGCATAATACTCCGTGCCCATCAACACCACAGGAAAATGGTGGATCATGCCGGTCTGCACCAGCGTAAGCGTTTCAAACATCTCATCCATGGTGCCCCATCCACCAGGCAGAACCACAAAAGCATAGGAGTATTTGAGAAGCATAAATTTTCGGATGAAAAAGTAATCCAGTGTCACCCATTCATGCATATAAGGATTGGGTTGCTGTTCCAGTGGAAGCCGGATATTACATCCCACACTTGCACCACCTCCTTCATAAGCACCTTTGTTGGCAGCTTCCATAATCCCTGGCCCTCCACCGGTCATCACCGTAAATCCGGTTTTTGCAATCGCGGCTCCAACCGCTTCTGCCATTTTATAATACCGATGTTCTGTTGTAAAGCGCGCTGAACCAAAGACGGTCACACACGGACCAACAAAATGCAGTGTTCTGAATCCTTTGATAAACTGGTACATCGCCTTGAAGATGAAAGCAAGCTCGCTGGTCCTCGACTTAGGCCCCTCCAGGTAGTCATAGTGATTGACGAGTACTTTTCGCTTGATTGGATCAATCGGGGTGACAGGCACTAAAGTGATTTTGGACATAAAGATTTAAACTATAAAAGATAACTGGCTACCTAGGTTCCAGGGATGTTGTTAGGGTAATAAAGATCATTCCATGACGGCTTTCATGTCAAGAAAGAATTAAATCTTAGCAATCGGTACGTCTGTATTAAGGACCAAAATTAAGTTTTTAAGCAACAAGGCCAAGCCATGGCATACTTGGCATAGAATTTGGCTTTGACGTTGTCAGCAATAGACATACCTGCTCCCCGATCGTATGATATTTTTTAAAACCACACTACTCCTTTTCCTGGTGATCTTTACAGGTCCGAAGGAATCCCTGAAGCCACATGTAGTCAACTATATCGAAACCTATAAGTTTGTGGCCATAGATGAAATGGTCCGATCAGGTATCCCGGCCAGTATCATCATGGCACAGGCGATCCTTGAATCCAATGGGGGCGTATCAACACTGGCAAGAGAATCAAACAATCATTTCGGGATCAAATGCAAGAGCTATTGGACAGGCAGTGCACATTATCATCCGGATGATGACCGTGATGCCAATGGCAAACTGATACCTTCCTGTTTTCGTAAATATGATTCTGTATTCTCATCATATGCAGACCACAGTGATTTCCTGATGAACACGCCGCACTACCAGCCATTGTTTGTGTATGACAAGACGGAGTATGAGCAGTGGGCAAAGGGACTGCAGCTATGCGGCTATGCTTCTGATCCGGCGTATGCGGACAAACTGATCAGGACTGTCAAGTTGTACAACCTGCATGAACTAGACTACTATACCATTCAATATATAGCCCCTTCAAAACTGACTACATCAGGAGATGTGGGTTCATCCCAAAAATGATAAACACCCATTGATGTCCGTGAAGGGCGTTTCTAATAACTGTCAAATTTATTGCTGCAACTGTTGTAATACATTGACAATCAAACGTGGCTTTTAATAATAATGCGGTTATTAGAGACGCCCTGAAGTTAAAATTTGTTCGTTTTCAGTGACCAAAGTCTTCTACCACCTGACTAACCAATCTCACGTAATCTAAACATTACATCTCTTCAGGAATCTCGGAAGGCTTTGGTGTTTTTCTGACTGCATTAGCGATGTCTTTCTTATGTCGATCGCGTGCCCTGAAGATATCGAGGGCCATAAAGAGCGCTGATTTGAAAGAAGTAGGATCAGCTTCATTCTTTCCAGCAATCTCATAGGCAGTACCATGGTCTGGTGAAGTCCGCACATAAGGCAATCCGGCAGTATAATTGACCCCATCATGGAAATGGAGCATCTTGAAAGGGATCAGGCCCTGATCGTGATACATGGCCAGGACGCCATCGAATTTCTTGTGGTTCATGGATCCGAAAAAGCCATCTGCGGAATAAGGGCCCATGACGATTTCACCTGACTTCTTAGCTTCGATGATCGCCGGGCGGATGATTTCTTCTTCTTCCTTGCCCAGGAATCCGGCTTCCCCTGCATGTGGGTTGAGACCCAGGACGGCAATAACGGGTTGGGCGATCCCAAAATCGATCTTGAGGGATTTGATCAGGACATCCAGTTTCGACCTGATGATTTCACGGGTGATGGATGGCGGGACCTGATTCAGTGGCATATGACCGGTTACCATGGCTACCTTCAGGGTATCGGTGACCATCATCATCAGACCTTCCTTGACTCCAAATTCATGGGCCAGGTATTCGGTGTGGCCTGGATATTGAAACCCGGCCATTTGCATGGCGTTCTTATTGATTGGTGCGGTGACCAGCAGGTCGATATGGCCTTCTTTGAGGTCTCTGACGGCCCTGTCGAGGGCGATATGGGCTATTTTACCGCCTTCCTCTGTCTCTTTACCCAGCGCGATATTGATATTATCCTGCCATACATTGACCACATTGATCTTCTGGGTATAGATTTTATCAGCAGTGGCGGTGGTATGGAAGGAGAAGTCACCCGGGTTGACGATGTTCTTGTGGTAACTGACCACCTTGCTGGAGCCGTAGATCACCGGTGTGCACAGTTGTGTCACTGAGGGGTGCGACAATGTCTTGATGATGACTTCAAGGCCGATCCCATTGATGTCTCCTATTGTAATGCCTGCGCGTATGGTTCCCATGTATTGTTTCGAGGTAAAGGAATGAATAGGGGTAAAGATACAATTCGGGGCGGGAGTTGGGGTATGGGGGAAAAGGGAGGGGAGTTTGGTGTTGATGAGGTGAGGAGGGGAGATGGCTGATCTGGTTTGGGGTGAATCTATTTGAAGGAATTTGGTATGACCAAATATGCTCAAGTCAGTAAATGATTTCACATTATGCCTTATTCAAATTTATAAACAGAAAATGTTTAATCAAATTCATCTGCTATTTTTCATTGTTTTCACCTTGGTGGCAATATCTTCAATAGAACAGGAATACTCCGCTATTCCTCAATAAACCGTTGAAAAGCAAATTTTTACTGTGCGGAACACTCTATGCTTCCTGTTCAGAATTAGGCCACATTCCCCGATAATTTCAGCTGGCTATGTATACTTAAATTGCTAAGCAAGAAAACCAGATCATATAAGTAAGTTACCTCAAGGATTGATGCATTCATGAAGTGCTCCCTTATACTGAATGCCTTCAATACCACATTGATGGAGAGATAAATTACATATGCTAAACTGACTACCCTAGATCTCTAACGATGAGAAAATAAATTAAATGTTTTAAAATTGGCAAGAAACTTCATATATTTTGTTTTAGGTGTCATAGTTTTAAATTTAAAATAAAAGCTTAAATTTCAATTTAAAACATATAATATGTTTGTTTTATGCATTATGCTTAATAAGTATTAGAAAAAAATATTAATCTGTCAGCATAAAAAAAATGAAAAATATACAATTCTTTATTAATTTGCCTAAAATTTACTCAAATAATGCTCTTGCCAAATAATAGTCAAGTATTCGAAATGAAAATCTTTTTAACATAATTTACATAATCTCTAAAATTATTTTAATCATGAAACAACTGACCATTACACGAAAGATTTAACACAGTTTTCATTTGAAGAAGCAATTCGCTATTTTAATATTGCTAACTAGTGGACTAATATTGCCTCAATCTTCTTTTTGCCAAACCCTATCAAATACATGTGTAGTACTGGAGCAGACATTTCTAGGCACTGCAGCATCCACTTTATGTGAATTATATGGAGATATTGAAGATCCCGTTTATATTGGCCATGGAACATCCTTTCCAAATTCTGCATTAATTGGAAGTTCGATCACAGGAATTGTATATGTTGCCGGTGACTTTCTTGTGAATAGCTCATTCACATTCCAAAATTGCATAGTTAAAATTGAACCAGGATCCCAAATTATAATTTGGCCTAACGTAATCAATAGCGTTAGTTTAACAATTGACAATTCAAAATTATTTGCATGCGAAAACATGTGGGATGGTATTGTTCTTAATAATAATACATCTATTCATACAAAGAATAACTCAGTGATCGAAGATGCAATTATTGCTATTAAAGCAAATAACAAATCTAATTGTGATCTTATTATTGAGAAAACAACCTTCAACAGGAACGACGTGGGTATATATCTCTCTCAGCAAACAAATGTGACTAATCCAGCAAGTATAAGCAAGCTTAGTAAAAATACTTTTCAATGCACGGCTCCTTTAAATGGTACATCTGATAAAATAAGTTCTTATGGTATTCAAATAAATAACAATCAGGTCCTTTCTGTTAACCCAATTTCTGAAGCTAATTTAAATAGGTTCAATGGTTTAAAGACAGGAATATTTTTAGAAGGATATAATAGTATTTTAAATGGAAAATATTTCTACTTTGAATATTGTAAGTACGCGGGCATTCAAACCAGTATAACTTCTGGTATTCAGAACAGTACCACGATTAATCTTGAAGCTTCGCGCTTTTTAAATTGTGGATATGCCGGAATTTACGTTGGTTCTGCAGTAAATATAAGATTGAAGGGCTGTAGATTTGATTTTACAGAAGGCCTAATCAATTACGGTTATCAATATCACAGATTTGGTATATTTGTTTATGAATTCAAACCGTCTAGTAAATTTAGTGTCACAAAATGTGCATTTAATGCAACGTTGACCAATCGCAATAAAAACGTGACTGGAATGTACTTTCCAAATGCTAGGGCTGGCAGTGAAACACAAATTTCAATAAGCAATAACACTTTTAATTTCATTGCAACGTGGTCATTCGGGATTTACATTAAAGGAACTTTCCCAAGTAATTCTGACATTGATATTTTTAATAATACATTTGATATTTTACAATTATCGGGAGATACGCTTTCTTTTGGAATAGCTAGTTTTGGTGGTAATAAGCATAATTTAGATATTGTTGGAAACCGTTTTACAAATGATGGTTTTCGTCGGGAATTACAAGGTGGTATTTATTTAGCCGGTTCAGAAGGCAATGGAAATGAATTTACCGATAATAATTTTCCTCTTCCAGTTGTGTTTAATTCTTTTGAACGGGGTGTTTATGTACAAGATTTTGACAATACTAAATTTTGTTCAAATTCTTTCTATAACACACTCACTGGTTTTTATTTCACTGGACAGAATGATGTTACAGACATTACTGCAAATGATTTTCATGCAGTGAACATGATTGATGTTGAAGAAAACTCTTGGACAGATGAACAAAACCAAAAGGGAAATACATGGACTCTAATTCCGACTTTTAATTTTTTTGCAAATCCTCAGGCATTAAATGAATCTATTGACTTTGCGCAATATTCTAACTTTTTTATTCACACGCCTCAATCTAGTGCATATTCTGGAGTTGGTTTTTATCCACATCATCCAAAGGATATTACACCTGACGTTTCAAATGAATGGTGGCAATATATACCGGGTACACCAGAAGGAAATTGTATTACTCAGGCCGCGCCAGGAGGCGGGGTGACAAATTTAAAAATGGATATTGCGGATAATGATTTTGATGATTTTGGATCCGACTCTTCTCTAATTTGGCAAGCAAAAAGGGGCCTTTATTGGACACTAAAGAAAAACCCTGATTTAATTAATCTTTATGGTCCATTTTCTTCATTTCTAAATACACATTCAAATACAGCAATTGGAAAATTATATAATATTTCAAATGCAATTGATGAAGCAATAACAACTGGAACCAACTTAAATAAAGTAGCTGGAAACCAAGTAATTATTGATAGCTTATTGTTAGAGTTGCTAGAAATTGATTCAATTCTTGAAATCTCATTAGATAGTTCAACTAGAATTATTAAGTTACAGATTGTAAATCAGCTTTTAACCCTTATTGATACCATAAATCAAGTTCATGATAGTTATTTACAAAATTTGCTAGAACTAACAGAAGTATTACAATTAGAAAATGATAGCATATTTATTACCAATGAGTGGGAAGCCGATGAAAAACTATTTTATAGTTATTACATTGATATTTTAAGAGGTGATACCCTCCTAGAAGGACAATTGGATACTCTCCAACAGATGGCTCAAAAGTGTCCAAATAGTGGAGGCATGGCAGTATATTTTGCAAATGGGCTCTTGCAGAATTGTGCTTTGGTATCAGTATCTATGGAAAATATTGATTGTTATGATAACGAATCAACTGTTGAAATTGATACGTTGCAACAAAAGATACCAATAAATTCATATGAGGAAGGTAGCCATTCAGTTCATCAAGATGTATTGGTTTATCCTAACCCAACGTCTGGTGAAATCAGATTTAATTTGCTGAAAGATCAACCAGCTTACTATTTTATTACCGACTCATATGGTTCAATGTTATTTCAAGGCAAATTATTTTCGAATGAACCTATAGATCTTAGCAGTTTAGGGTCTGGTCTTTATATTGCTTGTGTTCTATTGGATGATGGAAGCTTTATTAATTATAAAGTAACCTTGTTAAAGTAACTGAAATGGGGGTATGAGAACACATACCCCCTTTGTTGGCTTTTACACATTTTGATGATTAAATAATGAGATTATTTATTTTTATCTTTAGTTTGAGTATTTCACTAAATTTCTATGGCCAAACCGGGTATGGGAATAACTGGGTATTAGGTTACAATACAACTGAAACTTCGGGCACTATTCTTGATTTCAACCAAGCACAAGTTTCAATTTTTCCAGTCCAAAAGGATATGTTCCTTGAGGGTTCTATTGCAGTAATGAGTGATTCAATTGGTAATTTATTGTTTTACTCCAATGGGTGTTTTATTGCGAATGGTAAGCATAATAAGATTATAAATAGTGATTCTATAGGGCTTGGAAAGCTTGAAACCAGTTTTTGCATGATGGGCGGAAATCCTATGACTCAAGGAATAATCGCATTGCCTGGACCTTTTCAGAATGACCTTTATTATTTATTTTATACTGATATTCAATCACCATATGAATTCCCAACTGGACTGTATTTTCCATTGGCCCCTTTAAATCTATACTACTGCATTATTGACATGAACAAGAACAATGGAGAAGGAGAGATAGTAATTAAAAATCAAATTTTAGTATCTGATACTCTTTCTAGGGGAATGATAGAGGCAACTAAACATGAAAATGGTCATGATTGGTGGATAATTATACCTAAATCACATTCCAATTGTTATTACACAATTAGACTTAGCAAAAATGGAGTTGATACTTCTTTTTTGCAGTGCACTGGGAAGGTTTGGGGCGATAATGATGCGACAGGTCAGGTTGTATTCTCACCAAATGGTAGAAAGTATGTCAGGTCTAATTTTTTCAATGGACTAAATATTTTCGATTTTGATTTCAAAACAGGGCTATTATCTAGCCCAATTAATTTTGAATTCGAACATGACACCTTTTATTATTCCGGTGCATCCTTCTCTTCTAATTCTAGATTTCTATATATAACAGCATTTGATAAGATATTTCAATTTGATATCAAAGCAGAAAATATTTCAGCAAGTAAAGTATTGATAGGAGAGTTAGTTTTTCCACCGAACATTTCCACTATTACTAGGTTTAACCAATCAATCCTCGCACCAGATGGAAAAATATACATTGGAGGAACTTCCACCTATACATATTTACATGTAATACATAATCCAAATTGCAAAGGGACTGATTGCAATTTGGAACAATATGCCTTAGAAACTCCTTCTTATAATGTCTATGGCATGCCGAATATGCCTCATTATCTTGAATGGAATGAAGCTGATACATGCGACTCAACTGTTAATATTATTGTGAATAGTAGTTTGGATGAATTTGTTGTTTTTCCTAATCCTTTTCGAGAAGAAGTACATGTTGAAGGGAATTTTCCTTTTTCAATTTTAGTTTTTGATTCATTTGGCAAGCAAGTTTATAGTAAAGAATTTGAAACTAAATCAGGTAGCTTCTCTTTGGATAATTATTCTAATGGATTATACTCTTACCAAATTATAAAGAAGAATGGAGAAAGGAAAATAGGTATGCTAATTAAAATTGAATGAAAGACTCTAACCCTAAACAGACTTAGAACTTATATCCACCGGATATGCCAGCGTAATATGGAATAAAAATGCCGTTGCCATAAATCGGGCACATGAATGCTCTGAAGGTAAATCCTTTATTAATGGGTTGAAATCGGTAACCTAAAACAAGATGGGCAAATGTTTCAGTTATAGCACTGTCTCCCTCAGGATTAGCGTTGATAGAGTTGAAAACAGGTGTTACTCCACCTCCTATTTCGAAGTAGTGTTTCTTGTCTTTCCCTAAAAGGTAGTTGATACCTAACGGAAGATAAATCACGGAGCTACCGCTGCTCACAACGTTGCTAAATCCTACACCCATCCGACCACCTAATCCACCTTGCCTTCCTGAAAACCGAAGGTCATAATTAATGGAAGCAATGCCAGGCCCAGCCAATTCAAAATAAACGGATTGAGCGGACTGAGCAGAAGCAAAATGAAAAGCGGCCAAGACCAGGGTGAAAACAAAATAAATCTTTCTCATATGTTTTGTTTGTTATGATGCTAATTTTATATTTTAAAAATATCAAGCCAATTTATCGTTATTTAAATAATTGGTCATGGTTGTGTTGCCTGCTCAAGATAACCTAAACAGAATAGAATTGCAAATTCCATTCTCGCGATTAACAAGCACACCTTAACGTAGTAACTTATTCATGCTTTGCAAGCCAAACGATTAGTCAAGCTTTCGCATGGAAAATTTCGTCCTATCAAGACGCGGTTCATTTTCCGGATCATACCCCCAGGCCCTGAGAGAGAGGTGGTATGCGGCGCGCAACTTTTCAGCATCAGGTTTTTGACGCCAGTATGCAACAGTATTCGAAGCCTCATCAGCAGTTTGCATTTTGAAGGCTGATCGATCTAATCTATGTTCCTTGTTTTTTTCTGAAGCCATTTTCTTATTGCGCGATGTTTTCAATATCATCCAGATCACGATGTCGGCCAGAAGCCTTCTTTGCCTTGATCAGTGATTGTAAATCGATTAAATTCACATTAACATCATCGATAACCTTCCACTCCGCCAAAGACAATGCTTCTTTAAAATCCAGTCCTTTCACATTCAGCATAATATCAATGCTTACAGGGGGCACCCCAAAGGTAAATACATCGTACTGCGAAGTGTTGAGAAAGTTTTCCAAAGACATATCGAATACGGGCATATTGAAAATCCGGAATGCAGATACTAATCTTGTATAATTCTCTTCGGTTCTCTCTAACCATATATCCAGATCACCTGTCGTCCGGTTGTATCCATGAAGAATCACAGCATAGCCACCCACCAGCACATACCGTACTTTTGCTTCATTGAGCGCTCGAATGAAATCCTGGAAATCCTGATTGAAGATATTTCCCATACTGAATACAAAGATGTGGAAGATTTTGGATCGAAAGCCTAAAGCGGGCTATCGAGGATATTGCGGATACCTTGAATCTTCCCCTTTTCCCCCGACTTGAAAGTCGGGGCTATTCAATAGATCTTCTATAGAAATGGGTTCCAGAATGCATGCCTTTCTATATGGGCTGAAGCCCGGTTATTCTTATCAGCTTGACCACGGCTTATAAGCCGTGGCAATTAAGAGATTTGGCTTTAGCCGTTGCAGGAGTTTGCTCCTGCAACCACCGGGATACCTGACGATATTCTCAGTGAGATTCCCAATTGGAATCCTCTTGGGAATCCTCATGGTTGCAGGAGCAAATAGTTCGACTCCGCTCACCACGCCGCTCCTGCAACGGCCGATGGCCGATTACATCGCAGTGTTTTGGTTGAGATCGCTCCATCCAAGCGCCGGTGGCCGGTTCCCCAATGAAAATGGACATAATCATCCGATTTATTGCCAATTTTCCTTAAATTTAGAGGAACCATAGGCAGGGGAGTCTTAGTCGGAGCAAACTGGCTGCCAGAAGGGGCTAAAGGTTTGAACCAAAACCTGATATGATCATAATCATAGTCCCTGCTGATTGATCTCATTAATCAGGCGGTCTTTACGGCGGTAATTTTAGTTTCTGAAATTGAAGTCAGTTCATTTTGAATTCAAAAGCATTTAAACCTGACAAAACGAATATGAAAATCAAATCTATCATCCAGTTGATCATCTATACAGGTATCCTGCTGACAACAGCAGCCTCCTGCAAGTATGATGAGGTATTACCGTTCGAACCAGATCCGACGGTCGATGTTTTCTTCGGACAGGACATCATCCCGATCTTCGAGGGCAACTGCAATTCGGCAGGCTGTCATAACGGGTCGGTCGCTCCCGACCTCAGAGCTGCCAATGCCTATGATGCGCTTTGGACCGGCGGCTATATCAATGTAGGTACTCCCGAACAAAGCGAACTCTATCTGTGGATGACCGATGCGAAAGGTCCAATGCCTCCACTCGGAAGCAATGCGACCAATAATGCATTGGTGCTGCAATGGATACAGCAAGGAGCTGAAAATAATTAACAGGCTAAAAATCATAACGCGATGAAACCAGCGAAGTATAAATTTTTTGGTATGCTCTTCCTCCTCTGTCTGCAGGGGTTCTCCCTATGGGCGCAGGAAGCGGAAATGGTTGCTGAGGAGCGCAAGCCAGTAAAGAATATGTTTGAGAGTATCTGGATCATTGATAATCAAACGGTGATGGTTCCCTTCAAGAATACATTGGAGTTTGATATTCAACACCGGTTCGGACTTGTCGAAAACGGATATGAAGATTTCTGGGGTCTATATGCCCCATCCAATATCCGTCTTGGCTTTAGCTACGTTCCGATCAATAATCTGATGGTTGGATTTGGGTTGACCAAGCAAAACCTGACCTGGGACTTCAATGCCAAGTATGCCCTCCTGAAACAAATGACCGGCGGCGGAAGCCCGGTGAGCATCACCTATTTTGGTAATGCCGCCATGGACACCAGGAATGAAAGTCAGTTTCCTAATCCCGACGCTTTCAAGAGTACGGACCGATGGTCGTTTTTCAACCAGATCATCATCGGCAGGAAGATCAGTGATAAATTTTCTGTACAGGTATCAGGTAGTATTTCCCATTTCAATGCTGTCTATCCAGCAAAGGATCCGGAGACCGGAGCAATACAGGAGCTCGACAATGATCATTTTGCTATCGCTATTGCAGGTCGTTATAAAATCTCTACGGCGACCAGCCTGATGATCAATTATGATCAGCCGCTAACCACACATGCCTCCGCAGATTTTGATTCTGATGAAACAGAGCCTAAGCCTAATTTATCATTTGGGGTAGAGTTTACCACCAGCGCGCATCAGTTTCAGATTTTCTTCGGCAATTATGGAAGCATCGTTCCACAGATCAACAATGCCTATAACACAGCATGGGGTTTTGGAAATTCAGACTTTGCCTTGTGGGATCCTGAGTGGCGTATCGGGTTTAACATGACACGTCTCTGGAGTTATTAATCACTAAAATCACCCACTTAATCACTATACAATCATGAAGCAAAATCCAAAAGAAAACAGTTCGCGACGGAAATTCCTGTCGTTCGGACTGCTGAGCGGAGCTGGGCTGGTCACTCAAAAAGTTGAAGCCATGGCCCCTGGCCTGGTGGACGACGAAAAGGTGACGATGCTGACCGCCGATGGAAAATTAGTGGAGGTCAGCAAATCGCTGATCGAGCAATCTTCCAGTCGCGAAAAAGCAAAAAATAAAGATATTCTGAACTGGTCGGATACCGCCAAAAAATCGATGCCATAGCCATGGAAACCAATCATAACGATTCGACAAATCAACGCAGGGATTTCCTCAAAACGGCCGCTATTAGTGTTACTGCTGCAGCATGTGGAAGTGCAATCTGTGCATGCGGGGGCAAAGACAAAGCAGCGGGTGAAAAGGTGGTACTGCTTTCACCGGATGGTGAATTGGTAACCATTGATTCGGCACACCTCAGGCCTGTTCCCAAGACTATACATGTATCTAATGAAGAAGCGCGCCAGGGTATCCCGGGCCGTAAATTTGTCATGGTCATTGACCTGGCCAGATGCAAGAACGCGCGTAATTGTGTGACTGCCTGTCAGAAGATGCACCATCTGCCGGAAGAAAAAGAATGGCTGCAGGTGAAGCTGATGCAGGATAGCCCTAATGCAGCGCCTTATTGGTTTCCAAAGACCTGCTTCCATTGTGACAATCCGCCTTGTGTGAAGGTATGTCCTGTGGATGCCACCTTCAAGCGCCAGGATGGGTTAGTGTTGATAGATTCAGACCGCTGTATCGGATGTAAATTCTGCATGGCAGCTTGTCCATATTCTACACGCGTCTTTAACTGGAATGAACCTGATCTGCCCGAAGAAATCAGTTGTCTTGAATATTCTCCTGAGACAAGTGTTCCGTCCAGAGTGGGTACTGTTGAGAAATGCGATTTCTGTCCGGACATGGCCCGTATTGGTGAATTGCCGGATTGTGTTACAGCATGCCCTAACGGTGTATTCTACTTTGGTGATCAGAACGAAGACGTTGTGACCAATGGTGACGAAACAGTCAAGTTTAGTGAGGTCATCCGTGATCGCGGCGGTTATCGTTTTGCAGAAGAACTAGGTACAGAACCACGCGTCTGGTATCTGCCTCCAAGGGACAGGATATTCCCGGTCGAAAGAGGATTGGATGATTTGCCGGAGGAGATCAAGGAACGATTCAAGGATGTACTCGGAGGATAGGCCTAGCGTAAAGCTTCAACAATAACCATTAGCGAATTTCACAGCAATGAAAATTACAAATACCGGTTCTGAAATATTAAGGAATTTTTCTCCACAGATGGAACATACCAGCATGGGAGAAAAAATCTGGATCACCATCCTGCTGCTCACACTTGGTGTAGCAGGGTATGCCTTTTATCTGCAGGTTGCCTATGGTCACGGTGTCACCGGCATGCGGGACTATGTGGTATGGGGCATCTTTATTGTCAACTTTATGTTCCTCATCGGATTGAGTTATGCAGGCGCTATTATCGCGGGATTCCTGCACTTATTCAAGGCTGAATGGGGGAAACCACTTATCCGTCTGGCCCAATTAATGACACTCGCCTCTGTGATCGTCGGCCCTATTTTTATTCTATTGTGTGTTGGACGATTTGACAGGTTGTATCACTTATTTATCTATCCGCGTCTCCAGTCACCACTGACATGGGATGTAATTGCGGTCATGACTTTCCTGGTAGGTAGTTTTCTTTTTCTCTACCTGGGACTGATACGTGACTTTGCAGTATACCGTGATTCAAATCTGAACATACCTAAGTGGAAACACAATCTGTACCGATGGTTAGCCCTCGGCTATAACGGTCTCGAAAGCCAGAAAAAATTGTTGCTTTCTTCTCAAAACCTGATGGCCTTTCTGCTGATACCCATATCGATCATGGTGGCTTCGATCCTGTCCTGGATTTTTGGGATGACGTTACGGCCAGGATGGCATAGTACGATCTTTGGTCCTTACTTTGTGTTAGGTGCCATCTATTCCGGTACAGGGTTGTTGATCATCATCGCCTGGTATACGCGAAGGATGTATAAGCTTGAAAAATATATCACGCCGCAGCATTTTGATTACCTCGGCTACATCATGTTAGTGCTTGCAGCAGGTTATGGTTACTTTACATTTTCAGAATATTTCACCAGTTGGTATGGATCTGAAAAGTGGGATGGTGAATTGATTAATAAACTTTTCTCCATGGACGAATATGGCTGGATGACCCTGTTTACGAATGTGGCAGGAGTGATATTGCCGATCATCTTTGTAGCTGTACCAAAACTGAGAAAACCGAATTCGTTATTCTTTGTATCGGCCATCATGGTGTTTGCTATGTGGGTCAAACGTTACCTGATCGTTGTACCAACCTTGCTCACTCCATTGATTCCGATGCAGGACACACGCCAGGAATATATTCACTACTCGATCACCTGGGTAGAATGGGCTTTGACTTTTGGAGGAGTCGCCTTGTTCTTCCTGATTTTCACGATTGCCGGCAAATTCGTTACGTTCATTGAAGTAGCTGAATTACCGCAGGAAGAAAATGTAAAAACTCAAAACCAATGATCATGAAGAAAGAAATAGCTGAAGCAGGAACGCTATTCCTGATAAACCGTTGGTGGTGTCGCGTTGGCTTTATACTGGCATTACTACTGGCCGGTCTATATCCTTCTGTTGCACAAGATGCGCAGGCAGATACGACAGCAACACCAGCAGATACGACGGAGGCACCAGCAGCAGAAGAGGTCGAAGAGGAAACGACGATTAAGTCAAAGATGAGCCTGAGTGCTGATCAATATCCGGATGGCACGATAGTATTAAACGGTTTGTTGCGTGCAAAGATTGAAGGCTCCTATCAGAAGGTACCTGACAAGAAGGTTGAGTTTTTTGTATTGAATGCAGCGGGAGAAGAATCACCTATCGGTGATACACTCACAAGTCTCGCGGGCGTGGCCAGGATCAAGGTTAGCAAAGCAACTTTAGCGAAAGGTGAAGATGGATCGTATTCATTTATTGCCCGGTATGCAGGAGATGAAAGGTTTGAGGAAAGTGAATCAGATCTCATCCTGAAATCAGCTATGCTGACCATGGAAGCTAAAGAAGAGGACAGTACCTACACATTGAGTTTGACAGCAGCGGCTGAAACACCTGAAGGACCACTGCCCATCGTTGGAGCAGTTGTTTCTGTTTATGTCAAGCGAATGTTCAGTTCGTTGAAAGTCGCTGAAGGTGAAACCGATGATGCAGGGATGGTTGAAGTGGAATTTCCCGCTGGCCTGGCAGGTGATGAAAACGGAAACCTGGAGATCACAGCGATGATAGAAGAAACAGACGAGTATGGCAACCTCACTGCTGCAGCGACACAGAAATGGGGATATGAGGTGAGTGCAGAGATTGTAGAGACGCCAAGAGCACTATGGAGTCCTCATCCTCCGGCCTGGATGGTCATTACATTTTTTATCCTCATGGGCGCTGTATGGATCCACTATGCTATCGTCATATATAACCTGTTTAAAATCAGATCTCACGGACGCCACGCTTCAGGGAAAGCCTAAGCAGGCGTTAATGGCCCACGGGGCAGCCTAAAAACCTATAACTTTGAAACACATTTAATTCATTAAAACACAACATCATGAAAATGCGATTGCTTTCATTCTTAAGTTTCTCTTTTGTTATCATCATGGTAATGGCATTTATGCCTTCTACAGAACAGAATGCACCATGGCCTGTTCCGGATAACTATAAGGCAATGAAAAACCCGGTCAAGTATGACAAGACCGCTGCCGCTGCCCTTTATTCCACCCATTGCAAATCATGCCATGGAAAGGAAGGTTTGGGAGATGGCACAAAGGCAGCCCAGCTCAAAACAAAATCAGGTGACTTCAGCTCTGCTGCTTTCCAAAAGCAAAGTGACGGTGCCTTGTTTTACAAGAC
>Ga0209063_1000912_pt1 | contig 16710 bp, 16 predicted proteins | sample KloWWTmeKNB19Kit_FD_187177 | JGI IMG/M metagenome (GOLD analysis project Ga0209063, IMG submission 187177) | Active sludge microbial communities from Klosterneuburg, Austria, studying microevolution and ecology of nitrifiers - Klosterneuburg... | ecosystem: Engineered > WWTP > Aerobic digester >... | reverse complement strand
TCAGGGTTCTCTTCGCTGTTGAGCAGGAGGAAAATACAGAAGAAAAGCAATTATTTTAGAGGAAGAAAATAATTTAAGAAAAACTGGTCAAAGTCGGCTTTTAAAGAACTCAGCAATCTTTTCAGCCCATCTTTTATACTCTTTACTGGATGGATGCAAACCATCAGCAGCTAAAAAGGAGTTGTCGGTTGCCGCTTCCCTTGTCCACGGAGTGATGTCTATATAATGTACATCATAAGTTGAGGCTATTTCTTTGGCGGCAGTATTGTAAGCATCAATTTCTTTGGCAATTTTAGTGGTGTCCCGACCTTTAGCAAAAGGTGTAACTCCCCAATCGGGTATTGAAATCACTACAACATGATCAGCATTATTTCCCGCAAAGCGAATTGCTTTCTTTAGCAGTTTCTCAAATTCAGGTTTGTAATTTTCCACTGTGCGGCCACGATATTGATTATTTACACCAATTAATAAAGAAACAAAATCATAAGAAGTTTGAAAGGGTTCGGCTTTATCGGCAGCAATGATTCCTTTTTCCAGTTCATTCGTTGTCCACCCAGTTTTAGCAATAATTCTTGGTTCAGCAAAATCAGAAAAGTCTTTTTTCATCAAACTGTATACCTGATTAGGAAAATTATCTTTTCCTTGAACCTGTTCGCCGATTGTATAAGAATCGCCAATGGCCAAGTAAGTAAGTGTTTTTTTATTGTTTGTATTTCCCATTGTCGGTACTGTCTTATTGGAACAAGATAAAATATTAATACCTAAAAATAATATTGATATGATATGTTTCATAAAAATTCAACAATGGCTTTAACTACTTCATTATCTCTGTAAATACGGCGATGTCCTAATCCTTTTGTAATTACGAATTCAACGTTTGGATAGTTTGCTTCTTTCACTGTCATTGCATCACTAAGCGGTGTTACATCATCATCTTCATCATGAAACCACAATACATTTGCCTTAATGTTCTTCATTGCCCTGGCGATAGAATACCAATCAGAATGAACTCCTCCCTTCTGTATAATAATTTTCTCAAACTCTTCTCTGATATCCGGGCTTAATTTCAAAAATGAAAAGAAAGTATTAATAGCTGTACTTGTTTCAGATGCAGGGGCTATTAATGCTAATCTGTAATTGGCATCATGATTAATTTCTTCTAATGCCAAAGAAACAGCTAAACCTCCAAATGAATGTGCCAAATAAGATTGAACAGGACCAAATTTAGTATGTATTTCTTTGATCATTTTTGAATAAAGTGGTAAAGTGATTTGCTTGCCATCGCTTCTGCCATTTGCCGGCGCATCAAAAGCCACCACCTCATACCCTTTGCTGATAAGGGGCTTTACATAGCGATCAAAATTGGTAACAGACGATTCGTAACCATGTAGAATTAATACTTTCCTTTCTGCCGGGTGATTAAATCTCCATCCACGGACAATGATTCCATCAACATTCAACTGAAGTCTTTCAGCAGTCTCGAAAATTTTAGGCAGTTTCTTCTTGTTTCTTATTTGAGGAGTGCAAAAAAGTTCAAATGCTTTTTCTGCTGCTTTCCGCTTTGAGATAGAGGTCAATATTTTAAACTTCGTTCTGTAATACTTTATTGCCAGTTGTTGAGTAGTCTTCAGTTTTGCCATTCCGTTTCCATTCTTTAATGTAATGCTGATTATATATCCGTAATCCCGATTTTACGGGAAACGGCTACATCATCGGCATTATTACAGTTAATAATCATAAATTGCTAAAAACAATTAGTATAATTTGCAAATCTATTCAATCATTATTTAAATGGACATTGTAATCATCGGTTCGGGAAATGTGGCAGCTGTGCTAGGTAGAAAATTTAAATTGGCTGGTCATAATATACTGCAGATTTACAGTCGTAATGCTTCAGCAGCATCTGAATTAGCCTATGAATGGGATACAGAATCTACCAATTACAAAACGATGATTTATCCAAATGCAGACCTGTACCTTATCGCCGTCAACGATGATTCAATAAGTGATGTGATAAAAGATTTACGTTTGCCCGGGAAAATAGTTGTTCATACAGCAGCAGCTGTTCCAAAAGAAATTTTGCAAACGGTAACTAATCATTACGGCGTATTTTATCCGTTACAAAGTCTACGAAAGGAAATGACCGCTATCCCAGATGCTCCAATTTTTATTGATGGTAATGATGAAAAAACGAAAGCTGTTCTGGATAAGCTGGCACATTCTATTGCCGATGAAAAAGTAATACAGGCAGGTGATGATGCAAGGTTGAAATTACATGTAGCAGCAGTTGTTGTAAGCAATTTTGTAAATCATTTGTATGTATTGGCCGAAAATTATTGCAAAAAAGAAGGACTAGATTTTAAACTATTATTGCCCTTGATTGAGGAAACAGCAACAAGGTTGAAAGATAAATCTCCTAAAGAACTACAAACAGGCCCGGCTATTCGTCACGATAGTGATTCTATTCACAAACACCTGGATTTATTAAAAGATCATCCACAATTGAAAAATCTTTATGTTTTATTGACAGAAAGTATTCAGCAAAGCAAATAATTGCAGCAATTTCTCATTCCTTACTTTTCCCAAACAAGTAAATATATTCCTTCTATAACCGTTATTTTTGCAACCCACCTCCGCTAAAGCTACGGTGGATAAAGGAAACGAAAAATCAACAGATGTACACAGTTAAAATTAAATTTGAACAGAAAGGATTAGAACCAGTAATATTGGAGAATATAGAAGCAGGCCAAACCTTGCTCGAAATTGCTCTCAAGAACGATATTGAATTACATCATAATTGCGGTGGCGTTTGTGCTTGTACTACCTGTCATTTGTATATTGAAAAGGGAATGGATTATATAGACGAGATAACGGATAAAGAAGAAGACTTTATTGACAGGGCTGTAAATCCAAGGTTGAATTCAAGATTGGGTTGTCAATCTTTGTTGAATGAAGGAGGAGGGGAGATCGAAGTAATGTTACCTGATCAGACACAATTTTTAGGAGAATAAATTAATTTGCAAATTATTATACTATGGCTCATTTTGAACCGCCGATTAACTGGCCCGATCATGAAGATATTGCACAGAAACTATATGAACGTTTTGGCGATGAATTCAACGAAGGAAAAATATATCGTATCCGTTTTACAGATTTGTTGACTTGGATATTAGATATAAAAGGCTTTGAAGGAACCAAAGAGCAAAGTTCCGAAGGTCACCTGGAAATGATCCAGAGTGCATGGGTGTATGAGTGGAGAGATAATCAAAAATAATTTCCAACTTTATTGTATGAATATTCTCAAACTCTTTAAGCAAATTACTACTTTTATTTTTGATGTGGATGGTGTACTTACTGATGGTACCGTATTACTTTTGGAAAATGGTGTGCAGGCTAGAAGAATGAATATTAAAGATGGATTTGCATTGCAGCTGGCAGTAAAAAAAGATTATCGGGTTTTAATTGTCTCAGGTGGAAATTCTCCTCAAGTAACTGGTCGTTTGGAAAAGCTCGGCATTACTGATGTGCATATGTCAGTAGAAGATAAAAAAGCGATGATCACAAAATATATTGCTGAAAATAAATTGAAAAAGGAAGAAGTGCTGTTTATGGGTGATGATTTACCAGATCTTCCTGTTATGTCAATTGTAGGATTGCCTTGTTGTCCTGCGGATGCAGTAGCAGAAATAAAAGATTCAGTTCAATATATTTCACCCATCAATGGTGGCTTTGCTTGTGTACGGGATGTAATTGAAAAAGTATTGAAGCTGAATGACAAGTGGGAGTATAGTGTTGATGTTACGTCGAGGTAGTCGGAACTCTGTGCCGACTAAAACTGAAAAGCCGTAACCGTCATTTTTTGTTTTTAAATAGACCACCTAATTGTATCTTCCCCTAAATTTTATCCATGAGATTGATTGCGGCCTTTTTTAAGCTGGTGCGGATGCCCAATCTCTTCTTCATGGCATTAACGCAGGTGCTGTTTCAGTTCTGCATTTATCATACACTTTATAAAGATGCTATTCCTGTAGATGATCTTTACCGTTTTATACTAATTGTATTCGCTTCTCTCTTTATTGCCGCTGCTGGTTATATTATCAACGACTATTTTGATATTAATATTGATGAAGTAAACAAACCTGAAAAAATGGTTGTTGATAAAGTCATAAAGCGTCGTTGGGCAATTGCTTGGCATTTTATGTTGAGTGCAAGTGGTGTGTTGCTTACAATAATTGCTTTACCATTTTGGCAAAAATGGTATTTGATATTGGCAAATGTTCTTTGTGTTATACTGCTCTGGTTGTATTCCACCAATTTTAAAAAGAGTTTGTTGACAGGTAATATTGTTATTTCATTGCTTACGGCGTGGACAATACTGATTATCTTTTTCTCAAAATTCAACATTACTGATGCATTTGGTGGAGTCAACGGCAGTAATTATAAGTTTTTTCGACTAGCCATTTTATACGCAGGATTTGCTTTTATTATTTCCTTGATAAGAGAAGCAATAAAAGATATGCAGGATATGGCCGGAGATTCTAAATACGGTTGTCGTACCATGCCAATTGTTTGGGGAGTAAATGCAACAAAAGTTTATGTAGCTGTTTGGCTGATTGTATTAATTGCAGCATTAGGCATTCTACAAGTGTATGTTTTGCAATTCCAATGGTGGTTGTTGATTGCTTATTGTGTGCCTGCAATTATTTTTCCGTTGATTTTATTGTTAGTCAAATTGAGAAAAAGTACCAGTTCGGCTGACTTTAAAAAACTGAGCTCACTCACAAAATTGATCATGTTTTCCGGTATTCTTTCCATGACATTTTTTTACTTTTACTTATGAGTAAAATTATTCTCGCATCCCAATCTCCAAGAAGAAAACAATTACTGGAATGGGCAGAAGTTCCATTTGAAATTGATGTAAGCGAAACAGATGAACGGTTTCCTCCAAATCTATCATTTGACGAAGTGGCCATTTATATTGCCAGAAATAAGGCATTAGCTGTACAGCAAAAAAGAGACTCAGATGAAGTTGTTTTAGCAGCCGACACTATTGTAGTATTGGGAGAAAATATAATAGGTAAGCCGGTTCACCGGGAAGATGCCGTAAGTATTTTACTGGCATTGTCTGGCGAAAAACATAAAGTGATAACAGGTGTTGTCATCAGAAAAGGAGAGGAGGAAATTGCTTTCGCAGATACAACAGAAGTTGATTTTCATAAAGTATCCGTAAAAGAAATTGAATTTTACGTTGACAAATACAAGCCTTACGATAAAGCTGGTGCTTATGCCATTCAGGAGTGGATAGGTGTTGTTGGTATCAAATCTATCAATGGAGATTTTTATAATGTGATGGGATTGCCGGTTAGTAGGGTAGTAAGAGAGTTGAAAAAATTTGCCTAGGTTTTAAGAATATACCTGAAAGTAGTATTGGTTGGTTACTATTCCTTTAATAACTTGAGGATTCAATAAACTAGTTTGCAATGACAGAAAAGCTGTTGCAATTTATATGGCAATTTCAATATTTCAATAAATCTGAATTAGGAACTATTGATGGGGAAAAAGTTCAGATACAATTTGCTGGGCAATTAAATACTAATCAAGGCCCAGATTTCTCGGATGCGAAAATTGTAATTGGTAAAACAACTTGGGCAGGAACAGTAGAACTGCATATCAAAACTTCCGACTGGAATAGGCATAATCATCAAAATGATAAGAATTACAAGAACGTTATTCTGCATGTTGTTTGGGAAGATGACGGAGTCGGGAACTCTGTTCTGATAAAGGAGAACCTGAACTCTGTTCAGGTTACAACGGAACACAGTTCCGTTAACCATATTCCCGTCCTGGAATTAAAAGGCAGAGTTTCGAAAATATTATTGCTACGCTATGAAGAGTTAATGCATTCAAATTCATTTATTCCTTGCGAAAATTCAATCAGTACAGTAAAAGAAATAACCTGGAAAAGCTGGAAGGATAGGTTGCTGGTGGAAAGATTGGTCAGAAAGTCTCAACCTATTGAAAGTTCACTCAACCAAAACAATTTTCATTGGGAAGAATCATTCTGGTGGCAGCTGGCAAGGAATTTTGGCATCAAAGTAAATGCGGATGCATTTGAAGCAATAGCCAGATCAATTTCAATTAATATGCTGGCCAAACATAAAACGCAAATTCATCAGTTAGAAGCACTATTGCTGGGACAGGCCGGATTGCTAGATGCAAAATTTGCAGATGATTATCCCCTTATGTTACAGAAAGAATATAAATTCTATAAAAACAAATATAGCTTCAACCCAATCAACCTTCCTGTTTTTTTTCTTCGAATGAGACCGGGAAACTTCCCTACAATCCGTTTGGCGCAACTGGCGATGCTTGTGCATGATTCGGCTCATTTGTTTTCTAAAATTAAAGAAGCAGATTCTGTAAAAGATGTTAAAGCATGGCTGGATGTTACGGCTAACGATTACTGGCATTATCATTATAAGTTTGATGAAGAGTCAGCTTACAGAAAGAAAAAACTGGGTGCAGCCATGATTGACAATATTATCATCAACACCGTTTGCCCTGTTTTATTTGCCTATGGCAATTATCATAATGATAATAAATACAAAGAGAAAGCCCTGAAATGGCTAGAAGAAACTTCCGCAGAAAAAAATAATATTACAAAAAGGTTTCAGCAATTAGGGGTTGAAAACAAAACTGCTTTTGATTCACAGGGGTTGATTGAATTAAAGAATGAATATTGCAATAAGAAAAGGTGTTTGGAATGTGGGGTAGGGAATTCAATACTGAAATCTTAACTCCAACTTTCCCAATCCACCTTAACATCAATATCAGGGTGAATACTCTGCCAAACTGGACATGTATTACCCGTATTCTTCAAAATCGTTTTTGTCTTTTCATCAATATCTTTCAACGAATCTGGTATATGAAATGTTAAATGTATGCCACCCACTCGTCGGGGATCGGCCTTCATAATTTTCAACACTTCAATTTTTACATCGTTCAGATCAAAGCCCATCGTTCTTGCCTTAATACCCATTACTGTTATCATACAGGTGGCAAGACTTGTGGCCATCAAGTCTGTAGGCGAGAACCTTTCACCTTTTCCATTGTTATCAACAGGTGCATCTGTTTCAAAAGAAGAGCCACTTTGCAGGTGAGTACAGGTTGTCCGCAGGTCACCATTATAAACTACTGTAGAAGTCATTATCAATATTTTGCCCTAAATTTACGTTATTAACTAGGAGAAAAGGAGTGAAGGAAGAAAAGAGTAAAGGTTGAGATTTCCTGGCTTTTTTAATCTCTTATTTAAATGAATAGTTGAAAAAGAAAACAAAGATTGCAATTAAAGCATTCTCCTTAACTCTTTTTCTCTTTTAAACTCTTAGCTAAAAAAATATATTCCGTGAAGAAACTAAGCATTTGTTTAATCCTTGTATCACTTGTTTTCGCAGGTTATGCGCAAGACCCCGCAACCAAGAAATCTTCGAAAGATGATAAGAAAACAGCCCACCGTCAAAAAATAAATACGTTGATTAAACAAGACGAAGAAGGTGTACTTGTTTTCCGCAAGCAAAGCATTTTTGGGTTTCAGGGAAGAACAAACGGTTATGGTGGCTTTTATGAATTAGGTTTCATGAAAACAACCCGCAAGACAAATATCTTTCGGCTTGATATAACTGAGATCAAACATCAGAAGCAAGAAAAACTTACTCTAAACGGAAATATTTTTGGCAATCCATTCTTTTACGGAAAGATCAATAATTTCTATCAAGCCACTCTTGGATTTGGTCAACAGCACATGCTTGGTCAGAAAGGGAATAAAAATGGAGTGGCACTGTCAATGGTTTATAGCGGCGGTTTGGCGATAGGTTTGCTAAAACCTTATTATGTTGAAGTAATTGACCCGGCAGATAATCAAACTAAGACTATAAAATATTCTCAGGCAGATAGTGCTTTATTTTTGGGACCAACTATTATTGGTGGCGGAGGTTTTGGAAAAGGCTGGGGTGAAATGAAAATAAAACCAGGAGCCTTTGTAAAAACAGCTTTACGTTTTGATTATGGTCGATTCAATGAAACTGTATCTGGTATTGAAATAGGTATTAGTGCCGAATTTTATGGTTCTAAAATTCAAATACTGGCTAATCAAAAAGACAGAAATTTATTCTTTCAGGGCTACATAGCCCTCCTGTTTGGACGGCGTAAGTAATGAACGTATTTTTGCCCTATGATTGAACTTCCTGTAGCTTCTGCAGCAGTTGATAATACAAGAGTGAAAAAGCCAGATTGGCTTCGAGTAAAACTTCCCATTGGCGAAAGCTATAAGCATGTTCGTGGCCTTGTAGATACACATAAATTACATACAATTTGCGAAAGCGGTAACTGCCCCAATATGGGTGAATGCTGGGGTGCTGGCACAGCCACATTTATGATATTAGGCAACACTTGTACAAGAAGCTGTGGTTTTTGCGCCGTAGCAACTGGAAAGCCGGAAGAACTCGATTGGGATGAACCGCAACGAGTGGCAGAAGCTATTCACTTGATGAAAGTGAAACATGCTGTTATTACTTCTGTTGACAGAGATGAATTAAAAGATGGTGGTTCTATTATCTGGAACAATACTATTAAAGCAGTGAAAGCTTTAAATCCTGATACAACATTAGAAACACTAATACCAGATTTTAAAGGGAAGAAGGAAGATATACAAAGAGTGATTGATGCAGCACCTGATGTAGTAAGTCATAATATTGAAACAACCGAACGATTAACGAAGCAGGTAAGAATACAAGCTAAATACTGGCGCAGTATGGAAGTCGTTAGAACATTGAAAGAAGGCGGTATGCGAACGAAGAGCGGCATCATGCTTGGTTTAGGAGAGGAGAAAGAAGAAGTAATTCAAACCTTGAAAGATCTTCATGCAAATGGCTGTGATGTTGTAACTATTGGACAGTATCTACAACCAACAAAAAAACATTTACCTGTTCATCGTTTTGTACATCCTGATGAGTTTGCAGAATATAAAGAGATTGGTTACACTCTTGGCTTAGATTATGTAGAAAGTGGACCTTTGGTTCGTTCTTCTTACCATAGCGAAAGACATGTGTTTGCCGGATTGGGAAGAAAGGAATGGTTGGCGGGGAAGGAGACAATAGTCAATAGTCAATAGTCAATAGTCAATAGTCAATAGTCAATAGTCAATAGTCAATAGTCAATAGTCAATAGTCAATAGTCAATAGTCAAATATTTGCGGATGCAAAGATACTTTCGAATCTTTTTAAGTGTTTTTATTGCAATATTCTTTTTTTCAATTTCTTCATTCGCTCAATTAAAGTGGCAGAATGTGGATGCTGAATTTCAGCCGCTGCCTGCTTCTGTTCATGTTTATAAAACAACAGATATGCTCGATGGTAAACCAAATATTGCTTACTATGTAGAAGCTAATCTGAAAGATAAGAAATTGGATTTTACTGTTGATACTACTTATCAGCGAAGATTATCTCCATCACAATTTTATGAAAAGAATGATAAGCCAATTTTGGTGGTGAACACTACTTTCTTTTCATTTACTACTAATCAAAATCTGAATGTAGTGATAAAGGATAATAAGTTGCTTGGATATAACATTCATACTATAAATGGAAGAGGGAAAGATACTTTTACTTATCGACATCCGTTTGGAAGTGCTATTGGTATTTCTAAAAAAAGCGAAGCAGATGTTGCATGGTTGTATACTGATTCTACAAAACGATTTTCGTATGCATTACAACTGCCCAATCTAGCTATTAAAGATTCAATGATCAGTCTTGATTTTAAGAGTGCTGATTATTTAACATCAATTGTATCACATCAGAGGGTCTCATCATCCTTGAGTAAATGGAAAATGAAAACTGCTGTTGGTGGCGGCCCCGTTCTTATTCAAAACGGAGAAATTAAAATTACCAATAACGAAGAATTAAAATTTGCAGGTAAAGCGATTGATGATAAACATCCAAGAACTGCAATGGGTTATACAAAAGATAATAAGCTGATCATTTTAGTAATTGAAGGCAGAAATCCTGGCCTTGCAGAAGGTGCAACATTGACACAAGAAGCTCAAATGCTTAAAGAAATCGGTTGTTGGGAAGCATTAAATCTTGATGGCGGTGGCAGTAGTTGTATGCTGGTAAATGGAAAAGAAACAATCAAGATTTCAGATAAAACCGGTCAACGTCCTGTTCCGGCGGTGTTTATTATCAAGCAGAAATAATTTTATTTAGCCAACGAACCTGATTGAATATTACCGGACTATTACTTATTTCAGAAAGTAATAAGTTGTTTTTACACTTTATTTGATGGTTTAAGTCGCTATAAGATAGGTTTGGCATAATTTTTACTTAATTGATTATATTCTTTCAATATCTAAGAATAATCAATATAAAATATCCTTGTTATGTAAAAGTCTCTAGCAATTGCTGGAGACTTTTTTTGTGCCAAACAAAATGCTTGCTTATAAAAAAAACTGCAGTATTAAACTGCAGGTTTGCTATTTAGAACTTGATAATTTAAGATACTGTCGGTGGTTTCTTTTTGTCTCTTGAGAATGATCTTCCCAACTGACCTTTTTTACCTAAATCAACTAAGATAGGAGCTGCCACAAATATTGAAGAATAAACACCGGTTATTACACCAATCAACATTGCAAAGGCAAATCCTTTTGTAACCTGTCCGCCTACAAGGAACAGAATAAGAACGGTAAGAAATACAGTCAATGATGTCATTATAGTTCTGCTCAAAGTCTCATTGATGGCTCGGTTGATAATTTCTCCTCTTGGAGCATTTGGCATCAATCTGCTGTCTTCACGGATACGGTCAAATACAATTACTGTATCATTCATCGAGAAACCAATAACCGTAAGAATGGCTGCAATGAAATGCTGGTCAATCTCAAGTGGGAATGGAACAATATTCCGGGCAAATGAGAATACAATTAATGTTACCAATACGTCATGCATTAAGGAGAAGATCGTTCCTAATGAATATCTCCAGTCGCGGAAGCGAAGGAAGATATAAAGGAAGATAGCGATGATGGCAAAAATGGTAGCTTTCACTGCGCCAGCTTTCAAGTCATCTGAAATAGTAGGTAATACTTTTTTGGAAGCCATTTTACCTGTATTATTTTCACCAGCACTGAATTTTTCATAATTCATATTTGCCGGGAAATTAGTCTTGAGTCCGTCATATAGTTTTCTTTCAACAATTGAATCTATTCCCGCAACGTTGTCTTTAATTCTATAAGCTGTGGTAATATCCAATGTGGTGTTATCTCCAATAGTTTTAATAATTGGGTTTTCACCTTCGAAAGTTGCAGTCAATTCTGTCCGCACTTTTTCTACATCCACTTTTACAGGGAACTGAACGGTATAACTTCTTCCCCCACTAAATTCAACACCTTGATCATATCCATTAAAATAAGAGGCAATACCTAACACCAACACAAGTACAGAAACCATATATGCATACTTACGGTATTCAATGAATTTGTATTTGGCATGCCTGAATACTCTTTTTGAAACACCAGTGAAATATTCAAGATGTCTTTTCTTGTTGGTAAACCATTCTGTTACCCAACGGCTAACAAGGATACCACAGAATAAAGAAAGTATAAGACCAATGATCTGTGTAGTTGCAAACCCTTTAACAGGGCCCAGACCAAAGTAAAACAATATGAATGCTGTTATTAATGTTGTAACGTGGGCATCTAGTACAGGAGGCAATGATCGTTTATACCCTTCGTTAATGGCAGGAATATATCCTTTGCCTTTCGATAGCTCCTCTTTGATACGTTCGTAAATAATTACGTTGGTGTCCACCGCCATACCTATAGTTAATACCAAACCGGCAATACCAGGGGCTGTTAATGTTGCACCTAATCCGGCCAATACACCTACTGTAAACAATAAGTTTAATATCAATGCAATATTGGCAATCCATCCGCTGGTATTATAATATACCAACATCAATAAGAAAATAACTATAAATGAAATTAAGAAAGCCATTGAGCCTCCACGGATTGCATCTTTACCAAGAGTTGGACCTACTTGTTGTTCCTGAACAATTTTTGCAGGAGCAGGAAGTTTACCAGCTTTAAGAATGTTGGCTAGATCCTGAGCTTCCTGTTGTGTATATCCACCAGAAATGGTTGACGTTCCATTAGGGATAGGAGTGATAACAGTAGGAGCAGAGTAAACTATATTATCAAGTGCAATAGCAATTGGTTTATTATCTGATTGAGTGTTAGGATCACCAGCGGCTTCCTCTGTCATTCTTTTCCAGATGGCAGCCCCAAAACTTTTCATATCCATCACTATTTGTACTTTACCATATTGGTCAAAATCCTGACTGGCATTTGAAATAGCGTCACCTTCTAATTTAGCATTTGGACGACCATATGTTTTTAAAGCATATAGTGGGATAGTTTTTGATGCCCTTCCTTTTGCATCCTTTTCAGGAATACCGTAAGCAAATGCAGCATCTGAAGGGAAATTTGCTTTGAATTCTGTTAGATATTCACGGAATAAAGCTGAATCTTTTATTTGTACAGAACCGATTGCAGAAGGATAAGAAATTTCACCTTTTTCATTTCTGCCAGGTTGGAAAAACTGAATGTATTTTTCAATACCTGCAACTGCATTATCTAACCCATCTGTTTTACCAGTAGTATCAGTGTTATCTCCGGTTGCTAATTCGTCAGCAAGTCCTTTTGTTTTATTTGTATCAGTTTTTGCAACTTGATTTCCAGTAGTGTCAGTTTTGGCGATTGTGTCAACCTTTGTAGTTGAGTCTTTTGCTCCACCATATTTTTTATTGAAAACATCAATAAAACGTTGCCATCCGGAGGCATAATTTGCATCTTGCAAAGTGTATAATTCCCAGAATTGTAAATTGGCAGTACTCTGTAAATACTTTCTTACCCTCTCTTTATCTTTTATACCTGGAAGTTCAACGTTAATTGTTCCCTTCGCCTTATTAGGGTTAATATTCGGTTGTGCAACACCAAACTGATCGATACGGGTACGTAATACTTTGAATGTTCTGTCAAAAGCATCATCAGCACTTTTTCGAATATAGGTCTCAACCTTACTATCTGAAGAGTTAATGTCTATTTCTCCATTACTTGCTGCCGCAAATAAAGTAGCTAATGGTCTGCTTTTTTCCAGTTTTCTGTATTCACCTATAAAGAGTGTAATAAAGTCATCACCACTGTTAGCCTTTCTTTTGTCTGCATTTAATATGGCAGCAGAAAAATTAGGGTCTTTACTGTTATTAGACAATGATCTTAATAGACCTGTCATTTCAACTTCAAGTGTTACGTTCATTCCACCTTGCAAGTCAAGACCAAGATTCAACTCTTCTTCTTTTGCTTTCTGATAGCTCATTGCACCGTTGATGCCATAAGTAACAGTAACATCTTTAGTGCTGTCCAGTAATCTTTTCAGGCGACTGTCAAACTCTTTGTCCAAAAACTCCTGATACACTAATTGAGAATCTTTATTGCCAGGAAACTTGTCTAGGGCACTCTGGTAATTTTTCTTTACATAGCTTCTTGCACTGGCCTCCATTTTCTTTTCATGATTCTTTACGAACCAAGTAAAAGACAATTGGTAAAGCGAATAAATAATCAGTAGAATTGTGAAAAAGCGAACCAAACCTTTCAGTTGCATACGTTGATTGATTTACATGATTTAGCCTTTACCATGCTCATTTTGAAGATTGGGAAAGGCTATACATTAATTTTTTAAGGACGGCAAAGATAGCAGTTTCGGATTAATTCTAACTAACAAAAAAGAAGCCCTTGAAGCTTGATTTTTAAAAACTTAACTAAGTGCAACCACTAACTTTGGAGATACATGAATACTGTAGTTAAACCCGGATTTTTTATTGCCATTTTGTTTATCGGACTGGCCAAGTTACCACTAGGAGAGAGCCGGATCTATCATAAGCCGGCTTTAGCTAAAAGTGAAAATATAAATAAGATTTCTGTTATGAACAACATTCCTGACACTTTCATTAGCAATCTGTTACAGAAGTATCCTCAATATTTTTCTTCAACGCTGCCAAATTCGGAAAACCTAAATATTCAGATAGTTTATACAAAGGTGGACAGGCTTAAAAAGAAAAAATACGCCTTTACAGACCATACCTTTAATCTAAATCCTGACAATTATTTTTATCCAGCTTCAACCGTTAAGCTGCCGGTGGCTATTCTGGCTCTTCAAAAGTTGAATGAGCTAAAAGTGGCTGGATTAGACAAGCATACCGCTATGATTACAGGAAATGCAGGTTTTGGGCAAACTGAAGTTGACAAGGACCCAACTGCAGCGAATGCTAAACCAACAATTGCTCATTATATTAAAAAAATACTACTGGTTAGCGATAATGATGCATTCAATAGGCTGTATGAATTTTTAGGGCAGGAATATATCAACAACACTTTACACAAAATGGGATATGCCGATGTGCAGATTATTCACAGGTTGGATGTTAGTTTGACAGAAGAACAAAACAGGCAAACGAATCCTATTAATTTTTTAGACAAAAGCGGAAAACTTATTTATTCAAAATCTTCCGAAAAAAGTTCACTGCTTTATGCCGATCGAAATACAAAATTGGGTAAGGGATATTTAAGTAGTGGAAAGCTAGTTAATGCGCCTTTTGATTTTTCAAAAAAGAATCGTTTGCCTTTACAGGATTTGCACATGATTGTAAGGAGTATAATTTATCCTGAGGCTGTAGATAAGAAAATGCGTTTCAATCTTACAAAAGATGATTATGATTTTTTGAGAATGTATATGTCGATGACGCCAGAAGAATCGGATTATCCTGTTTATAAAGCTCCAGAGTATTGGGATAATTATGTAAAATTTCTTTTCTATGGTTCAGAAAAAGATAAAGCAAAGCCAGAATTTAGAATTTTTAATAAAGTGGGAGATGCATATGGATTTCTAATTGATGCAGCTTACTTCGCTGATTTCAAAAATAATATAGAATTCTTTTTAAGTGCGACAATCTATTGCAACAGTGATGGAGTTTTCAATGATGATAAATATGATTACGATACAGTTGGTTTCCCTTTCTTAAAAAATCTTGGAAAAGTAATTTATGAGTACGAACTAACAAGAGTTCTTAAAAAACAAGCTGATCTTTCCAAATTCAAGTTTAATTATATCGAATAAATTAGATAGACTTATTGCCAAATTCTTACTTTTGCGACTGCTTGCCTTGGCTTATTTCCAAAACATTTTAAATAAAAACAACTGATATGCAGTTATCATCTTTTTTAGATCGATTTAATGAACCGGAAACATTGAAAATGGCAAAGCTTGGCCGTGAGTTAAGAGCAAAAGGAGTGGATGTAATTGACCTTAGCCTTGGTGAACCTGATTTTGACACACCTGAGCATATCAAAGAAGCTGCTATAAATGCCATTAAGGATAACTGGAGTCATTACACCCCGGTGCCAGGCTTTCCGGATTTAAGAGAAGCTATTTGCACAAAACTTAAAAGAGATAATAATCTTGATTATAAACCAGAAAATATTGTTGCTTCCACCGGAGCAAAACAAAGTCTTGCGAATACAATGCTGGCATTGGTTGATGATGGCGATGAAGTGATTATCCCAACACCATATTGGGTAACTTATAGTGAACTAGTAAAAATTGCAAGAGGAAAAGTAGTTGAGATAAAAAGTTCAGCAGAACAAAAATTTAAAATTACCCCGGCACAACTAGAAGCTGCAATTACGCCTAAAACAAAAGTGTTTCTTTTCTCCTCACCATGTAATCCAAGTGGATCTGTTTATACCAAAGAAGAACTGGAAGGATTAGCTGCTGTATTTAAAAAGTATCCGGGAATTTTCATAATGGCAGATGAGATTTATGAATACATCAATTTCGTTGGAAAGCATGAAAGCATTGCTCAGTTTGATGAAATAAAAGACCAGGTAATTATCATCAACGGATTAAGTAAAGGATTTGCAATGACTGGTTGGAGGTTAGGATATATTGCTGCAAATGTAGATATCGCAAAAGCATGTGAAAAAGTGCAAGGACAATTTACAAGTGGCACTAATTCAATTACACAAAAAGCGGCAGTTGTCGCATTAACAACAGATTTACGTCCTTCAATCGAGATGACAAAGGAGTTTGCTAGAAGAAGAGCAAGAGTGTTAGAACTGGTAAAAGAAATTCCAGGTATTTCATGCCCTGAGCCAGACGGTGCTTTTTATGTTTTCCCTGATGTTAGTTATTACTATGGCAAGTCTGATGGTGAAACCCAAATAGCCAATGCGTCTGATTTATGTATGTATCTTTTGAATGTTGCTAATGTTTCTTCAGTAATGGGCGATGCTTTTGGCGAACCAAAATGTGTTCGTTTCTCTTTTGCAAATAGTATGGAAAAAATTGAAGAAGGGTGGAAGCGGATTAAGACAGCTTTGGCAAAAATAAAATAGCATCACTTCTATTTCTTAATACGAGATAATATTTTTTCATGGGTACTCAACACCTGTGGAATTACCATCTCTTCTTCATTATTGGTGATAATGAAATCGCATCGTTTCATTTTTTCAACTTCATCCATTTGGCGGCTGATTCGTTTCATTACTTCGCTTTCAGTTATTTTATCTCTCTCTATCACTCTTTTTAAGCGAATTGCAAGTGGTGCAGATAC
>Ga0209063_1000908_pt1 | contig 16789 bp, 16 predicted proteins | sample KloWWTmeKNB19Kit_FD_187177 | JGI IMG/M metagenome (GOLD analysis project Ga0209063, IMG submission 187177) | Active sludge microbial communities from Klosterneuburg, Austria, studying microevolution and ecology of nitrifiers - Klosterneuburg... | ecosystem: Engineered > WWTP > Aerobic digester >... | reverse complement strand
GTGCCAGCCCCAGCCTGGGCGGGATTTTGACGAACGCCGGCGTTACCGGCTGGGACGGAGGTAAGGGCTGTACCGGCGCAATGTCGGGCGCTGGCGCTGTGGCACAACCGACCAGGAACGCAGCAAAAACCAGTGGAACGAGAAACTTCATGGATTCAGGGCTTCAACAGAAATGCGGTTATTGAGAATGATTCTTGTTTGTTGCATAATCAGGGCATTGATCATTACACAGCGCAGAGAATCCAAATGAAAAAACTTCCTTTTGCCACCCTGGGTCTGCTGGCCTTGATGGGCAGCGCCCAAGCGCAGGAACAGGTACTCAACATCTATTCCGCCCGTCACTACCCCACAGATGAGGCGCTTTATTCAAATTTCACCAAAGCTACCGGCGTAAAAATCAACCGGGTGGACGCAGACGATGCCGGTATTCTGGCGCGACTGAAGGCGGAGGGAACTGCATCCCCCGCCGACGTCATTCTTCTGGTGGATGCCAGCCGCCTGTGGCGTGGTGAGGTGGAAGGTTTGTTCCAACCAATCAAGTCCAAGTTACTCGATGAAGCTATTCCTGCGCAGTACCGTGGCAAGGCCACACCCGAAGGTGCCACCCCCTGGTTTGGCTTCTCCACCCGGGCCCGTGTGGTGGTGTACGACAAGGTCAAGGTCAAAAAGGAAGATGTCGACACCTATGAAGAGTTGGGAGACCCCAAGAACAAGGGCAAAGTCTGCATTCGTTCCGGCTCCCACCCTTACAACCTGTCCTTGTTTGGCGCAGTGACCGAACACCTCGGAGCGGGCGCAGCAGAACAGTGGCTCAAAGGCATGGTTGCCAATATGGCACGCTCCCCTAAAGGAGGGGACACCGACCAGATCAAGGCCGTTGCTTCGGGTGAATGCAGCATTGCAGTCAGCAACAGCTACTACGTTGCCAGGCTGATGCGCTCGGCCAATCCGGAAGACAAGACGGTGATGGAACGCGTGGGTGTGGTGTTCCCTAACCAGTCCAGTTGGGGGACGCACGTCAACATTGCTGGCGGCGCTGTTGCACGCAACGCCAAGAACTCGGCGAATGCCATCAAGTTTCTGGAGTACCTGGCCAGTGCACAGGCGCAAGACCACTTTGCCAATGGCAATAATGAATGGCCTGCCGCCAAGGGCGTGAAAATCAACAACGCGGCGCTGGCTGCCATGTCCGGTGGCGGCTTCAAGAGTGAAACCATTCCCATCAGCGTGGTGGGGATGAACCAGGTTCAGGTGCAGCAGATGCTGGACCGTGTGGGATTCAAATAGACAGGACGATGTTGGCCATGAAAATTCTCGGATTTGCCGTACTGTTCTTTGTGGTTGTCGCAGCCGTGCTGTTGGCGGCGGGTCAACTGGGGCTCCTCAAGGGTGCCGTGCCGAAAGATCTGGGGGTTCGCGAGGGACGTTTCAAGCCACCGTCGACCACACCCAACAGCGTGAGCAGCCAGGCCGACCTGTATCCCAACCACCCACAGCGCGACTACGCACGCATTGAACCGCTGCGATTCACGGGCGACGCCGACAAGGCCATGGAAACGCTGGAAGGCATCCTGCGCAACCGCGATCGCACCGTTGTCGTGACCCGTGAGCCCGGTTACATCTACGCACGATCGACTACACCCTTGCTCAAATTCACTGACGATCTGGAGTTCTGGCTGGACCGTCCGACCGGCGTCATCCAGGTACGATCATCCAGCCGACTGGGCCGCAAGGACTTTCAGGTAAACCGCCAGCGCATAGAAGCAATACGGGCCCAGTTCACAGGGAACTGAGCCCGCAGTTTCCAAAAACGGCAGCGGGTCAACCTGCCGTTGCTTCTTCCGGTTTGGACTTGCCCTCTTTCTTGGGCAGAGGCTGGATGTCCAGCAGCACTTCAGTCTTGCTCTCATCCTTGTCGTCCAGATCGACGGTCAAGCGACCACCATCGGTCAAGCGGCCAAACAACAACTCGTCCGCCAGTGCGCGGCGAATCGTGTCCTGAATCAGGCGCTGCATGGGGCGCGCGCCCATCAGTGGATCGAAGCCTTTCTTCGCCAGGTGCTTACGCAGCTTGTCGGTAAAGGTGACGTCGACTTTCTTCTCGGCCAGCTGTGTTTCAAGCTGCAGCAGGAACTTGTCCACCACCCGCAGGATGATGTTCTCGTCCAGCGCCTTGAAGCTCACTACGGCGTCCAGGCGGTTGCGGAACTCCGGAGTGAACAGGCGCTTGATGTCAGCCATTTCATCACCCGACTCGCGCGGATTGGTAAAGCCAATCGTCGCCTTGTTCATGGTTTCGGCACCGGCATTGGTCGTCATGATGATGATGACGTTGCGGAAGTCGGCCTTGCGCCCGTTGTTATCGGTCAGCGTGCCGTGGTCCATGACCTGCAGCAGCACGTTGAAGATCGCAGGATGCGCCTTTTCGATTTCATCCAGCAGCAGCACGCAGTGCGGCTTCTTGGTAATCGCCTCCGTCAGCAAACCGCCCTGGTCGAAACCGACATAGCCTGGAGGAGCACCAATCAGGCGGCTCACAGCGTGCTGTTCCATGTATTCGCTCATGTCAAAACGAATCAGGTCAATACCCATGATGTAAGCCAGCTGCTTGGCTGCTTCGGTCTTGCCCACGCCAGTAGGACCACTGAACAGGAAGGAGCCAATGGGCTTGTCGCCCTTGCCCAAACCTGAACGCGCCATCTTGACGGCAGAAGCAAGCACATCGATCGCCTTGTCCTGACCAAACACCACATTCTTGAGGTCACGTTCCAGGGTCTTGAGCTTGCCGCGGTCGTCATTGGAAACATTGGCAGGGGGAATGCGTGCGATCTTGGCCACGATCTCTTCGACTTCGGCCTTGCCAATGGTTTTCTTGCGCTTGCTCACGGGAAGGATGCGCTGCGCAGCACCGGCCTCATCGATCACATCGATAGCCTTGTCCGGCAAGTGCCGGTCATTGATGTACTTGGCACTGAGCTCCGCCGCAGCCTGCAGGGCAGCCAGCGCGTATTTGACACTATGGTGCTCCTCAAACCGGGACTTGAGCCCTTTGAGAATGTCCACGGTCTGCTCCACGCTGGGCTCCACCACATCGACTTTCTGGAACCGGCGCGATAGCGCAGCATCCTTTTCGAAAATACCGCGGTACTCCGTGAATGTGGTTGCACCAATGCATTTGAGTTGGCCGGAACTCAGCCCGGGCTTGAGAAGGTTGGAAGCATCCAGCGTTCCACCCGAAGCCGCACCAGCTCCGATGAGCGTGTGAATTTCGTCGATGAACAGCACAGCGTGTGGTTTGTCTTTGAGCGCCTTGAGTACGCCCTTGAGGCGTTGTTCGAAATCACCACGGTACTTGGTCCCCGCCAGCAACGCCCCCATATCCAGGGAATACACCACGGACTCGGCCAGAATCTCCGGAACATCGTTTTGCGTGATCCGCCATGCCAGACCTTCTGCAATAGCGGTCTTGCCGACACCAGCCTCTCCAACCAGCAGCGGGTTGTTCTTGCGGCGACGGCACAGGATCTGGATGACACGCTCGACTTCGTACTCGCGTCCAATCAGCGGATCAATCTTGCCGTCCTTGGCCAGCTGGTTCAGGTTCACCGTGAACTGCTCCAGCGGTGAAGCCTTTTCATTCTTCTCACTACCACCTTCTTCACCTTCAACAGGCGACTCGCTGGATTTGGTGACTTCCGGTGGGTCGCTCTTCTTGATGCCGTGGGCGATGAAGTTCACCACATCCAGTCGCGTCACTCCCTGCTGGTGCAGGTAATACACGGCGTGGGAATCCTTTTCACCGAAGATGGCCACGAGCACGTTGGCACCCGTCACTTCTTTCTTGCCGCTGCCGGTGGACTGCACGTGCATGATGGCGCGCTGAATCACCCGCTGAAAGCCCAGCGTGGGTTGCGTGTCCACCTCATCGGTACCTGCCACCTGTGGCGTGTTGTCCTTGATGAAATTGGAGAGTGACTTGCGTAAATCGTCGATGTTGGCCGAGCAGGCGCGCAACACTTCCGCCGCACTGGGGTTGTCCAGCAAGGCGAGCAGCAAATGCTCAACGGTAATGAACTCGTGGCGCTGCTGGCGCGCTTCCACAAACGCCATATGCAGGCTAACTTCCAGTTCTTGGGCAATCATGTGATTTCCTTTTGCCTTGCGTTGATGATTAACTGTAAACCGTTTTTTAAACCGCAACGCACTCGTTCACGGTTCCATTCAAAAATCTACGGGCTCTGCGACACACTTGAGCGGGTGACCCGCTTTGTGTGCAGCTTCCAGCACCTGATCTACCTTGGTTGCAGCAACGTCTCTGGAGTAAACCCCGCAGACGCCTTTGCCGTCCAGATGGATCTTGAGCATGATGGCTGTTGCCGCCTCCAGATCCTTGCCAAAAAATTCCTGTATGACCACCACCACAAACTCCATCGGCGTGTAATCATCATTGAGCATGACAACCTGGTACATCTGCGGGGGCCCAACACGCTGTGTGCGGCGCTCCAGCACCACAGCATTGCTGTCATCTCTTTCGGGCACTTGCACCGGGGGTACAGGCGGTTGGGTCGGTTTATTTGAAGCCATGCAAAAGATTCTATCGGTCGCGCCGGATTGCTGCACCGCAAGAGTGATGTGGCGACAAAGTGCGGGCAATCAAGGCCTAAAAAAAGAAAAAACCGCAAAGGCCCTGCCCCTGCGGTTCCAGTTACTCCGGCCGTGCACGCCCAACAAGGGCATTACGAAACGGTTACATGTTATCGATCATCACCTGACCAAAGCCCGAACAACTGACCTGGCTGGCACCATCCATCAGGCGAGCGAAGTCGTAAGTCACTTTTTTGCTGGCAATGGATCGCTCAATCGATCGAATGATCAGATCGGCCGCTTCCTTCCAACCCATGTGACGCAGCATCATTTCAGCAGACAGTATTTCTGAACCGGGATTCACATAGTCTTTTCCCGCGTACTTGGGCGCTGTTCCGTGCGTTGCCTCGAACATGGCGACGGTATCGGAAAGATTGGCGCCAGGCGCAATGCCGATCCCTCCGACCTGCGCTGCCAGCGCATCGGAGATGTAGTCACCATTGAGGTTCAGCGTAGCGACTACGCTGTACTCGGAAGGACGCAACAGAATCTGCTGCAGGAAAGCATCCGCAATGCTGTCTTTGATGGTGATGTACTTGCCCGTCCTGGGATTCTTGAACTTGCACCAGGGTCCACCGTCGATCAGTTCGGCACCGAACTCGCGCTGCGCCAGAGCGTAGGACCAATCACGGAAGCCACCCTCTGTGAATTTCATGATGTTGCCCTTGTGCACAATGGTCACATTGGGCTTGTCATTGTCGATGGCGTACTGAATGGCCTTGCGCACCAGACGCTCGGTCCCTTCGCGCGACACGGGTTTGATACCTATACCGGAGGTATTCGGGAATCGGATCTTTGTGACGCCGAACTCATCCTGCAGAAATTTGATCAGTTTCTTGGCTTTGTCCGACTCGGCTTCGAACTCGATGCCCGCATAAATATCCTCCGAGTTTTCACGGAAGATCACCATATTGGTCTTCTCTGGCTCTTTCAGCGGACTGGGCACACCCTTGAAGTACTGGATGGGACGCAGGCAAACGTAAAGGTCGAGCTCCTGTCGCAGCGCAACGTTCAGTGAACGGATGCCACCACCCACAGGCGTTGTCAGAGGCCCCTTGATAGACACCACATACTCACGCACGACATCCAGCGTCTCTTGCGGCAGCCAGACATCCGGGCCATAAATTCTGGTGGACTTCTCGCCGGCATAGACTTCCATCCAATGAATCTTGCGCGCGCCGCCGTAAGCCTTGGCCACCGCAGCATCCACCACTTTCAACATCACCGGAGTGATATCCAGACCCGTACCGTCCCCTTCTATGTAGGGAATGATCGGTTGATCCGGCACATTCAATGTCATGTCTGCATTGACGGTGATTTTTTGGCCTTGGGCAGGCACCTTGATATGCTGGTACATAAAAACAGGACTCCGTATTCAACGCGAAAACGCTCTTGCCACAAGCTACCCTACAGCCAGAAACCGCTGGCGTGGGCAACGATGCGACCCATTCTAGTTGTATATTTTGCCCACCTCAATCACGCGAATCACTGACAATTCAACGCATGAAATCATTCCTCACCCGATTGCTTCCGCTGCTCATGGTCGTGGCAGGATCTGCCCTCGCACAGGATTCACCCCAGCTGAATTTGCCCCGTGTCAAGCTGGGTGCGGGAATTCACCAGATCGATGCACAAGTCGCGCAAACCCAGGAGCAGCAAGCGATCGGACTCATGTTTCGCCGTGAAATGCCACCGCACGAAGGAATGGTCTTCGTATTCAGCCAGCCATCCAAACTGTGTTTCTGGATGAAAAACACATTGTTGCCACTCACTGCGGCCTTTGTGGCTGATGACGGCACCATCGTAAATCTGGCAGATATGAAGCCACAGACAACCGACTCGCATTGCGCAGCCAAACCAGTCCGCTTCGTGCTGGAAATGAACCAGGGGTGGTTTGCCAAACGCAGCATCAAAGCCGGAGCAAAACTCACAGGCCCATTGTTCGACGGCAGAAGCAATTAAAAAGGCGATCCAGACCGGAGTCTGAATCGCCTTTGACGTCAAGACAGGCACATAGCCTGCGCGGCGGATTACGACTTCAAGGATGCCAAAACTGTATTCAGCGTTTTGCTGGGACGCATCACTGCATCCAGCTTGCCGAGGTCAGGCAGGTAATAGCCACCAATATCCGCTGGCTTTCCTTGCACCGCCGCCAATTCAGCAACGACAGCCTGCTCACTGTCCGTCAATTGCTTGGCCAGGGACGTGAATCGAGCGGCAAGTTCACGGTCATCGCTCTGCGCTGCCAGCTCCTGGGCCCAGTACATGGCCAGGTAGTACTGGCTGCCACGGTTATCGAGCTGACCGGTCTTGGGCGACGGATTTTTATTGTTGTCCAGCAGCTTGCCAGTGGCCGCATCCAAGGTCTTCGCGAGAATCTTGGCCTGCGCATTGCCGGTCTTCAGCCCCAGATCCTCCAGTGACACCGCCAACGCCAGGAACTCGCCCAGCGAATCCCAGCGCAGGTGATTTTCTTCTACCAGCTGTTGCACGTGCTTGGGAGCCGAACCACCGGCGCCAGTTTCATACATGCCACCACCGGCCATCAATGGCACGATCGACAGCATCTTGGCTGAGGTGCCCAGTTCCATGATCGGGAACAGGTCTGTCAGGTAGTCGCGCAGGATGTTACCGGTAGCGCTGATGGTGTCCTCGCCACGGATCACGCGCTCCAGTGTGTAGCGCATGGCACGCACCTGGCTCATGATCTGGATGTCCAGACCAGCGGTGTTGTGCTCATGCAGGTACATCTTGACCTTGGTGATGAGCTGCGCTTCGTGCGGACGGTAAGAATCCAGCCAGAACACAACGGGCATACCGGAATTGCGTGCGCGGTTGACGGCCAGTTTGACCCAGTCGCGGATCGCCGCGTCCTTGACTTGGCACATGCGCCAAATGTCACCGGTTTCCACGTTCTGACTCATCAAGACCTCACCGGTCGCAAGATCGGTAATGTTGGCCACCCCATCCTCGGTGATTTCAAAGGTCTTGTCGTGCGAGCCGTATTCCTCAGCCTGCTGGGCCATCAGGCCCACGTTGGGTACCGTGCCCATGGTCTTGGGATCGAAAGCACCGTGCCACTTGCAGAAGTTGATCATCTCCTGGTAGATGCGGGCGAAAGTGGACTCTGGCATCACCGCCTTCACATCCTTCAGGCGGCCATTGGCGTCCCACATCTTGCCGCCGTTGCGAATCATGGCGGGCATGGAGGCGTCCACGATCACGTCGTTGGGCGAATGGAAGTTGGTAATGCCCTTGGCCGAATCCACCATGGCCAGTTCGGGGCGGTGCTCGTGACAGGCGTGCAGGTCACGCTTGATTTCGTCCTGTGTGCTTTGTGGCAAGGTGGCGATCTTGTCGTACAGATTGGCCATGCCATTGTTGACGTTGACACCCAGTTCTTCGAACAGCTTGGCGTGCTTCTCGAATGCGTCTTTGTAGAAAATCTTGACGCAGTGGCCGAACACAATGGGGTGCGACACCTTCATCATGGTGGCCTTGACGTGCAGCGAGAACATCACACCGGTCTTGCGCGCGTCTTCGATTTCCTTTTCATAGAATTCCAGCAGTGCTTTCTTGCTCATGAACATGCTGTCAATGACCTCGCGGTCCAGCAACGAGACCTTGGGCTTGAGCACAATGGTCTTGCCGCTCTTGGTGAGCAGTTCCATCTTGACATCGCGCGCCTTGTCCAGTGTCATGGACTTTTCACCGTGGTAGAAGTCGCCGTGGTGCATGTGGGAGACGTGCGAGCGCGAGGCCTGGCTCCACTCGGCCATGCTGTGCGGATTCTTGCGGGCATATTCCTTGACCGCACGGGGCGCACGGCGGTCCGAGTTGCCTTCGCGCAGAACCGGATTCACCGCGCTGCCAATGCACTTGGCATAGCGGGCGCGAATGGCTTTTTCTTCTTCGGTCTTGGGTGCCTCGGGGTAGTCGGGCACCGCATAACCCTTGGACTGCAACTCCTTGATACAGGTAACCAGTTGTCCTACCGATGCACTGATATTGGGCAGCTTGATGATGTTGGTATCGGGCAGGAGCGTGAGTTTGCCCAGCTCTGCCAGGTTGTCGGTCACGCGCTGCGCTTCGGTCAGGCACTCGGGAAAAGTCGCCAGAACACGCGCAGCAACCGAGATATCGCTTTCCAGCACATCGACGCCAGCAGCCGAGGCAAATGCACGCACGATAGGTAAAAAGGAAGCCGTGGCCAGACGAGGCGCCTCGTCGGTCAACGTGTAAATGATGGTCGGTTGCTTGTTGCTCATTTCTTGTCTCCAAAAATAGTTAGGAAATACCGCCAGTCCGATTCGCACCAACTGGCTTTAGCCAGAAGATAGTCGGTGATTGTGCTTTCAGTGGTCTGACCCAAGCCGCATTTTTTGCAATTCAATATCACAATGCAAAATTAACTGCGATTTAATTGCATATTTTTTCAGTTTCCAAAACAACTGTGCAGCAAAAAGGGCCCGAAAGTTGCCCTTCGAGCCCTTTTGTCGCGACCTGCTTCTTCAGGCGAAATTGGCTTCCGCAAAGCTCCAGTTCACCAGCTTGTCGAGGAATGTTTCGACGAACTTGGGACGCATATTGCGGTAATCGATGTAGTAGGCATGTTCCCACACGTCCACAGTCAGCAACGCCTTGTCGGCTGTGGTCAGCGGTGTACCAGCTGCACCCATGTTGACGATATCCACGCTGCCATCGGGCTTCTTGACCAGCCATGTCCAGCCAGAGCCAAAATTGCCCACCGCTGACTTCACGAAAGCTTCCTTGAAAGCGGCATAGCTGCCCCACTTGGCATTGATGGCTGCGGCCAAGGCGCCGGAAGGCTCACCACCGCCAGCTGGCTTCATGCAGTTCCAGAAGAAAGTGTGGTTCCAGATTTGTGCGGAATTGTTGTAAACACCGCCGCTGGATTTCTTGATGATTTCTTCCAGGGACATGTTCTCGAACTCTGTCCCCTTCTGCAGGTTGTTCAGGTTGACCACATAGGCATTGTGGTGCTTGCCGTGGTGGAACTCCAGGGTCTCTTTAGAATAGGCTGGAGCCAGCGCGTCGATGGCGTAAGGCAGGGGGGGCAAGGTGTGTTCCATGAATTCCTCTGGTTTGTTGTCAAGAAAACGGCGATTGTAGAAACTAATTGGCGTATCTGTGCTGCACGGTCATATCAACCGCACCGTCGGCAAGGGTGGCGACCACCTGTTGCCCCACCTGGGTTTGTGTGATGCTGGTGATAGGTCGATTCTTCCCGTCAGCCAACCAGGCGTAGCCCCGGCGCAAAACCAGACTCGGGTCCAGTGCTCCAAGACGCAACGCTGCGCGTGCAAGCTGCTCGCGCTCGATTTCCAGCGTGCGCTGCATGGTCCGGGGTACTGCACCTCCCATGGACTCCAACGTAGACCGGCAGGTGCGCAGCCGGATTTGCATTGCATGCGACAGCCCCTGTTCCAGAGACGCCAGGTGCATTCGGCTGCGGTGCGCCAGCTGCGAAGGCCTGCCCATGCGGGCAGTCACCTGATCGAGCCGCTGGGCTTCGCGATCTGTCCGCCGTGTCAGGGCTTCCTGTAAACGCCCATCCAGTCTCTGTACCTCGTCCAGCCAGACCTGGGTGGGCATGGCCACCAGCTCTGCCGCCGCGGTAGGTGTGGGTGCCCGCAGATCGGCCACAAAATCGGCAATCGTGAAATCGGTCTCGTGCCCCACGCCGCACACCACAGGTACCGGACTGCGCGCAATCACGCGGGCCAAAGCTTCATCATTGAACGCCCATAGGTCCTCCATGGATCCGCCGCCACGCACCAGCAAAATGGTATCCACTGGCGACCGGCTACCCTCGTCCCTTGCAAGAGTGAAGAGGGACTCCAGCGCCTTGACCAGTTCACGTGGTGCGCCTTCTCCCTGCACGGACGCCGGCGCCAGCACCACGGGAATATGCGGCACACGGCGCTGCAGAGCCGTGACCACGTCGTGCAATGCTGCCGCGCCGAGCGAAGTCACGACACCAATGGCCCGCGGCATAGCCGTCAATGGGCGCTTGCGCTGAGGGTCAAACAGCCCTTCCCGATCCAGTTTTTCCTTCAGGATGAGGAATTGTTCAAACAGCGTCCCCTGCCCTGCGCGGCTCATGCTCTCCACCACCAGCTGCAGTTCGCCGCGTGGCTCGTACACCCCCAACCGTCCGCGCACCTCCACGCGCTCCCCGTCCTTGGGACTGAAGTTCAGAAGGCTGGCAGCCCGGCGGAACATGGCGCAGCGCAACTGCCCCGTTTCATCCTTGAGAACGAAGTAGCAATGCCCGCTGGTCGCCCGCGAAAAGCCACTGATCTCGCCAGATACGGTAACCGGATTGAACCGCGCGTCCAGCGCGTCGGCCACTGCGCGGCACAGGGCACCGACCCGCCAAACGCGTGCGTCAGCGGGCGTGGACATCACATTACCCATGCAGACCGCCCCGATGCCCAGACAACAGCAGGCAAAAGGTCATCCCCATGCGAGCCATCCCCTGCGCACAGCTACCGCGATCTCCCGCAAAGCACGGCGACACGTAAAAGGTGGTTGATTTCATTGGTTTTTTTGCTGCCTCATTTGTCATCAATCTGTCAAAACCGCGGCCCGGCGCGGTCCCGCACCGTCTCCACCGCAGGATTTCCACAAAGTTATCCACAAAAACTGTGCGTCCGTGCGGACCCGGTAGTGGGACATAATTGCACAGCATTTGAATCGCACGGAGTCACTACTTGTTTTCCATCATACAAGCCGCTGGTTGGCCCATTTGGCCACTGATCGCATGTTCGGTGCTGGCCCTGGCCATCATCATTGAACGTTTCATCAGCCTTAAAACCAGCAAAGTCGCCCCCAACCGTCTGCTTGAAGAAGTGCTGGGGGTCATCCGTACCGGCGTGCCGGGCCCCGACGTCATCACCCAGCTGGAGCGCAATTCCGCTTTGGGTGAAGTGCTTGCCAGTGGCCTGCGCGCAGTCAACGCGGACCCCCGTTGCAGCGAAGACGACCTGCGCGCCACGATGGAAGGCGCTGGCCGTGTCGTCACCCAGCGACTGGAACACTACCTGAGCGCATTGGCCACCATTGCCTCTGCGGCACCACTGATGGGGCTGTTTGGCACCGTGGTGGGAATGATCGAGATTTTCGGCTCCCAAGCCCCCGGCGGCGCTACTGGCGGAAACCCGGCACAACTGGCGCATGGCATCTCCATTGCCCTGTACAACACGGCGTTTGGCCTGATCGTGGCCATTCCCTCGCTGATCTTCTGGCGCTATTTCCGTGGCCGCGTGGATGCCTATCTGCTCACGCTGGAACTGGCGGCCGAGCATCTGGTGCGGCACCTCAAATCTCTGCGCAAGTAATTCGCGATGAACTTTCGCCCCCGTACCAAGGATGAACCCGAGATCAACCTGATCCCGTTCATTGATGTGCTCCTGGTTGTGCTGATCTTTCTGATGCTCTCCACCACCTACAGCAAGTTCACCGAGATGCAACTCAAGTTGCCGGTTGCGGACACAGAAGCGCAGCGCGACTACCCTAAAGAAGTCGTAGTGGCCGTCAGCGCAGAAGGCAACTACAGCATCAACCGGGTGCCCGTTGCAGGCCGCAGCCTGGACACCCTGTCTGCAGCGCTGCGCGAAGGTGCCAAGGCAGGCAAGGACAGCGTGGTCATCATCAGTGCCGATGCCAGCGCCCGGCACCAGGCCGTGGTCACCGTCATGGAAGCGGCACGCCGGGCTGGACTGAACCACATCACGTTTGCAACCCAGTCCTCGGCACAGGCAGGCGGCAACTAAGCCCATGGGCAGCCCGGCGACGAAGCCCTCGCTGGAGAGCACACTGCAGCGTATCTGGACCCGACGCGGGGCGGGTGCATGGCTGTTACTGCCCCTTTCTCTGCTCTACGTTGCGTTGTCAACATTTCGACGACTGTTGTATCGCACTGGGATTCTGCCCATCCACCGTATTCGGGTCCCCGTCATTGTGGTGGGCAACGTCATTGCGGGTGGGGCAGGAAAAACCCCCACCACCATCGCGATCGTGCAGCACCTGCAAAGCCAGGGACACCGTGTAGGCGTTATTTCTCGCGGCTATGGACGCAAGAGTCAGAATATCCAGGAAGTCTTCGCCGATGCAGCCCCGGAACTTGCCGGAGACGAGCCTCTGCTGATCCAGCGCAAAACCTCAGTGCCGGTGTTTGTGGCGCACACGCGGTACCAGGCTGCACAGGCCCTGCTCGCCAGATACCCCGACACCGAGCTGATCATCTGCGACGATGGACTGCAACATTTCAGCCTGTATCGGGACCTGGAGATATGCGTCTTTGACGACCGTGGGTGTGGCAACGGCTGGCTGCTTCCCTCGGGACCGTTGCGGGAAACCTGGCCACGCCGCCCTCTGAAGCAAGCCGGACAACGCAACGACCGCCTGCTGGTTCTACACACGGGGGGCCAGCCCCGTTTTTCAGGCTTCAGGGCCCAGCGCAGTTTGGCTGCGCATGCCGTGCGCTCCAACGGCGAAACCGTCACACTCGACACGTTGCAAAAGCCTGGCGCACTTCCGTTGATGGCGGTGGCTGCCATTGCCCAACCAGCGGCATTTTTCCGCATGCTAGAGCTTTGTGGACTGGTGATCGCAAAAACATTGCCGCTGCCAGATCACTATGATTTTGATAGCTTTATCCGCAATGAGTACGGGGGCTACCAGCTGATTTGTACCGAAAAAGATACCGCCAAGCTCTGGCAGAAGGCTCCCGATGCCCTCGCCATCCCGCTGACCCAGACCATGGAACCCGCGTTCTGGAGAGAACTGGACCGGCAGATCGCAGGTCTGTCACCTACAAAGCTATCATCCCCCCATGGACACAAGATTACTTGAACTGCTCGTTTGCCCTGTCACCAAGGGCCCCCTGGAATTCGACCGCGAGAAGCAGGAACTGATTTCCCGCAGCGCGCGCCTGGCCTACCCGGTGCGCGACGGCATCCCGGTGCTACTGGAAAACGAAGCCCGTACGCTGTCAGACGAAGAACTCGGACTCTGAGCACCTTCCGCATGGGATACACGGTACTGATTCCGGCGCGCCTGGCTTCCACACGCCTGCCCAACAAACCCCTGGCAGAGATTGCCGGTGTACCGATGGTGGTGCGGGTCGCCCAACGTGTGCTTTCAGGTGTGCCTGCCTCGACGCGTGTGGTCGTCGCAGCGGATCACCCCTCGATTCTGCAGGCCTGCAAAGAACACGGGATTGAAGCCGTTCTGACGCGTGAAGACCACCCGTCCGGTAGCGACCGTCTGGCAGAAGCCTGCGACTTGCTGGGCCTGACCGACGACGAGATCGTGGTCAACGTACAGGGCGATGAACCCCTGATTGACCCCGCACTGGTCCAATCGGTCGCGCAACTGCTCGTCAGCCACCCTGGCGCATCCATGGGCACCGCCGCCCACGCGATCCACCTGGTAGAGGACTTCAAGAATCCCAACGTCGTCAAGGTGGTCACCGATGCTGCAGGACTGGCTCTGTATTTCAGCCGTGCCCCGATTGCCTGGTGGCGTGACGGATTTGCGCAGGGTATCTCCGTACTGCCCCACCCCGCCCCGCTGCGCCACATTGGCATTTATTCCTACCGCACAGGTTTTCTGCGGCTGTTCCCCAAGCTCCCGCAGGCACCTGTTGAGCAGACCGAGGCCCTGGAACAACTGCGGGCCATGTGGCATGGCCATCGCATTGCGGTCCACGTGACGGAAGCGGCACCCGGCCCCGGTGTGGATACCCCCGAAGACCTGGAGCGTGTTCGCCGGCTGTTTCCCGCCGGACCCGCTGCCGTGTAAGTTAGCCGCTGGACTGCCCGTGATATTCTCGGGCAGTCGTCATTCGCCAAAGTGCACCATTAGCGTGCCTTTTGCGATCAGCACCGTTTAGTTCATTCCGAGGTTATCCATGAGACTCATTCTGTTGGGCGCTCCAGGCGCAGGCAAAGGCACGCAAGCTACGTTCATCTGCCAAAAGTACGGCATTCCCCAGATTTCGACTGGAGATATGCTGCGCGCCGCGGTGAAGGCCGGCACCCCTCTGGGTCTGGAAGCCAAGTCGGTGATGGACTCCGGTGGTCTGGTCAGCGACGGGCTCATCATCAACCTGGTCAAGGAACGCCTGACGCAGCCCGACTGCGCCAAAGGCTTTCTGTTCGACGGTTTCCCGCGCACGATTCCCCAGGCCGATGCCATGAAGGCCGCTGGTGTACCACTGGACTATGTGCTGGAAATCGATGTGCCCTTCGAAGCCATCATCGAGCGCATGAGCGGTCGCCGTTCGCACCCCGCATCGGGCCGTACCTACCACGTAAAATTCAACCCACCCAAAGTGGCGGGTGTGGATGATGTGACGGGTGAACCTCTGGTACAGCGTGAAGACGACAAGGAAGAAACCGTCAAGAAGCGTCTGGACGTCTATAGTGCCCAGACACGCCCCCTGGTGGACTACTACTCCGACTGGGCCAAGAAAGACGCAGCAGCTGCCCCCAAGTACCGCGCCATTAGCGGCATGGGCGATGTGGACGCCATCACGGCACGCGTGTTCGAAGCGCTGGCCGGCTAAGCCAGCAAATCCAGAATCAGGGCAATACGGGCTTTGTAGGGATCCAGCCGGGTCACTCCAAAGTCCGTGTCATCCGCCCGGGGACTGCCGACAATCTGCCCTAGCGCGCAACGCGTACTCCGCACCACGCGAACACCCTGCGACTGCACTTCGGCCAACGCGGCCTCCAGGTCCTGATGGACCGATCCATTTCCTGTTCCTGCGACCACCATACCGCGCACCGAGATGCCGCCATGGTGCGCCACCATGCCGCGCACTGCAGCACCTGAGACCCCTGCGTGGTTCACCACGATTTCCACGCGCGGCCACTGTCTCGCGTTCAATGCGGCAGGAATGGACGGTGTCGAGCCCACTTCCGGCCATCCATGCACCATGCGTGCAACGCCCTCCTCCACGAACCCCAAAGGTCCCGCCTCACCCGAGTCAAAGGCATTGGGTCGGTAGGGATGCACCTTGCGCACATGCAGCGCATCGTGAATGACGCCGGCGCACACCAGTACCACCCCCCGCGCGCCGGACGTGCAGGCCACAGCCGTCGCATCTGCCAGGTTCTGGGGGCCATCGGGTGATTGTGAGGTGGCTGGGCGCATGGCACAGGTCATGACCACAGGCTTGATGCCCAGGAGCTCGCTGGGCAATACACGGGACAAAAAGTAGCCGGTTTCTTCCAGCGTGTCGGTACCGTGGGTGACCACCAGTCCAACGACGTCAGGCATCGCCAGATAGTGCAATGCCCGCTGCCCCAACTGCCGCCAGGCCCCGTCGTGCATATCCTTGCTGTCCAGTTGTGCCACCTGCTCCGCAATGGCACTGCGGCCACCCAGCGATGCCGCCAATGCGGGTACCGCTGCCAGCAACTCTTGCACTCCCAGCTGCGCCGCCTTGTAGCCCACGTTGTCATCCGGACTGCCCGCCTTGCCGGCAATGGTGCCGCCCATGCCCAGGAAAACGATTTTTTTATGCATTGTTGGCCTTTCACTTGCCAAATTCTAAAAACTGGTTAAAAATACAGTTACTGGATGTGATAACAGTGTGTATGAACGAACAGCCAGTACAACCTATGCCAAAGGAGCCAGTATGCTTGAAAGCCCGAAACTCACAGCACGCCAGCAGCAAATTCTGGACTTGATCCAAAGCGCGATCGCCCGTACCGGGGCACCGCCTACACGCGCTGAAATTGCCAATGAACTCGGTTTCAAGTCGGCCAATGCAGCCGAAGAGCACTTGCAGGCCCTGGCGCGCAAGGGTGTCATTGAACTGGTCAGTGGCACTTCCCGCGGTATACGCCTCAAAAGCGACACGTTGCGCTCCATCAACGAATCCCGGATCAAGCAGTTTTCTCTGCCATTGCCCGGGCTGGCCCAGCTGGCGCTCCCATTGGTGGGCCGCGTCGCTGCCGGCTCGCCCATTCTGGCGCAGGAACATGTGGACCAGACCTATTACGTAGAGAACAGCCTGTTTCAGCGCCAGCCCGACTACCTGCTCAAGGTACGCGGCATGTCCATGCGCGATGCCGGCATCATGGACGGTGACCTGCTTGCAGTCCAG
>Ga0209063_1000903_pt1 | contig 16848 bp, 11 predicted proteins | sample KloWWTmeKNB19Kit_FD_187177 | JGI IMG/M metagenome (GOLD analysis project Ga0209063, IMG submission 187177) | Active sludge microbial communities from Klosterneuburg, Austria, studying microevolution and ecology of nitrifiers - Klosterneuburg... | ecosystem: Engineered > WWTP > Aerobic digester >... | reverse complement strand
AGGCGCGCCGCACCTCCTTCATGGTCTCGGCCACGTTGATCTCCGTGACCTTGCCTTGGCCCTTTAATACTTTGAAAGCCCTTTCGAGCTTATCACTGAGGTTATCGAACATCTATCACCATTTGTGGACCGCGAAAGTAACGATGGTGCTGCAGTCCGTGATAAGGCATGATCCAGGCAACGCCCATTCCAGTCTGCACTCGACGGGATCCGGTTGCGGAACACCGGGCAGGTGTAACTGGTCGCGATCATGAGTATCGGTTTGCCCAACGCAAGTGCATCACTCAATTGGAAGGCATCACCGCTGAGGTCGTAGGCAGTAAAATCCGCAGCACGCTCCTCCTCCGGTCTGCCACTGCTATCAATAGGAGGTACTTGGTTCGGGATCGAGCAGATCGGAGCTGGATCAGCTGGCAAACCGCCCCCATTGATCGGCGGCAGTAGGTCCACTTGGGCACATAAGGAACAACCCGACGCGATCAGGACAAGAAACGGAACTATGCGCTTCATGGGTTGAATATAGTCCTGGACCGCTGTCCTATCCCGGCAGCACAATTTCAGTGATATTTTCCATATGGGATCTGATCCATCAGGATATCGTTCAATGGACCGACGAAAGATCTGACAGTCCTTCTCAACTTCGCGACATGGCTTTCCACATCGCCCCTTGCACCGATCACGAATGGGAGAAGGCCATTGTATTACTGAAGCGAGTGTACATAGGTGAGAATTACACCAGCAACGAAGCGGGTGATGCTTTTATGCGCCGCGAGATCTTAGAAGCGGGTGGCACCCTCCTCCTTGCCCAAGATACCGAGGGTGCCATCCTTGGTGCCGTGCTGATGCTCCCTCCGGATGGTGGGCTCGTGCAGGTATCGCAGGTGGGAGAGGCTGAATTCCGCGTGCTCGCCGTGGCTCCCGAGGCGCGTGGCGCGGGTGTCGGCGAAGCATTGGTGAGAGCCTGCATTACACAAGCAAAGTCCATTGGTGCGAAGGCCATTGTGTTGTGGTCACAGCCCACAATGCTCAATGCTCACCGACTTTACGAACGATTAGGCTTCGACCGTGTACCTGAACGCGACCAAGCGGACGGACGAGGTTTCACAAGGATGGTTTTCCGCTTAAACTGGTGATCGTTGTCTATCCGTCTGACGTTGGACCGCACACTATCTTCACCGGCTTATTAAAAGACATTCGACCCATGCGCACCCTTAGCATATTGACCCTTTCTGCAGCACTTCTGTTGAACACAGGGTGCAAAAAGGACAAGGACGATCCGGCCCCAACTGCAGCAGGAGGAGGAACTACCGTTTCCCTCACGGCGTCCACGCCACTTGGGGTTACCATGTCCGTGAACGGCACTGCGGTCAGCCTTCCTGTTGGGGCGAGTATCAGCATGGATAATAGCTCCTCTGGCGAGACGACTACACCGCCAATGCTAAGCTGGAAGTCGTACGGAGTTTATTTCGATGATATTGCAGGCGCGAACACCGTTTTCGCATGTGACATGGGGCGGTACACTTATTCGGGTACAATGCCATCGGATGCACAATTCTTCAGCTTCTTCACTACCGGAACTATTCCCTTTGGCAATTGGGAGATGGACCCGAACAAGATCGGCCTTACGTGGTGGGACACCAACGGAACTGAATGGGCTACTTTTTGGGGCGCTGACCAGAGTGGGTCCAACTTCACGGTCACGCATGTGCTCGAGCAACCTTCGGTAGGCATCAGCTCGATCAAGCTTCGCTCCACATTTGTGTGCAAACTCTATCACGAGAATGGCTCTGGCACCTACCAGACCGCAAGCGGCACGATAGTGTTCTCGTACCAGAATATGTAGGAATTTGCAGCCGGACAACTACGGCACATTACCGGTCACACGATGTGGTGGGAAGGTTCACTCGCTGTCGGAACTGCACTTCGGGAACCAGTGAGGTTTCCACACCGGTTTTCCGGGTCGTCGATGAGGTCGAACTACTAGCGGAAGAAGAACTGATGGATCGAAGTATCCAAGGGATCCTCCCGGATCCTGACCGTCCGGTCATGTCTGTTTTTCATCGACCGTGATCGCACTGATCAATGTAAGATCTATTGAGCAGTGACCCTGCCAAATGGAAGTATCGTTGTTCAACGCATGCTGCTGGGCTTGATGCGCTTGAGGAGAACCTTATTTCCGAAAACTACACGCCACCGTAACCCTATTGGAACTTCCGCGTAGGAACTGACAGGTGTGACCTCCGTGCGGACCCATTCCCATGCTACGCAAAACACTTCTCATTCTGATCCTTGCACTGGCAAGCCTCGGTGCGCAAGCAACGCACATGAGCGGTGGAGAGATCTATTGGGAGTGTTTGGGGAACAACAATTACCGGATCAGGTTGCTCGTCTATCGTGATTGCGCGGGCATATCAGTGGATCCAAATTACACCTTGGACATTACCAGCCCCTGCGGTAACAGGACGCTGACCGTTAGCACGAGCGGTGGGACTGAACTATCTCAACTGTGCGATCTGGAATTGCCGAACAGCACCTGTAATGGAGGTACACTACCAGGCATTCAACAGTACATCTACACCGGCACGATCAACTTACCACCCTGCGATGCTTGGCGGATCTCATGGACCAACATCTATCGCAATGATGCCATTGTGAACTTGACCGCACCTGGTACCCGCCAAATGTTCATCGAAGCTGTAATGGACAATTCAACGGGTCCATGTAACGATTCCCCGACTTTCACAAATGCAGCCATACCATATGTCTGTTTGGGCTACCCCATCTCATACAGTTACGGTGCGGTGGATAGTGAGGCCGACTCTCTTTCCTACTCCCTGATCGGCGCTCGAATGTTGAACGGGAACCCGATCACCTATGTCGCACCATTTTCACCAGTCCAACCTATAACCGGCCTGACCCTTGATCCAGCAACCGGGCTTCTCAATTTCACGTTGAGCATCGCAGGGAACTGGGTGGTGGTCGTATTGGTAACGGAATATGATGCCAATGGGAATGTGATCGGCAGAGTGATGCGTGATATGCAGTTCGTGGCCTTTCCGTGTTCAAATGTGCCACCCGACGCAGCTACAGGCCTTGTCGACAATATTTCCGGGACCGCTACACAGTCAGGTCCACGCGCCGTGTCCTTGTGCGAATCAGGCAACGTGTGCTTCGACATGGAGATCGTTGATGAAAACGCGAACAACGTCCTTACCGCAACAAGTAATGTGCTGCAGAACCTGCCCGGCGCCACCTTCAGCTATACCGGCACCAACCCGATAACGGCCCACGTTTGTTGGACCGCACAGCCGGGCACTGCCGGGTTCTTTCCCTTCATTGTTACCGTTAGCGATGGGGCCTGCCCGATACCGGCATTCCAGACCTATGTATACACCGTTCGTGTGATCCCCGGACTGGCAGCGTACTTGGCGGTGGTCAATGAAAGTTGCCTAGGCAGTGGTGATGGCAGTGTGGAAGCGGTCATAACTACAGGTACAGGCCCTTTCTCATACACTTGGAGCACGGGCAGCAGCGAGGCCATGGTCTTCGGCGACCCTGGAGATTACAGCGTGGAGATAACAGATGAGAACGGATGCACTTCTCCGATCCTCTCCGGTGCTATCGCCTCCGGGCCGGCAGCACCGCTCGCCACAGCAGGAGCGGATCTGCAAGGATGCCAAGGCGCTGTGGACATTCCCCTTTCCGGGAACGTGACAAATGCAGCTGGTGGTGCTTGGGGAAATGGCGGTGGAACAATTGGAGGTACATGGCCCAACAACACCTATACCCCAACAAGTGCAGAGTTCGCTGCGGGTGGTGTCGAACTGGTCTTGACCGCCACCGGGAACGGAACATGTCCACCGGCGACGGACACTTTGCACATTGCACTTACGAACAGCTTTGCAGGTGTCAACATTGACGCTACTGATGCCCTGTGCAACGGTGGCAGCACGGGAAGTGCCGAAGTAGTACCGAACATTTCCACCTTCTCTTATGCATGGAGTGACCCGGCAGCGCAAACGACAGCCATCGCAAGCTTTTTAAGTGCTGGGCCGGTTACTGTTGTTGTCTCCGATGGACTTGGGTGCGATACGACGCTAACAACCGTGATCGGACAACCGGTCGCTATTTCGATAGCCAGTTTGGTGGCAACGAATGAAGCCTGCAGTGGTACTGAGGATGGAACCCTAACTGCAACAGGTGCTGGAGGTACAGCCCCTTATACCTACACATGGAGCAATGGGGCCACGGGTTCCGTTCTAACCGCTGGGTCGGGCAACTACACCGTCACCGTATCCGACACGAATGGATGTTCACCAGCGTCCGGCGTAGGAACGATCTCAGCCACGGGCCAACCGAACGAAGCGAATGCGGGGATCGACCTTGTTGGTTGTTTGAATGAATTTCCGATACAGGTTACCGGAAGTGTGCAGAATGCGACTGGCGGATCGTGGTCCGGTGGTAGCGGAGTGATCACGGGCACGGGCCTCACTATCCAGTATGCTCCAACGGTCAATGAGATCATGGCAGGAAGCGTGTCATTGGTCCTTTCTACAACTGGGAACGGCTCATGTCCTCCCGCAACGGATACAGTGTCGATCAGCCTGTCCAACGCCTTCCTGAATGCACAATTGAGCGTAACGGATGCCCTGTGCAACGGATCAACGGATGGCTCCATCGCCTTCTCACCGAACAGTGCCCAATTGACCTACCTCTGGAACGACCCACAGGCGCAAACGACTGCGAGTGCGACCGGACTTTCAGCAGGTACGTATAGTCTTCTAGTAACAGATGTGCTCGGTTGCGACAGTAGTTTCTCTGCGACCATTTCTGATCCCACATTGCTATTCATCGACATGGTGGTCCCGACACCTGTGCTCTGTATGGGTGGCTCAACAGGTGCGGCCAGCTTGCAAATACAAGGTGGATCACCGAACTACACGATCGTGTGGAGCAACGGTCAAACCGGGAACCAAGCGACAGGGTTGAGCGCTGGTAATTACACGGTCGATGTGACCGATGCGAATGGTTGTTCGGCACAGGCTGTTACGACCATTACAGAACCGGACCCCATCGTAGTTGTCGTTCAAACACCTGATACCATTTGTGCTAATGCTCCGGTCCAACTCATCGCAATGGCTTCCGGGGGTACCGGTGACTACACGTTCAACTGGGGCGGCATGGGGTACAATGACACTGTCCAATTGGCATTCTCAGCGGCACAAACCATTCTGCTTAGCGTGGTTGACGGTGCCGGTTGTCCCGGTCCCACAACACCGGTCTCCATTGCGGTTCGGGACTTGAATACTGCAACACTCAACACCTATGGTGACACCACGGTATGTTTTGGCGGAACCGGAACAGTTGGTGCATCACTAACGGGATATTCGGGAAATTACACCATGGTCTGGTCACCGATCGGCAATGTCGGCCCAGGACCGCACACTGTACCGATCAGTACGGATCAAGTCCTCACAGTTACGGTCACTGATGAGTGCGGGCAATCCATTACCAGCACCATTGGCCTTGGGGTCGACATCGTACCTGAGATCGTGCTTCCACCGATCCTTGCCGAAGGATGTGCTCCGCTCACGGTCCAGTTTCCTACACTGAATTTGGGCAATGTGGTCTACAACTGGAATTTAGGGAATGGAAACACCAGCAATATGCCAGCGCCTGTGGTCACCTACTCGGCCGGGAACTATGTCGCTAGCCTCAGCGTGACAACACCATTGGGCTGCATGGCGCAGAGCACAGGTGGTGGGATCATCCATTCCTACGCCAACCCATCGGCGCAGTTCAACGCCTCCCCTTGGATCACCAACATTGATGCCCCGATCATCGACTTCACCGATCAGAGCGCCGGTGCCATCACCTCTTATTCGTGGATCTTCGGCGAAGGCGGCACCAGTTCCGTACAGAACCCGAGCTATAACTTCATGGATGTGGGAACCTTCGCTGTGGAACTTACAGTGACCGACACCAATGGATGTGCCTCTTCCGTGGATCATCCGATCACGATCTCTCCGGTATATGACGTAGAGATACCGACCGCCTTTACGCCAAGTACCGATGGGCCGGGCAGTGGGCAATATGTGACCGGTGATCTCAGCAATGATGTGTTCTACCCGTTCGTGCGTTTTGTGACGAAATTCCGCATGCGCATCTTCAACCGTTGGGGTGAATTGATCTTCGAAAGTACCGACCTGAATATAGGATGGGATGGGTACTACCGCGGGGAATTAAGCCCACAAGATGTTTACGTGGTGCAGACCTGGTACAAGTTCGTGGACGGTAAGCAAATTGAGAAGTTGAGCGACCTGACCCTGTTCCGATGAAGAGACTGAGACCCCTGATCTTCTTGTTCAGTTCGCTTTTGGTCATGGCTACATTCGCACAAGACCCACAACTGTCCCAATTCCATGCTGCCCCACAATACCTCAATCCAGCGTTGACAGGCAATACCTTCCAGGACCGCATAGCGTTGAACTATCGTTTGCAATGGCCCGGTGTACAACCAGGTTATGCCACATATGCGTTCGCCTACGATCACAAGTTCTACAAGACCAACAGTGGCTTGGGCGGAATGGTGATGCGGGACAAGGCGGGCACCTATGGGCTGACCTACACCACGGTCGCCATGAGCTACAGTTACGAGGCCCGGATCGATCGCAAACGCGCCATTAGGGCAGGTATCCGGGCAGGATACACCATGCGAAATGTTTCGAATGATGGGTATTTGTTCGCCGACCAGATCCTTCGCGACAATGCACCCACGAGCGTTGAGCAGAACCTGATCCCCGGAACGAGCTATGTTGATTTCGCCGCAGGTGGGCTGTATTACACGGAGCAATTTTGGGTCGGATTCTCGGTGGATCATCTCAACAGACCGAACCAAAGCCTGATGGTTGACGGGACAGCAAGGCTCAACATGCGTTCAACATTGCACGCCGGATACAAATTCCCGATCGATGGACGAATAATGCACCGGAGCGAAACTAAAATGACCCTTACCGGACAATACAAGGCACAGGGCAAATGGGACCAGCTCGATCTTGGTGGGTACATTGAACATAACCGGGTAAGCGGAGGGATCTGGTACCGAGGTATACCGATCGGAAAAGCATACAAGCCCGGTTATGAGAATAGTGATGCAGTGATCCTTATGGTGGGGTTCGCTACTGAATTCCAACTTCGGATCGGGTACAGTTATGATGTCACGATAAGCAAGCTCACCGTAAAGAGCGGTGGTGCGCACGAGCTCAGCCTGATCTACGAGTGGCCGCAAAAGCCCAAGAACAGAAGGCACCGCGTTGTTCCCTGCCCGAAATTCTGACGACGATCAGTAGGTGGAATGCCTTTGAATTGGCTTTCGCCACTACATCCGTTCAGGAACTTCAATTCCCAAGCACCACATGGCCTTCTTTGTGGCCAACGCAACCGCACGGCTTAGGCCGATCCGGAAATCCCGCTTGATAGGATCCTCCTCCTTCAACACCGGTACGCTCTGGTAGAAGCCGTTGTAGGCCTTTACCAATTCGTACGTGTGGTTCGCGAGTGAAGACGGGTCCAGCGCCATGGCGGACCCCGACAATACCGCTGGGAAATGGTGTAGCAATTTGATCACTTCGAGCTCTTCTGAGAGTACGGTTGAAGGGACTTGGCTGGAAGCATTCTTCACCAGGTCCTCTGTACGTCGCAGCAAAGACTTGATCCGTGCGTACGTGTATTGAATGAATGGTCCGGTGTGGCCTTGCAGATCGATACTGGCGGCGGGATCAAAGAGCATGCGCTTCTTGGCATCCACTTTCAGCAAGTAGTATTTCACGGCGGCCATGCCGATCATTTCGAAAAGTTGTGCCTTCTCTTCCTCGCTGAATTCATCCAGTTTGCTCAGCTGTTCGCCAGAGGTCCGTGCCGCTTGCACCACTTCTTCCATCAGGTCATCGGCATCAACCACCGTGCCTTCGCGGCTTTTCATTTTGCCGGTGGGCAGGTCCACCATGCCATAGCTCAAATGATGCAATTCATTGGCCCATGGAAATCCGAGCTTCTTCAAGATCAGGAACAACACTTTGAAATGGTAGTCCTGCTCGTTGCCTACGGTATAGATCAAGCGCGATAGCCCGGGGAACTCTTCGAACCGCTTGATCGCCGTTCCGATGTCTTGCGTCATATACACGCTGGTGCCATCGCTCCGGAGCAGCACTTTCTCGTCCAATCCTTCCTTGGTGTTATCCACCCAAACGGCACCGTCCTTCTCGTAGAACACGCCTTTCTTCAACCCTTCCAACACGTCGTTCTTACCCAGGACATACGTCTCGCTCTCATGGTAGACCCTGTCGAATGCCACGCCCATGCGCTCGTAGGTGGCATTGAAACCGGCGTAGACCCAGCCGTTCATCCTTTCCCAAAGAGCACGCACGTCGGGGTCGTTCCCCTCCCATTTGCGCAGCATTTCCTGTGCTTCCAGCAGGATCGGGGCCTGCTTCTCCGCTTCTTCTTTTGGAGTGCCCGAAGCGATCAGGTCTTGCACCTCTTGCTTCATGGCCTTGTCGAACTCCACGTAGTACTTCCCGACCAACTTATCCCCTTTCAAGCCGTTGCTTTCAGGGGTTTCATCCTTTCCATACTTCTGCCAAGCCAGCATGCTCTTGCAGATGTGGATGCCACGGTCGTTGATCACCTGCACACGCACCACTTTGTTGCCCGTTGCTTCCAGGATCCGGCTCACACTGTGCCCCAGAAAGATGTTGCGCATGTGGCCCAAGTGCAAGGGCTTGTTGGTGTTGGGGCTGGCGTATTCAACCATTACCTCTTTGCCGGTGCTCGGCAGTTGCAAAAGGTCTTGATCTCCAGTGTTCTGAAGAAAGTCGATCCAATAGCCGTCGGTGACCTTGATATTGAGGAAGCCCTTCACCACATTGAAACGTTCCACCACCTCCACGTTGGCCTGCAGGTGCACTCCAATAGCCCGCGCCGTGGGTTCTGGGCCCTTGCCACTGATCTTCACGAACGGGAACACGTTGATGGTCACATCGCCTTCGAACTCCGGCCGTGTAGCTTGAAAGGTGAATGCTTCCGGTGTAGCGACGTGATCGAACAATTGCTGGAACGCCGCTTGTAAAGCAGGGATCAATAGTACGTGAAGACGGTCTTGGGACATGATGGGTACAAAGAAAGGGCGGGCTTGGAGAAGTCCGCTTTCTCACTTCCTCACCTCTAAACTTCCCTACTTCTTCGTCAAGAAATTCTCCGCCAACATGCAACGAAGGCTGCCGCCTCCCACGGTTTCTATAGTGGGAATGGGTACCGGAACGAGTTGGGCATGTTCCTGCAACTTCAAGCGTTGTTCCGGGACCAACGCTAGGAAGGCTGTTTCGCTCAGGAAGATGAAATGCGTATTGCCCTTCACGGCCCGAAGCTCCAGCATGTTGCCGACGAAGTTGTGCATCTGTTCCACCGAAATGGGGATCACGACCTTCCCGGACTTTTCAAGCTCCTCCTTCACCTCTTGGCGCTCAGCGGGAAAGGGCATGGAATCGAAACAGACCACCGCACAGCTGGAACCAATGGACATGACCACATTCGTATGATAGATCGCGGCACCATGAAAGGAACCATCGAACGTAGCGGTGAAGGTGATCGGCGTGTAGTTGAACTGGTCGCACCAATCCTTCACGGCCTGTTCTGATGTACGGTCGGAAAGGCACGCATAGGCGATCTTGTTCGCCCGATCCAATACCAAGCTGCCGGTGCCTTCAAGCACGCGGCCTTCGTGCTCCCATGCACTGATGTCCACCGTGCGGGTGGTCAAGAACCCTTCACGTTCCAAGGTGCGGGCCATGTCGGGATCTCGTTCCGAGCGGCGTGAAGCCGTGTACATGGGATAAAGCACAACTGCACCATCATCATGCGTACTGAACCAATTGTTGGGAAATACCGCGTTCGGGGCGCTCCGGTCCATTGGGTCCAAAACCGTAAAGCCCACCCCTGCTTGTCTCAATGCTTCGAGCAGTCCATCGAATTCAGTTGCGGCATTGCTCTGGATCTCGGGGTCGTCCATTTCCTTTTGAAAGGAATTGCTCTCGGCCGTTTCCGGATCATGGCCAAAGCCGGTGGGCCGGACCAGAATTACATGTGATGCTATGCCGGGATCAGCTATCATACTTATACTTATAACCAAGCGACCTGTTGACCGCTCTATCGGTTGCGAAGGATCGGGAATAGCGGCTCAAGGATACCCAAAGTGGCTTCTGCCATCGAATTCTTGTCGTCCAGTGCCGGGTTGATCTCCACTACGTCCAAGGTCACGGTTTTCCGATCATTGCATAGACCCTGGAGCAGTTCCGATGCTTCATTTACGAAGAGGCCATTTGGTACCGGCGTTCCTGTTCCGACCGAAATGGAAGGATCCAAGCTGTCCACGTCGAAACTCACGTGGATCCTGTCGCAATCGGCCAAGTGCTTCAACGTTTCTTCCACGGCAGCGGCGGCTCCTTTTTCGCGAACCTGATCCACGGTTATGACTTTGATATTGTGCTTCTTAAGTATCGCAGCCTCTTCCGGTTCGTAATCGCGTAAGCCGATGAAAACAAGATCCCTCGGCAGCAACTTGGGGCCATTCACCCCGATCTTCCGGAGCCGATCCCAAATGTCCATGGTATAGACCTGTGGCGTGTTCTTGCCCTTGTTATCGATCTGCATCAACAATGCCAGCGGCATGCCGTGGACATTCCCGCTGGGCGTCGTCCAAGGCGTGTGCAGGTCGGCGTGGGCATCGATCCAAACAACACCTATGCGCGCTTCGGGGAAGGCCATTTTGGTCCCGGATACCGACCCGATGGCAATGGAATGATCACCGCCCACCACGATGGGGAAGATGTTGTTCCTGACGTACTTGTACACTTCGTAGGCCAGATCACTTTCGAACCGGATCAAGCCGTCAATGTGGTGCGCATTATGCTGGGAATCATCCTCATACAACACGTCGTTCTCATCCCGAAGGATGCTCTCCTCGGCATGGCCGAACAATTCACTCCCCAACTTCCATGCTGCCACCCGCAAGGCGGCCATTCCCATGCTGGTGCCCCGTGTCCCAGCACCGATCTCCGATGCAGCTTCGATCAATCTCAGTTCCATGATACGTCCTTTTGCTAACGGTTGCGAAAGTACAATGAGCCGTCCCTAAGCGCCTCGAAGATCGGTTTGCAACGTAATGCATCGTTCTGCCGTAACAATGGCAAACCTATACCCCTGATATGCCAATTCCGACAAGCAAATTATTGATAGCCAGCGCATTAGCCGCACCCTTCTGGAGCGGATGCGGCACCCATTTGCTTGACAGTAGAACAGCTGAGGGAACGATCGAGTACGAGTTGACCTTCCCGGACCAGGACCCGGACGACATTATGGCCGGTATGCTGCCGGAACGAACAATGTTGACCTTCTCAAAGGATCGACAATCCACCGAACTAAGCGCTGGTATGGGCATTTTCCGCACCACGCTCGTAACGGACGACGAAAACGAATTCATTGATTACCATTTGAGCTTGATGAGCAAGCGCTTGGTAGCCCACTTACTACCGCGTGACCTAACGCTCTTCAACAAATCGAGCGGAAACCCCACCATCCTCTTTACCGAGGATACCGATACCATTGCCGGTTATCCGTGCCGTCGTGCGTTGGCCGTGTTCGACAATATGGATGAGCCGGAGATCGAACTTTGGTACACGGACCGGATCGACCTAAAGAACCCCAATTGGTTCGGACCTTTCGCGGAGGTCCCGGGCGTGCTTTTGCGGTATGAAATGGTCCAGTACGGCTTGCGGATGCGCCTCAATGCCATTGCGATCACACCTGGAAAAGTGGATCCCGCCAAATTCAAAGTGAAGGAAGATTTCCTTCCCGTTGGCCCGGAGGTCCTGCATCAGGAACTTGCCGAAGTCTTGAGCACGTTCTCCATGTAGGTTGGGCATCTCCCAAGGAGAGGGCTGTCCATCGGGATGAGGCTGTGGCTAATATGCCGAAGGTGGTACTGTCCCCCGTTCTCACAATAAATGGGGGAGATCCCACTTCAACTTCGCGTGGCGATCCATTCCATGCGTGATCGACCAACCCCACCTTGTTGATAATAGCCAAGGTCCTTGCTACGTTCCCTTAGAGGTGCCCGATACTTTTGGCAAGTACGCGTACGAGGCTGTGTTCTTGCAGCATTTCGCGCTCCAAATCCTCCACCAGCTTTGGCCAACACGAAACGTAACAAGGTCCGCGACGAAGAAACGGACACTCCCAAGAAACGCAAACGCAAGGAAACTGCGGAACCTACTGGCGAAGGCCGGTTAGCGCGGTTCAAGGCCTTTTTCCGTGATGAACGGGTCCACAAGGTCGGCGGCTTGGTACTGGTGCTTGGTTCGGCCTATTTGCTCGTGGCATTCACCTCGTTCCTCTTCACGTGGCGCATGGATCAGGACCTCATCGGTCGTTCCTGGGCAGAGATCTTCAGCCCCGAAGTGCGTGTAGAGAACTGGTTGGGAAAATTGGGCGCACTCACCGCGGATCAATTCATCTACAAATGGTTCGGCATTGCCGCCTTCAGCATGGTGCTCTGGGCATTTCTCGGTGGCGTAAAGGTGCTGTTGGACAAGTGGCTGCTACCGCCGATGCGCACCTTGGGTTGGACCGCCATGGCCTTGGTATGGCTGCCTACTGTACTCGGTTTCGTGTTCCGGGGCGAGTACATTTTCCTCGGTGGCGGAGTTGGATTCGCGATCACCAAACACCTGACCACCTTGCTCGGGAATTTCGGTGCTGGGGCCATGATCGTCTTCGCATTGGGAGCCTTCATCGTGTACACGTTCAACCCTTCGTTCAGCTGGCTGGAAACGGCTTTTGCCAAATTGGGCAATGGCCTCTCCGCCATAGGAAAACGAGCAGTTGCTGAAGAGCAAGAGGAGGAGGCAACGGTGGAGCCTGCCACCTTCGCCGGAGTGAAGATCCGCGGCTTGAAGAACCAAGTGGCGGTGCAGGACCTATCAGAAGAGTTATTGGAGGAAGACGACTCCGAAGAACTAGAAACAGAGGAAGAGGAAGAAGCTGAGCTGGAAGAGCTGGAGGTTGTAGAAGCAGAGAATGAGGAGGAGGTGGAAACGGGGAACTTGGAACTCGAGCTGGAATCCGCACCTATGGAAATTGTGGAGCCGATCGCCTCTCCCGTGATTGCCAGCGTAAGTGACCTGACCGGGAACCTCAACGGCATGGATGTGAGTGCCGGTGAAGAAGACGTAGTGCTTTCCGAGGACCAGATCGAAGACAAGTTGAAGGAATTCGGAGAGTATGATCCGACACTGGAACTGAGCAATTACGAACTCCCCCCGATCGACCTGCTGATCGACCACGGCACCGGCGAACTCACCGTGACCAAGGAAGAGTTGGAAGCCAACAAGGACCGGATCGTGGAGACCTTGGGCCACTACAACATCGGCATCGACAAGATCAAGGCGACCATCGGACCCACCGTAACGCTGTACGAGATCATTCCAAAGGCGGGTGTGCGCATCAGCAAGATCAAGAACTTGGAGGACGACATAGCGTTGAGCTTGGCTGCTCTCGGCATTCGCATCATCGCACCGATCCCCGGAAAGGGCACCATCGGTATCGAAGTGCCGAACAGCAAGCCGCAGATCGTGGGCATGCGTGCTGTGATCGCCAGTGAAAAGTTCCAGAACGCGAACATGGAACTGCCCTTGGTTTTGGGCAAGACCATCAGCAACGAGACCTTCGTTACGGACCTGACCAAGATGCCGCACTTGCTCATGGCCGGTGCTACTGGACAGGGTAAGTCCGTTGGTTTGAATGCGATCCTCGTGAGCTTGCTCTACAAGAAGCATCCGAGCCAGATCAAATTCGTGCTTGTGGATCCTAAGAAGGTGGAACTCACGCTCTTCAACAAGATCGAGCGCCACTTCCTCGCCAAATTGCCCGGCGACAGCGATGCGATCATCACCGATACCAAGAAGGTGGTGGCCACATTGAACAGCTTGTGCATCGAGATGGACGAGCGCTACGAACTGCTGAAGGATGCGCAGGTCCGCAACATCAAGGAGTACAACACCAAGTTCATCAAGCGCCGGTTGAACCCGGAGAACGGCCACCGCTTCCTCCCCTACATCGTGTTGGTCGTCGATGAGTTCGCTGATCTGATCATGACCGCTGGCCGCGAGGTGGAAACACCGATCGCCCGTTTGGCGCAGTTGGCCCGTGCCATCGGTATCCACTTGATCATCGCTACGCAGCGCCCGAGCGTGAACATCATCACCGGTACCATCAAGGCCAACTTCCCTGCCCGTATCGCCTTCCGTGTGACCAGCAAGATCGACAGCCGCACCATTCTGGACAGCGGCGGCGCCGACCAATTGATCGGTCGCGGCGACATGCTCCTGAGCACCGGCAACGAACTGATCCGTATCCAATGTGCCTTCGTGGACACGCCCGAAGTGGACAAGATCTGCGACTTCATCGGTGAGCAACGCGGCTACCCCGATGCGCACATCCTACCGGAAGTACCCACCGAAGAAGGTGAAGGCGGCGGCGACTTCGACAGCAGCGACCGCGACAGCATGTTCGAGGATGCGGCACGCTTGGTCGTGCAAACCCAACAAGGCTCCACTTCCTTGATCCAACGCAAACTGAAGCTTGGTTATAACAGGGCAGGCAGGATCGTGGACCAGCTGGAAGCGGCTGGGATCTTGGGTGGTTTTGAGGGCAGTAAGGCGCGCCGCGTAATGGTGCCGAACGAGCAAGCGCTTGATGCGTTGCTGAACCCAGTGAATGCGGGGGGTGGGAATTTCTGAGAACTCCCCTACTCCATCGACCTATTCTGGAACCGTACACGGTTCTGCAAGGGTATAAGCTCCATAACTGGGACAGACAATACTTTTACGTGATGCGGATCGTGATCACTTGCCTGTTCCAATGCTACTTGATCCTTACCGCAAATGCTTGTATGAACTTTACCGAACGAATACCTGGGATAGGTATTGAGGACGTGGAGTTCTACAGCTTGGGTGAGGTTGAAATCGATCAAGAACTGGTGGCGGCGTTCATTGCCGAGAAGAAAATCGCATGCGCAGGACGAATGGTTCCGTCATGCAGCGACCTAGTTATCGCCTACCTGTTCACGAAGGAATACGAGAGCGCATTGTTACTCTCCACCGAACTGGTGAGCGAATTCACGGATGAGTACAACGTCGTGATCACCCACGCTGCAGCATTGGAGTTGAACGGAAAGCCTGCCGAGGCCATCCCTTTCATGGAACGTGCACTGGAGTTGAACTCAGGTTCGCACAAGGGGTCTGAATGGATCCACTTGAGCCTATTAAAGGAGCGCGTACGTGGCGGTGTGCCTGATCCTTGGGCACTTATCGGTGTGAAACTACGGCCCGATAGCGCGCTTATGTTTCGGTCACACGTGGACTACAAACAACTCTTGCGGCAGGTGCATTTCCAAGTGAACGATCGCCGATTCTTTACGCCTGTGCATGACCCTTTGTACGGGGCCTTGCTATTCACTTACGCGGACTTGCTTCAACTGAACCATTACCGAAGCCAAGCCAAACAGATATACGATCTAGCCAAAGCTTACGGATTCTCCTATTCAGGACCTGTGAAAGTGGAAGCGATCAGCAAGGTCGATACACCCCAAGAACTGGAGGTGCAAGAAGCGCCTGGTGCAGAGTTGTCGCGACCTGAAGAAAAGGAACGCGGCATCAGCACGGTGCTATGGGTGGTGCTTGGGCTTCTGGCAACAGGGCTAGTTCTATTCCTTTGGAGCAAACGGAAGCGACCTTAGTAAGCACCCAACCGCTACGAACCACGCTGGAGTAATGACGAAGCTCAACTCTCCCCACCCCCAACCTGCATCGCCCCTTTCCCCAGCAGCCTTTTGGTAAGCGCCCCCAAAGTAAGCCCCTGCACAATAATAGAGAAGACCACCACGACGTAGGTCTCGGTGATGAAGAGGTCGCGTCCAATTTCGGCGGAGCTTGCATACCAAAAAGGATGCGATGACGAAGAAATAAATAGCGCCACCAAGATGAGGGCGGGAAGCTGAAAGCTCCCTACTCCGTTGAACTGCTTGGTGCTGGGTGCAGGGTCGCCTATGGCAGACCCGGCACAGGTTTGTTGCTGGGGACCGGGCAGCGTTCACCTGCGGAGGTCTAGGAGGCTTCATTCAACGCGCTCTGATATCAACCACATCGCTACCTTTCCCACGTCCCGAAAAAAAGGAATGCGTCGTACCATCAAGAAACTGATCATCGGTAAAGGCCAGTCGCCGGAAACTCCACGCCACAGCACCTTGCACGCACGTTGGACGAATGTTGTTTCGATCTGGAACAATACCCATGATGAGGATGCAGGCTTGGAAAAACTCGTCCGTCTGGTCTTGAGCCTTTCGCAATTCCTGTTCCCCGGCACCTACATCAAGCACCTGTTTTGGCGGAACGGGCCGCTTTACCAGGATTTCGCGACCGAGGTCTTCGTCCTGTTCAAGACCGCATTCCCACTGATCATAATGCATTATGGATGGGAGCACAACGTCTTCGCCTTTTGGCTGGCCGTGTGGCTGATGATGGAGACCGTGGTGTACATCCCCACGCTCCTCTTCGCTTCCGATCTTTTCGCCTCACCCCGCTCCTATCGAAGGACCAAACTCCTGCTCTTCCTCAATTACCTGGAGGTCGTCTTCACCTTCGCCATGATCCACATGGCCAGCAATTCCTTCAACATCCCGTTTGCAAGCTGGTCTGATTCGGTCTACACAAGCTTCATGATCACCTCCACCATCGG
>Ga0209063_1000900_pt1 | contig 16895 bp, 13 predicted proteins | sample KloWWTmeKNB19Kit_FD_187177 | JGI IMG/M metagenome (GOLD analysis project Ga0209063, IMG submission 187177) | Active sludge microbial communities from Klosterneuburg, Austria, studying microevolution and ecology of nitrifiers - Klosterneuburg... | ecosystem: Engineered > WWTP > Aerobic digester >... | reverse complement strand
ATTTGGAATAGCAGCTGCCTTTAATCAATATTATTTTGGCAATTCATGAATTGCCGCAACTTTGTACCCATGGCCGAGTATCATATTAAACATATCACCCGATACACTTATCCTGCACCTGTAATTGATAGTGCAAACCAGGTAATGCTTTTCCCCATCAATGATGATCAACAGGAAGTAAAAAAGTATGAGCTGATCATCTCAAATCATCCGGGTGTTGAAGTCTTCACAGATTATTTTGGTAATAAAGTGGGTATTTTCTCGATCATCAAGCCGCATACAGAGTTATTGATTCAGTCAAATATTGAGGTTATTACAAGAGAAGTTCAACTCCCGGCCAATGATACAGCGCCAGAAACACAATGGAATAATCTCGCTGTTATCCGGGAAGAATTCCCTTATATGGATTTTATGCTCCAGGAAAGTTTTGATGCCCATGATGAAGTGGTGGCAGTTGTACAATCAATGATGAATGAAACAATAACACCATTTACTACTGCACAACTGATGTCTGCTTTCGTTTTCGATACATTTGAATATAAAAAGGGAATTACAAGTGTGGAAACACAAGTAGATGAGATATGGCAGCTGAAAGCCGGCGTTTGCCAGGATTTTGCACATATATTACTGGTAATGCTTCGTTATGTAGGTATACCCGCCCGCTATGTAAGCGGGTATATATGTCCTAAGAACCATGAACTTCGTGGCGAAGGTGCTACCCATGCTTGGGTAGAAGCCTACATTCCTTTTCATGGCTGGATGGGGTTTGACCCAACTAATAATTGTATTGTAAGTGACAGACATGTAAAACTGGCTATCGGCAGAAGTTTTACTGACTGTACCCCGGTAAAAGGAACTTATAAAGGATCCTCCGAACACAAACTGGAAGTATCTGTCGTAATAAATAACAGCTCCTTAAAAGAAGAAGAGACTATACAACCTGTATTCTCTTACCAGGTAAATAATCCAGGCCTCAATGACAATTCCTACCGGCGATTTATGGAAATGCAACAGCAGCAGTAACTGAATGTTACTATCTTCGGCTTACAAAAATTCTCATATGAATGCTCAAACCCTGCTTGCAATTTTAGACAATGGTATATTAACCATAATGATCAACCGGCCCGAAAAATTAAATGCACTAAACAAAGACGTATTCTCCGACTTGAATAAAGCATTGGATGAAATTGAAAATAACCCGGAGATAAAATCAGTGATTATTACCGGTGCCGGCTCAAAAGCATTTGTCGCCGGTGCTGATATTTCCGAATTTGGTGGATTGAACAGGGAAGAAGCAATGGCCCTGGCCAAAAGAGGGCAAGATACATTTGCCAGAATTGAAAATTCTTCAAAGCCTGTTGTAGCTGCTGTAAACGGCTTTGCATTAGGTGGTGGCTGTGAACTGGCCATGAGTTGTCATTTTCGTGTGGCAGCAGAAAATGCAAAATTTGGTCAGCCTGAAGTTAACCTTGGATTAATCCCTGGTTATGGCGGTACGCAACGATTAGTTCAATTGATCGGGAAAGGTAAAGCGATGGAGCTATTAATGTCTGCGCATATGATTGATGCCAATGAAGCAAAACAATTGGGATTAGTGAACTATGTAACAACTCCCGAGACTCTGCTGGAACATACCCGTAAAATTCTTGAAATAATAAATTCCAAAGCCTCCCTTGCTGTTGCAGGTTGCATCAAATCAGCTAACGCAGTATTTAATGAAACCAAAGACGGCTACGCACTGGAAATAGAAGAATTCGGCAATGCTTTTGCCACAGAAGATATGAAAGAGGGAATAGCAGCTTTTATGGAAAAAAGAAAAGCCAGTTTCACCGGCAAATAAAATCACTTTTTCAGGTACCAGTTTTTATAACGAAGCAGTGCTTCCAGGAAATAATAATCAGCGTAAGTAAGCGGCACATCCACTTCTGAATTGCCGGGAAGTGACCCTACACTATGTTTCAAAATAAATCCACCACTCTCACCAGGTTTGTTTCTGTAAGAATCCGATGAAAGCGATTGAAGTATTTTTTTTGCCACAGCAATATATTCCTTTTTCTTTTTAGCATCCACTTCATATTGTGCCAGTTCCAGTAATGCCGAAGCCATGATAGAACCAGCTGATACATCCCTGTACGTATCAGGAATATCTTTCGCATTATAATCCCAGTAAGGAATTTTATCAGGTGGTAAATTGGGATGATTCAATAAAAATAAAGCAATCTTTCTTGCCTGCTCCAGGTAATTACTTTCTTTAGTGAAACGATACATCATGGTATAGCCATACAACCCCCATGATTGTCCCCTCGCCCATGCAGATTCATCACTAAACCCCTGTGCTGTTTTTTTCCTTATTACATTACCTGTATTTACATCATAATCCAATACATGATAAGAACTGTTATCAGGCCGAAAATGATTTTTCAACGTTGTGTTAGCATGGTCAATTGCAATTACCTTGTACTTAGGCTCTCTCCACTCATCACTTACCCAGTTTAGCAATTCAAGGTTCATCATATTATCTATGATCACCGGACTTATTGAATCTTTCATTCTACCCCACGACTGAATAGACCTGGTAGTAGATCTATACCGCTTTATTAATGTTTCTGCAGCTTCAGCAATCACATTTTTATATGTTTTATTACCTGTAATGCGATAAGCATTTCCAAAACTGCAAAAGATCATAAACCCCAAATCATGATCCCCGGTATAATGCTTTACATGCTCAATGATAGCAAGCCTTCTTTCTGCTTCAGCCCTGATGGCACTGTCTTTGGTAAACTCATAGATATACCATAAAGAACCCGGGAAAAAACCGCTCGTCCACCAGGTGGTATTGCTCGTAACTAATTTCCCTTCTTTGGCCATATAATTTCTCGGCATCACATTGGTTGGGGTATTCCAAGCAAGTAGTTTATATTGCTGAGCTGCCAGCATAAAATTTTCCCGGATTAATTTTTCCATATACCGGTCCTGCTTTTGAGCCAGCAGTATCCAGCTAAAACAAAGCAGGAAAGAAGTCAATACAATTTTTATACGTAGGCCTGGTTTATTTTTCATTTTCTATCAGGTTCTCATTGATCAAATAAGCAGCTACACCGCTGATATTATCATTACCCTTTGCGTCTTCCAGGTTCACCCGGAATGAAGTTATAGTTATAGCTGGGAAAGTTAGTATCCGCTTACGTCCTACACTATGTCCCTGTACTTTTCCCACAAGCCTGTCATTGTTATATAATTCAATGTTAAAACGCCTGATCGTTTGTCCAAGATGTATAGCTTCCCGTAAAACAATACAATTAATTGTTGCCGGCCGGTGAAAGTCTGCAATAAAATTCTGAAGATTTATACCGTAGTATGCAGCAGCAGAATCAAATCCACGAAGCAGCAGTGGCTTTTTTATAAAATCCCGGTGGCTAAATTCATAGTAGGTATCTGCTTTTTTCAACAGGTTGTCAGAAAAACTTTCATCCCTCAATCTTTTAAACCCTATCAGTGCTGCTGAATCTTTTTCATGGATCAATCCTCTTCTGTCAGGAGGTACATTCAATAAGAGATTAGCACCTCTTCCTACAGATTTCAGGTACAGGTCAAATAATTGCTCTGGTGACTTTACTTTTTGATCTTCATTGGCATGATAGAACCAACCCGGACGTATACTCACATCACATTCGGCAGGTATCCAGTGCTTTCCATAATAATTGCCCTGATTGAGTGTATCTGTATCTGGCGCACCAATTCCTCTTTTAAATCCTGTTGTATCCAAAAAATTCCAATTAGGATCTCCGGCAATGCCTTTTTCGTTGCCTACCCATCGTATATCAGGTCCAATATCGCTGAAGATAACTGTAGATGGAGAGAGCTTTCTTACGGTATTCTCATATCTTCTCCAGTCATATTCCTGTTTTTTGCCATTAGGGCCCTCCCCATTGGCACCATCCCACCATAATTCCCATATTGGCCCATAGTTTTGAAAAAGCTCCTTCATCATTCCTACAAATACATCATTGTATTTTTCGGTACCATAGTCAGGATGATTCCTGTCCCATGGAGAAATATAAATACCATATTTTAAACCTGCTTCTTTACAGGCCTGTGATAATTCTTTCAATACATCACCTCTCCCATTTTTCCATTTACTTTCCCTGACAGTATGTGTTGAATATTTACTGGGCCACAAACAAAATCCGTCATGATGTTTGGCTGTAATTATGATTCCTTTTGCACCCGCGGCTTTCGCTACCCGGCACCATTGGCGGCAATCCAGGGCAGTAGGATTAAAAATTTCTTCTTTTTCATCCCCATGCCCCCATTCTTTATCTGTAAAAGTATTTGGACCAAAATGCACAAAAAGGTAATATTCATTTTCGTGCCATGCCAATTGTTGTTTGGTGGGTAGCGGTGAAGGAGCATTCTGCTGTGCCATCGGGCTACCGGCAATAAACAAAAAAATAAAAAAAAGGACAATCCGATTCATATTATCAATGTTACGATTAATCCTCGAAAGAAATAATATGAAATCGTTTATGAATACGATTAAAGTCAGTACCCGAACAAACCAATTCCGCTACCTTTGCTGCGCAAAATTTACTCCTTAAATCAAATTATATGGAATTCAGAATCGAAAAAGACACGATGGGAGAAGTAAAGGTTCCCGCTGATGCGTATTATGGTGCTCAAACCCAACGCAGTATTGATAATTTTAAGATTGCACAAGATATCAACCGGATGCCTAAAGAGATCATCCGGGCATTTGCCTACCTTAAAAAAGCTGCAGCCCTCACCAATCTGGAAGCTGGAGTATTGGCAAAAAATAAAGCGGTGCTGATTGGTAAAGTGTGTGATGAGATCTTAAAAGGCAAACTGGATGATTATTTCCCGCTGGTAGTTTGGCAAACAGGCAGTGGTACACAAAGTAATATGAACGTAAATGAAGTGGTTGCTTACCGGGGTCATGTACTGAAAGGCGGGAAACTCACTGACAAAGAAAAATTCCTGCATCCGAATGATGATGTGAATAAATCACAATCATCTAATGATACGTTCCCTACTGCCATGCATATTGCGGCTTATAAGATCCTGGTTGAAACAACGATACCGGGAATAAAAAAATTGAGAGACACATTAGCCAAAAAGAGTAAGCAATTTATGAAAGTGGTAAAGATTGGCCGTACCCACTTTATGGATGCCACTCCACTGACAGTTGGACAGGAATTCAGCGGTTATGTTTCTCAACTCGATCATGGGTTAAAAGCAATCAACAATTCTTTGGCTCATTTAAGTGAATTGGCATTGGGTGGAACAGCGGTGGGAACTGGCATCAATACCCCTGCTGGTTATGATAAGAATGTAGCTAAACATATTGCGGCTTTAACGGGATTACCTTTTGTAACTGCAGAAAATAAATTTGAAGCCCTGGCAGCACATGATGCTATTGTAGAAGCACACGGTGCTTTAAAAACAGTGGCTGTGAGCCTGATGAAGATTGCTAATGATATCCGAATGCTATCATCCGGGCCGAGAAGTGGTATTGGCGAGTTATTCATTCCGGATAATGAGCCAGGCTCTTCCATCATGCCGGGAAAAGTAAACCCAACGCAGTGTGAAGCCTTAACCATGATAGCCGCCCAGGTGATGGGCAATGATGTGGCCATCAGTATTGGTGGTGCCAATGGCCATTTTGAACTGAATGTATATAAACCGGTAATGATCTATAATTTCCTGCATAGTGCCAGGTTGATTGGCGATGGTTGCGTCTCTTTCAATGATAAATGTGCAGTCGGTATTGAACCTATTGAAGCGAATATCAAAAAACATGTTGACAACTCATTAATGCTTGTTACCTCGCTTAATACCAAAATTGGCTATTATAAAGCTGCTGAAATTGCACAAAAAGCACACAAACAGGGAACAACATTAAAAGAAATGGCAGTTAAGTTGGGTTACGTTACCCCGGAACAATTTGATGAGTGGGTAGTGCCGGCCAATATGGTTGGTAAATTGAAATAGTAATTTTCCTATCGTAAAAAGAGAAGAATTCCACGTTCTTCTCTTTTTTATCCAGTAATATTTGCAAATGGTTTTTATTTGTCTCTATCTTAACAGTCGCATTAATCCATACCTTTTTTAAAACTAAAAATCCGCCATATGAAAAGTAATGCCAGACTTATTTCCTCCTTTCCGTTGAACACCCTAAAACCAGTAAAACCGGAACCACAGTCGTCTTCACAACAGATCAAATCCGCTTATTTAAAAGCTATTCTTTCTGGTTCCAGGATAATATCAGGAACAGAAAGTGCTGTACCTGTAGAAAATCCAGATCGGGCTGCAGCTATCCGTTATATTAAAGAAAGTGCTTCAACCAGAAAATAACTGCGAAAGGAATTTCAATCATAACAAGTAAACCCCTGAGCATAATCCCTAAAAAAAAGCCTCCGCTACTGCGGAGGTTATTTTTTAATAACAGCAGTTGCCTTCAGGATTTATTGCTTTATAAATTTCTCAATCTGCACTTCCATATCATTGCCGTTGTAAAGTTTCAAAATGTATGTCCCCGCAATTAAACGGGATATATCCACTGAAAAATCATTTCTGAAACTGGTTTCTTCTTTCAACATCCGGCCATGCACATCATAGATCTGCACCAACAAAGGTTTCCGGAGTTCTCTTTTTCCGTGAATATAAATAGTACGGGTAGCAGGATTTGGATAAATACTGATCAAATCCTCAACTCTTACCGGCCTTACGCCTGGATTTTCATTCAACGAAAGAATAACCCCCGCATAAGTATATTCCATAATAGCCCCTCCATTTATAGTTGCTCCGGCATCCCGGGCTACATAAAATTTTAATCCATCAGAAGAAATCGTTACTCTTCTGATCCTGTTCCCGTCGTTACGAAAATAAGGAATGGTATCGCCTATAACATCAGTTCCAGTTGCATTTAAGCTGACACGGTATATTCTATCCTTTTTTAATGGACTTATCAGCAAAGAATAATTCCAGCCCGGTATCTTGTTCTGACCATAGAAATCGACACTGGAACTGGCTATTGTGGGCCAAAGTTGATTATTCGATTGTGCCATCAGCGCAGGCATATTAGCCGCTGTTTCTGTAAATGTTGTAAAAATTGGTTCCTGGTGCGTGGGAGTTACAGAACAAAAAGCACCTTCATTAGCACTGGTATTCTGACCAATTTTATACCCATTAACGTTATTATCACAATAGCCCGATACCTGGTCCCATCCATAATTCTTTCCGGCTTCAATTATATTGATCTCATCATCTGTTCTGTCCATCTGCTCCGTGCTATACAAGATATTATTCCCGCCAACAGTACCCCATACTAAACCTTGTGCATTCCGGTGGCCTAAAGTAAAGACATAATCCTGCGGAGTTATTACTGCACCGTTATAAAAAGGATTATCGTTTGGTATCCAGGCATCCTGGCCCGCATCGCCATCGCTTTCTGAATTAATCCGCAATACTTTTCCCTCCATAATATTGACGTTCTGTGCATTTTGTGCACGGGTAGTATTGAGGAATTGTCCGGCCCCCATATCTCCAACCGTATAATATAACCGGTATTGTGTATGCGCTGCGTCGGCACCCGGCTCAATAACTGGACTTATTACTAATCTTCCTGAATTGTGATCGCTGCTGCCGGGAATAGTATTTATAATAGTTACCGGGTTGGACAACGTGTTACCGTTATAATCAAACCGAACAATTTTTGTGGTGAAAATACAACTGGTATTAGTACCCGGACAAGTTCCCCTGTTATAAACATATGCTGCATACACCCATGGCTTAGCCGCTCTTACTGCCGGATCTGCAGAATATAAGTTTGGATGAATTACCAACCCCATTAAACCACCCTGCGGCTGCGTTCCGGTGCCTGAGGTGAAGTTTATAGAACCATCAGTAGCTCTTAAATCAACCAACACTGTTTTAGCTCCGGTTGCTATACTGATCCTGGAAATTAAATAAGCCCTGTTTTCTGTTACCCAAAGAGAGTCATTGGGGCCATATACTACTTCCCACGCAGAATTTAATCCCGAAACAACAGTTCTTTTCGTAAAGGGCTCGTTCTGAGCTGCTGCAGTAAAGAAACCAAATAAAAGCACCAATATCCGGAAGATAACACACAGTGGCTTTTTCATGCAAATGGATTTAAGTTTAAAAGTAACCATTCGAAAACCCGCTAACAATAGGGAATCTACAGTAAATATTACACCGTAAATACAACTGAAAAGTAAGCATTTCTTCTATTGTTTGAAGACACCCATTAATCTATTTTTATACCAGCGAGTCCGAACTGTGTACCTGAAAATCCAGACTATGAAAAAAAATTTACGCCGTACTATTTTTTCACCTTTATTTTTTATTCTTCCTGTACTATTGATTTCAGGAATAACTTCTGCCTATTCACAAAACATTGACTTCGGGAAAAGCTATATCAACGTAACAAAAGGTTTGAATGGGGGAACAGTCGAAACAGGTGACACTCTTGAAATCAGAGCCTCTTTTGTAGTACGTTCGGGTACCTACGACAGCTGCCGCTACCAGGATGCAGTACCGGCAGGAACGACTTATATTCCCGGTACTATTAAAGTACTTACTAATGAAGGTATCCCTTATAAATCATTTACGGATGCAGCAGGTGATGATCAGGGCAGGATTACCGGTACCGCTATTACTATTAATCTCGGGTTTAGAACCGGGGCTGCTCCTGCTACAGCTTTTAGAAGAGGCAGAGTAGCTAACACACATAAACCTTCTTTTTACGGAAGCACTTGTATTATGATCGCTTCTTTCCGTATAAGGGTTACTGCAGCTACAGGCAGCAATATCAGTACCGGCGGCGGTAATATAACTTATAAAAATGGGGCTGCCGCTATACAAACTTTTACTTTTCCTGCTAATACACTCAGAGTATATCCCAACTATGGTATTTGCTCCAATACAATCGGCACAAATGCTATCGGTACAGAATTCAATGGCACATTTGGAAGCGGACAGCCCCGTAACAGGGGAACGTCAGCCAATGTACCAGTAGGATATACATTTAATTCCTTTGGAATTAATTCACCGCAAGATTATTATTACGGAGTCGCTAACAATACTTCTACAAATACAGGTTATACTACTTTAAATACCTGGCCCAAGCCTGATCCGGACCCGGATGGCGCAGGCCCCCTGACAAGTCACAGGGTCTTTACTTTATGGGATATTATCGGCGACCATACGGGTGCTGTTAATCCTATTGCCGGGAATCCGGCAGCAGATACGGTTGCTAATCCAAACGCAGGTTACATGCTGGTTATAAACGCAGCTTATCGTATCGATTCCGCTTTCCAGCAAACGATAACCTCATTATGCCCTAATACCTATTACGAAATTTCCTGCTGGATGAGGAATATTTGTTCCAAATGCGGTTGCGATTCCAACGGTAAAGGTGCCACAAACGCTGCTGGACCTCCCTTTTATATTCCAACTGGCCCCGGCGATTCATCAGGTGTAGCGCCTAACCTGACTTTTGAAATTGACGGTATCGACTATTATACTTCAGGAAATCTCTTATACAGCGGGCAATGGGTTAAAAAAGGTTTTACCTTTTTAACTGGTCCTGCACAAACAAGTTTTACACTGAAGTTTTTTAATAATGCCCCGGGCGGTGGTGGTAATGACTGGGCGCTGGATGATATTTCAGTTTCAACCTGTTCTCCTAACATGAAATATTCTCCTTCCCTGAGCCCTGCAGTTTGTGACAGCAATGTGATTACTATTTATGATACTGTACGTTCCTATTTCAATAACTATACTTATTACAAATGGCAACGCAGTACGGACGGAGGTGCCACCTGGAGTGATGTAACAGCTCCGGCTGGTCCGGCAAGTCCATTTTGGAACGGTACTGCCTGGGAATATGTTATATCCTATACATTAACCCCTGCGCAGACACAAATGCCGAATAATGGTGACATGTACAGGGTGGTTGTTGCAACTACACTTTCCAACCTGACTGATCCGAATTGCAATTTTACAGACCAGGGAAATATTATTACACTTCGGGTAATCTTCTGTGGTATCCCGCTGAAAACCCGGCTACTTTCTTTCAGCGGGCGACAAGAGAATGAACATGCTATATTAAAATGGACAACTACCGGGGAAAATGAGCCGATAATTTTTGACATAGAAAGAAGTACCGACGGCATCAACTTTATTTTTGCCGGTTCTGTAAACAGTTACAATGACTATATCTCCGAACAAAGCAGCTATTCCTATTCCGATCCTGAAAAACTAACTGGCAAAGTGTATTACCGTATCAGAATGAGAAACAATACCGGACAGTCAACGTATTCAAGAACAATTCAACTGGCTTCATCAGCAGATATATTATCATTTGTATCCGTAATCAATCCTTTCAATAATGAATTGGTATTCGAAGTTTCTTCACAAAATAGCGGGAAAGCCGAAGCGGAGTTATTTGATGCTTCTGGAAAAGCCGTACGAAAAAAAGCATTTGATATTTCTTCAGGGATTACCCGACTGAGTCTTGAAAACACAAGCAAGCTTACTACAGGTATTTATTTCCTGCGGGTACAATCAGCCGGTAAGTTTATTCAAAAAAGTGTACTGAAAACAAGTAATTAGTAAATAGTTTATTTACAAAACCTGCATCTTATCGCTTATTTCAGTATTAGTTTCTACTGTCGGAGAAGTAACGGTTTCATGATGCTTCTTAAAAAACCGCTTTTGAAATATCAGCAGTGTAATTACACCCACAGAAATTGAAGCATCAGCAATATTAAAAATAGGGCTGAAGAATTCAAATTCATCACCACCTATTACAGGAAACCAGGAAGGAAAATTTGATTTTATTATTGGGAAGTACAGCATATCTACAACACTGCCATGTAAGAACGATGAATAGCCATTTGAAGAAAATTGTGCTATACCACCATAACTAATATAATCATTAATAGCAGCATCATAATGAAGTCCTTTGTCGAATATCATTCCATAGAACATACTGTCAATGAGATTACCTAAAGCTCCGGCATAAATCAACCCAGCACAAACTATAAAGCCTTTACTATATTGCTGCTTTACAATTCTGCCGATATACCAGGTACCAAAGATCACTGCAGCCAGACGGAACAATGTCAGAATCATCTTACCTGTTTCGTTACCAAATTTCCAGCCCCACGCCATGCCCGGGTTTTCAATAAAATGAAGACGGAACCAATCAAACCCAAAAACCCTCACTACTTCACCGGTTGGTTGACCCGTTTTGATCCATATTTTCAATGCCTGGTCAATTATGATAATCACTGCAATAAGGAATATGATTTTTCTAAGCTTCAATGGTACAATTTTAAGGGGCAAATATAAGGAGAATGCTGCAAGGTGTCAGGTCAAAGAAGTCATAAATGTAGCATTGATAAACGCCTTGTGGTCATTGATTTGGAAAATTATTCCGGTATTTACTCTTCATAATACACTCTTTTCACCCGCTGTGAAATTCCTGTTAGTATTTCATAAGCAATTGTTTCAGCCCATTTTGCTACTTGCTGAACTGGTAAATTAGTTCCGAATATGACAACTTCTTCTCCCTCCTGAATATTGTCAATACCTGTCACATCTATCATGAACATATCCATACAAACAGTACCAATTACTGGTACCAGGTGACCTTTTACCCAAACTTTGCCAACCCCATTTCCCAGTCTTCTTGGGTAACCATCAGCATAACCCAGCCGCACAGTGGCAATAGCAGAATCTCTATTTACCACTCCATTACGGTTATAACTCACCGATTCTCCTGCTTCCAGGTGCTTGACCTGTGCGATAGTTGATTTAAGTGTAGTAACAGTTTGCAGGTTCAGTTTACCAGATCCGGCGCTATCCACTCCATACAAACCAATACCTAATCGCACCATATCCAGTTGTAGCTGCTGATGCCGTATAGCAGCAGCAGAATTGGCGATATGTCTTATAAATGAGTACCCCAATCTCTCCTGCAACAAAGTGGTCGCTATTCCAAATTTATTGAACTGATTAATGGTAAATGGATCCTGTAAAGCATCTTCGCTGGCCACTAAATGAGAAAAAACAGTTTGCACTTTGAAAGAAGAAGTTGAATTTAAACTGGTGCATAATTTCTCAATTTCAGCTATGCTAAACCCAAGCCTGTTCATACCTGTTTCTATTTCAATGTGAACAGGATAGTGTTGAATTCCTTCCTTTTGCAAAAAAGAATCAAATGAATTCAATAATTCAAAAGAATATAATTCCGGCTCCAGGTTATGATCCACAATAACATCAAAAGCATTTTCTTCAGGATTCATAACCATTATTGGCAAACTAATTCCCGCATTCCTGAGTTCCACGCCTTCGTCTGCATAAGCTACACCGAGATAATCTACCTTATGATATTGCAGAATCCCGGCAATTTCGGCCCCACCACTTCCGTATGCAAAAGCCTTTACCATTGCCATTATTTTGGTCGTTGGCTTCAATACTTTTTGATATTCCTTTAAATTATGCACTATTGCATTCAAATTGATCTCCAGTAAAGTTTGATGCGCCTTTTGCTCTAGCAATTGAACAATTTTTTCAAATGCAAATATCCTCGCCCCCTTTACCAGTATAGCTTCTTCTTTGAACATTGATGACCTGTATTGCTGCAAAAAAATATCTGTTGATGGATATAATTCAACAGCAAAACGCTTATCCGCTCTATTAATCAGATGCCGTAAAGAGTTGGATATCCTCCCGCCGATACCAATTAATCTGTCTACCTTATGCTTATGTAAATTTTCAACAACCTGTGCATATAATTTTTCATCAGCAACAGCACTTTGTAAAAAATCAGAAAGGATTACTGTCCGTTGAGTGCCTGCACTTTGTTGAACCAGGAAATTCAGTGCTATTTCCAATGAACTAAGGTCAGCGCTATAGCTGTCATTTATAACCAAACAACGATTGATCCCTTTCTTCATTTCTAACCTCATATCCACCGGTAATAACTGCTTCATCCTGAACCTGACAATTTCATTGTCGTAGCCAAGTGTCAGCATTACTTTCCAGCAAGTAGTGGCATTCTGTACAGAAGCGTCATCAGTAAATGGAATTTCAATAGAAATAAATTCATTCTCAGCCCTGGGATCTTTGGCAGTAATTATTGTTGTGGATTGCTGATAACGCACTTCAACAACATCAAGCTTACCTGTCTCAGTAGCATTCCTGAATAATATTTTTTTCTCTTCTTCTTTCTGTTTCATCGATTCAAAACCCTCACTATGCGCTTCCCCGATATTGGTGAATACCCCAATAGTTGGCTGAATTATTCTCTCCAGTTTATCCATTTCGCCGGGCTTAGAAATTCCCGCTTCAAAAATTCCCAGTGTATGATGTTCATTCATCTGCCATACACTCAACGGAACACCAATCTGTGAATTATAACTTTTGGGGCTACGAACAATATTATAATCTGTATGAAGCAATTGATAAAGCCATTCCTTTACAATGGTCTTTCCATTGCTTCCTGTAATACCAATAACCGGTATGGCAAATTGCTTACGGTGATGAGCTGCCAATTGCTGAAGTGCCGCCAGTGTATCATTGACCAGCAAAAAATTAGCTCCCGGATATGCAGCTGTTTCGAATTTCTCACTTACTACAAAACTTCTAACTCCTTTTTTATATAAATCAGGGATAAAATCATGGCCATTACGGCGAAATCCAACTAATGCAAAAAAAATGGATGAACCCGGAGAAAATACTTTCCGGCTATCCAACAAAAGATGTTCAGCAGACAAATCTTTTACTATGGTTGCGTCTGCATGAATAATTTGGGCAATATTGCTTACAGAATAATTCAACAGCAAAATAATTAATATATCAGTCAGGAAACACTATCGTCTTTAACCTCCGGCGGTACTCCCCTTTTATTTATGAATATGGAATAAAAAATTGAGCCTGTAATACAAATCATAATCACACCCAAAGAGATAAAGACCTGTATTTGTTTACTTACCCATTGATTTATCCAGTGTTCAGTCAGCATTTTAACACCTATAAAAACCAAAACAATAGCAATACCCTGCTGCAGGTAATCAAACTTAGTAACAGCTCCTCTTAACAAAAAGAAAAGAGACCGCAACCCCAAAACAGCAAAGATATTAGAGGTATAAATCACCAACCGGTCTCTGGAAATACCCATTACAGCCGGAATTGAATCGAGAGCAAAAACCAGGTCAATTGCTGCCAGCATTATTACCACCACAAATAGTGTAGTATAGACGGACTTGCCGTTCTCTTTTACGACAAACTTACCATTACCATCATGTGGTGCCAGCGGCAAAAACTTTTTTATGAAGAGAAAAATTTTACTCCCCTGCGGATCAAATTCTTCATCGTCTGTTGCCGTAAACATTTTGTATCCTGTATAAACAAGAAAGGCACCGAAAACATACAATATCCAATGAAATCTTTCTACCAATGCAACACCGACGGTAATAAAAATTACCCGGAAAATAATGGCCATCAGGATACCAATCAACAACACACGGCCAAAATGCTTTTCTTTTACCGAGAAAGCAGAGAAAATAAGAATAAAAACAAAAATATTGTCAATGCTTAGACTCCATTCCATGAGGTAGGCACTCAGGTATTCTAATGCAAGTCCCTGGCCCTTTTCAATCCATACAAATACAAAAAAGGCCAATGCTAACCCAACCCAGAAAAAAGTCTGGTATAAAGCCTGTCTGATTGTAACCTTCTGCCCCTTTTTACTTAAAAGGCCCAGGTCAAAGACCAGGGCGAATACCAAAACTATTCCAAAAACGAGGTAGGTAATCTGATCTGCTGTCATTAAAGAAAATTATTATGAAATGTTAAGTTAAACGGTACTATGCTGCATATTTTCTCTTTCTAACCTGCTGATAAATCCAGCCAAATAGAATTACCAGCAATACCGGTAAAGCGATATTAATAAATTGCCAGGTAGTTTTTTGTTCTTTTACTTTTTGAGAATCGAGCAGGCGCAATACCACATCCTTATTCCTTGTTTCACTGATGCCGGGATTACTAACCTGGTATTCTATACAATTTAACAGGAATTCTCTATTAGCAACAGGTCTGAAAAATCTACCAGTCTCTGTCTGATTCAAATATTCTCTATAGGTGTATTTATTCCACCCCATTTGAATTGGAACCGGGGCTGCATTTGGTCCTTCACCTGGCAAGAAATCATTAAAAAGTATATCTCCATCGGCTGCTACGATAATTTTACTTACTTCAGATGTTTCTCTGAAAGCTTCTCCGATTAATGACAAAGTGTCTAATTGTGCCCGGCTGATCCTGTTTTTGAAAAGTGATGTGAACCTGCCTTCCAGCAGCATGGCAACCGGAATTTCATTGCGCTTAAAATTAACATCCTCGGGTACATTCTTATTCTCGTTGAGACTGATTAAGGCTGGTGTACTTATTATCCGTGAGTTGGGGGATGTTACCAGCAATGGTTCTTTTCTTACACCATTTACCTGTATAGTATCAATAGAGTTTGCGAAATGGCTCCCAACATATCCAAGACCTTTTGTAAGCTTGCTGTTTGTCGGGTTAAGCATAGGATAATAGTTCCAGCTCAATAATTCCATTTGCGGGTTCTCGTTTGTTCCACCTACCACAAATGGCAATAAATCACATTGCAGATCCATGACAAGATCCGTATTGATACGTAATCCATATTTGAAAAACAAATCTGTAAGATTTAAATTACGGTCATAGGCAATTGTTTCCGGTTTAAAAGCAAGACTGTCTTGTTCAGCTATTAAATTATCGATAAAACAAAGCAGTTTACCTCCTCCCATGACAAACTGATCAATCTTTAATTTTTCATCCTCCGTAAACTGAATGGTCGGTTTTACAATCATAAGCACATCAACACCATCAGGGATCCGGGGTTGGTTATGCAGGTTGATAATTTTAAAATCATAATCATCAGCTAAAGCCTGCCGGAACATAAATGTTCTTCCGTCTGTTGGTTCCCCATTTCCCACAGAATACGCTATTCCGGGTTTTTTAGAAGCCGTTAACTTATCAAGTGTTTTTACAAACTGGTATTCCATTAAAGATTCAGCACCGTTTATTTCTTCCTGGGAAATACGACTATTGGCTCCCGGGTATAAGTTTACCAGGGATTGCTTTCCTTTATACTCAATAATTGCAACCGGGAAAATGATATTACTGCTTTCTCCTTCCTTTTTTTGTACTGTAAGGTTAATAGGGATAGCTCCTAAATTAACCAACGAATCTCCATAGATGATTTTTGTACCTGGTATCTCTTCAACCGGTGAAACAAAACGATAATGAATCTTTGACCCATTCCTGTCTTTCAATAATTGTAAAAACTCATCCGTACTATTAGCCAGTTTTTTAAACCCTGCAGGAAAATCCCCTTTTAAGAAAACATTTATCTGCACATCATCATCAAGGTTTTTCAGGATATCCATTGTAGCCTTGCTGAGTGTGTATCTTTTTTCCTTTGTTAAATCTAAACGGGCATGGAAGACCGAACCCAAATAATTGACAATCAGCAAGACGACCAATAGCATCAGCCACCAGTATTTTGAAGCAAATATTTTTTCAACCTTCTTTCGCATATTACCTCTTTAAAAGATTGCGGTTCGTTATTGCAAAAAACAGGAATATGAAACTTAGAAAATAAACCACATCACGGGTATCGATCAATCCGCGGCTGATACTACGGTAATGGAAATCAATACCGATCATCTCCACATAATAATCCGGGCCATTGGCCAATGCAGGCATACGACTTATGGCACTGAAACCATAATACAATAAGGCACAACCAATCAAACTAACAA
>Ga0209063_1000895_pt1 | contig 16929 bp, 12 predicted proteins | sample KloWWTmeKNB19Kit_FD_187177 | JGI IMG/M metagenome (GOLD analysis project Ga0209063, IMG submission 187177) | Active sludge microbial communities from Klosterneuburg, Austria, studying microevolution and ecology of nitrifiers - Klosterneuburg... | ecosystem: Engineered > WWTP > Aerobic digester >... | reverse complement strand
TGTTCCGACCTTAGATGTTAGTTCCGCAAGATATGCCGGGCCACCGACCTCTTCTATCTCCCCAGCTTTTTTTAACTCCTCATGAACTGTTAATAAATCTATTGGCTGCGTTTTGTTGAAAATACGCATCATTGCTGAGAATATCTTCGAATGCGCTTGTAGGTAAAATACGTCCGGAGAAAGCATATCAAGCACTGCCGACATCGCATTGATGTCGATCATAATAGCACCAAGTACGACCTCTTCGACCTGAACAGCCTGAGGAACTATTCTTCCGATCTGCCCTGAATTATAGTCGCTTGACCGTTTAATAGATCTCAAATTGGAACTACCTGAAGTAATTGATTGCTTAATATCTGCCATTGATAACGGATCGATTCATTTAGAGTGCAAGGTTAAGAAAAATTTACAAAGGCTTCAGGTTGCTGTTTATCTTATTCAAAACAGCAGTGTTGGTAATTAGGTTCATATGTTTGTAACTATGTGGAAAATTACGAAAATTATGTGGATAACGCGAGTAAGTTTATCAGATATTTATTATTTATATATAAGTTTTAATTTTAATGTATCTTAATTATTTTCATAAATAGCTGATTTCGAATAGATTTATATTATATATAATTCAGATCTAATGTGTAAAGGAAGATTTATTGAAATTCTAATCTTCCAATTTGGTTTGTTAGCATATTTTTTAAAATAATTTTAGCAGCCAACCTTTAGATGTAAAGTTTATAAACATTCTAAATTACTCAAATGTTATACTTCTTTTTTTTGCTAAAATTTCGAATTCCTGTGCTGTAGCGGTATAATATTTTGTGTTTTATTAAATATTTTATCGGAACTTCTAAATGTCTTAACTTTGTCTTTTTAAATTTAAATATCTACATTGAAACAAACGCCGCAATATCAGGAGTTGAAAGATATTCTTTCCAAACGTATCATGGTCATCGATGGTGCGATGGGTACAATGATCCAGCGATATAAACTCTCAGAAGAGGATTTCAGAGGTGAAAGATTTAAGGATTTCCACGCTGATATCAAAGGTAATAATGAAATATTGAGTCTCACAAGGCCCGATATCATTGCATCCATTCATAAAGAATATCTTGACGCCGGAGCTGACATCATTGAAACGAATACTTTTTCTGCCAATACTGTCTCCCAAGCGGATTACGACCTGGAAGATATTTGTTATGAACTCAACTTTGAATCAGCAAAACTTGCAGCGAAAGCGGTAGCTGAGAAAAACCTTGAAACACCGGATAAGCGTCGTTTCGTAGCAGGAGCTTTAGGTCCTACTACCAAACTTGCCTCTATGTCTCCGGATGTTAATAATCCCGGGTTTAGAGCACTTGGATTCGATGATCTGGTAAAAGCCTATGGGGAACAAACCCGAGGTCTTATCGATGGTGGAGCAGATATTCTTTTGATCGAAACGATCACTGATACCCTCAATTGTAAAGCTGCTCTATTCGCCATTGACCAGATCTTTGAAGAAAGAGGAGAGAGCCTTCCCATCATGATTTCCGGCACGATCACGGATCAGAGTGGCAGAACACTTTCCGGTCAAACGGTAGAGGCTTTTTGGATCTCTGTCAGTCACATGCCTTTACTATCGGTTGGTTTGAATTGTGCTTTGGGAGCGGAAGAAATGCGCCCACACATCGAAGAGCTTTCGCGAATCTCAGATTGTTTTATTTCGGCTTATCCCAATGCCGGCTTACCCAATGAAATGGGAGAATATGATCAAGACCCTCATGAAATGGGCGATCACATGCACGACTTTGCACTTAGCGGTTTTGTGAATATTGTAGGTGGTTGTTGCGGTACCACACCTGAACACATCAAAGAGATGGTGGAAACGGTTAGTAAAATCGCACCAAGACCTTTGGTGGAACAACCAAATTACACCATGTTAAGTGGTATGGAAGCACTTGTCTTCCGTCCCGAATTAAATTTTGTGAATGTCGGCGAGCGGACAAATGTCACCGGTTCGAAGAAATTCGAAAAACTCATCAAAAAGAAAGATTACAATACGGCACTAGAAGTGGCGCTTCAACAGGTTGAAGGTGGCGCCCAAATACTGGATGTTAACATGGACGAAGGATTGTTGGACAGTCATGCGGCCATGATTGAATTTCTAAATTTGGTCATGTCAGAACCTGACATCGCCAAGTTGCCCATCATGATCGACTCGTCCAAATGGTCAGTTATAGAAGCCGGTTTGAAATGTGTCCAAGGCAGATGTGTGGTCAATTCCATTTCTATGAAAGAAGGCGTGGAACAATTCAAAGAGCAAGCAAAGCTCGTTCGCAGATATGGCGCAGCTGCTGTAGTCATGGCATTTGACGAAGATGGTCAGGCCGATACGATAGAAAGAAAAGTTAGTATTTGCCAAAGAGCATATAAGATATTGACAGAAGAAATCGGTTTCAGGCCTCAGGATATTATTTTTGATCCAAACATATTTGCGATAGCGACGGGGATTGAAGAGCACAATAATTACGCGGTTTATTTCATTGAGGCATGTCGTCAGATCAAGGCAACTTGCCCGGGAGCTAAGATCAGCGGCGGTGTCAGTAATATTTCCTTTTCATTCCGAGGAAATGACAGAGTGCGAGAAGCCATCCACTCATCCTTTCTGTATCACGCCATCCAGGCAGGTATGGACATGGGAATCGTCAATGCCGGAATGATGGAGATCTATGAAGAATTGCCCAAGGATCTTTTGGTGCTGGTGGAAGATGTCATTTTTAACAGAAATGAAGGAGCCACTGAAGCGATGACGACTTATGCGGAACAAGTCAAGGGTGGAGGAAAGGTCATAGAAAAAGATCTTGAATGGAGAAATAAACCGGTCAAAGAGCGATTGGCTCACAGCCTTGTCAAAGGAATCACGGAATTTATTATTGAAGATACGGAAGAAGCAAGACTGCTCAGTGCAATGCCGCTCGATGTGATTGAAGGGCCTTTGATGGACGGCATGAACATCGTCGGTGACTTATTTGGATCCGGAAAAATGTTTTTGCCTCAAGTTGTAAAAAGTGCCAGGGTAATGAAACAATCCGTGAATTATCTCTTTCCGTTTATCGAAGCTTCCAAAGCTGCGGGTGGTGGTTCATCCAAAGGAAAAGTGTTGATGGCGACTGTAAAGGGTGATGTCCATGACATTGGTAAAAATATAGTGGGCGTGGTTTTGGGTTGTAATAATTTCGATATAGTAGATCTTGGGGTGATGGTTTCGGCGGACAGAATCTTAAATGCCGCCATAGAGCACAATGTCGATATGATCGGCTTAAGTGGTTTGATCACACCTTCTCTTGATGAAATGGTACATGTGGCAAAGGAAATGCAGCGTCGTAATTTCACCATGCCATTATTAATAGGTGGTGCGACAACTTCAAAAACGCATACAGCAGTGAAGATCGAGGAACATTACAAAGGTCCTGTCATACATGTCTTGGATGCTTCCAGGAGTGTGGCAGTGGCGACGACACTGATGTCAAGTGATAGCGAAGCAACTTCTAAATTTATATCTCAAACCAGAGAAGACTATGAAAAAATAAGAGTTCAGCGTGCTGGAAAGCGGACAGAAAAACGCATGTTGTCCTATGAGGTTGCCAGACAAAACAAGTTGAAGATCGATTGGGCTTCCTACACACCACCCACACCTGCATATCCGGGTGTGACGGTTTTAGAAGACTTTCCGTTGGAAGAAATAAAGAAATACATAGACTGGACGCCATTCTTCCAGGCATGGGAATTGGCAGGGAAATATCCGGCTATTCTTACTGACGAGGTGGTGGGTGAAGCAGCAACTGATCTATTCAAAGACCTCAACAAGCTAATGGATGACACGATCAAAGGAAAATGGTTGCAGGCTAATGGTGTCATAGGGTTATGGCCCGCCAATACAGTTGAGGATGACCTCATCGAAATATATGAAGATGACACCAGAACCAACGTCCTAAAAACATTGATCACTCGTCGTCAGCAGCAGCAGAAAGCTGCCGGACTGCCCAATATTTCACTTTCGGACTTCATTGCACCCAAAGAATCCGGTGTCAAGGACTACATCGGCGGATTTGCTGTGACGGGCGGCATGAACATCGAGAATAAGTTGGAAGAATTCGAAGCCAATCACGACGTCTATAATGCCATCATGTTCAAAGCGCTTGCTGACCGTTTCGCCGAAGCCTTTGCTGAATGTTTGCACCACAAAGTCAGAACCCATTATTGGGGTTACGCCTCCGATGAAAACCTCAACAACGAAGACCTCATCAAAGAAACCTATCGCGGTATACGTCCTGCACCCGGTTATCCTGCCTGTCCAGAACACTCGGAGAAAGGAAAACTATTCGAACTGATGGATGCCACGCGTAACACAGGTATTACTTTGACAGAATCATACGCCATGACGCCGACAGCGGCTGTTTCTGGTTGGTATTTTAGTCATCCGGATAGTAAGTATTTTGGAGTTGGAGAGATCTTGGAAGATCAGATGGGTGCTTGGAAAGAGTATGAGTTTGAGATGGAGGAGAAGGTGTGAGGAGGTCTTCCTAGTTTAAAGATCATTTCTTTTTTTGAATTCTAAGGCTTTATTCAATTCCTTGTGTGAAAAACTTTCTTCAATGTTGCTGTAAATAGATTTTTATTGTGAATTTCATTCCTTAAGAAATGTAATATATTTGAGAAAAATAAACTTCATGGTTATTGCGCATATATGTCCATATTGGCGATATATGCGCCACAAAGTGAGGGATATAAATAAGTTATAAGCAAGCCTAAAAGACGACAGTGCAACTATAAACAGACGACTAAAAATTAAACGAATTTACTACGACTAACCATTTTGACAGGTGAACAACATACAGACCATATTTCAAACGGACAACGAGTAAGCCGACACTCATTGCCTACCCTTCTGTATTTTTTATTTTCCCCACCGCACATTTTTTTAATTCAATTTTATTGCCAACCCACAAATGGCACATTTGGTTTTGCCAGACACACAAGCCAACCCTTCCCAAAACCAAAAGAGCCATTTTTTGCCCACGCACCGACAAACAGACTGACAGTAATTCAAACAGTTTTTATATTGAAAAACGAGATAGTCAAAATATTAAATCTATCTTTGCGAACTCATCTCAAAATGGCATGAACAGAATTAAAGAAGTGTTGGAAGAAAAGGGAGTAAAACAGACTTGGTTGGCTGAAAAACTAGGCAAGAGTTACAACATGGTGAACGGCTATGTTCAAAACAGACAGCAGCCAAGACTTGAAGTGCTTTTTGAAATTGCCAAAATACTAGGTGTTAAACCACAAGACTTAATAAAATAGAAAAAATGACAAGCATAGCACAACGACAAGAATTACAAGCCAAGATTTGGAGAATTGCCAACGATGTTCGTGGCTCTGTTGATGGATGGGACTTTAAACAGTTTGTATTAGGAACACTGTTCTATCGCTTTATTAGTGAAAACTTCACCAATTACATTGAAGGTGGTGATGAAAGTGTAAACTATGCGAACTACCCTGATAAAGACATTACACCTGAAATAAAAGACGATGCAATTAAAACAAAAGGTTATTTCATCTATCCCAGTCAACTATTTGTCAATGTTGCCAAAACAGCTAATACCAACCCAAATCTAAACACAGACCTAAAAGCGATTTATGACGCTATTGAAAGTTCTGCAAACGGTTATCCATCTGAACCAGATATAAAAGGTTTGTTTGCCGATTTTGATACTACAAGCACACGACTGGGAAACACTGTTGAAAGCAAAAACAACACCTTGGCTAAAGTTTTAAAAGGAATTGCTGAACTAGATTTTGGCAATTTTGAAGACAATCAAATAGACCTTTTTGGTGATGCCTATGAGTTTTTGATTTCCAATTATGCCGCCAATGCAGGGAAATCGGGAGGTGAGTTTTTTACGCCACAACACGTTTCAAAACTCATTGCACAATTGGCAATGCACAAGCAAGACAAGGTAAACAAGATTTATGACCCAGCCGCAGGGTCAGGCTCTTTGTTGTTACAAGCCAAAAAGCATTTCGACAATCATATTATTGAAGAAGGTTTTTATGGGCAGGAAGTAAACCACACAACTTACAACCTTGCTCGTATGAACATGTTTTTGCACAACATCAATTACGACAAGTTTAATATTGCCCTTGGCAATACACTCATTAACCCACACTATGGTGATGAAAAACCATTTGATGCCATCGTTTCTAATCCTCCTTATTCAATAAAATGGATTGGTGATGATGACCCAACACTAATTAATGACGACCGATTTGCACCTGCTGGTGTATTGGCACCTAAATCAAAGGCAGATTTTGCTTTTGTATTACATGCTTTAAATTATCTATCAAGTAAAGGCAGGGCAGCTATTGTTTGTTTCCCTGGTATCTTTTACCGTGGCGGTGCTGAACAGAAAATCAGAAAGTATTTAGTGGATAATAATTTTGTAGAAACCATAATCTCCGTAGCACCCAATTTGTTTTATGGCACTTCCATAGCTGTTACACTCTTGGTACTTTCCAAGCATAAAACTGAAAACAAAACCCAATTTATTGATGCTAGTGGTGAGGACTTCTTTAAAAAAGTAACCAACAATAATTTGCTTGAAGACAAACACATAGAGCGAATTATGGAAATTTTTGATAGCAAAGTCGATGTAGCACATATAGCTGCTTCAATAGACAATGCAAAAATTGCTGAAAATGATTATAACCTATCCGTTAGCTCATATGTAGCAGCCAAAGACAACAGAGAAAAAGTAGATATAAAAACCCTGAACGAAGAGATTGCTACAACAGTGAAAAAAATAAGTTTGCTTCGTGCTGATATTGATACTATCATAAAAGAAATTGAAGCATGAGCAATATAGAAAAACTATTAGAAGGTGTGGAGGTGGAGTGGAAGACTTTGGGGGAGGTGACAAATGTACTTCGTGGACGAAGATTGACTAGAGAACAACTTTCAGTTGATATGAAGTTTCCTGTTTTTCACGGAGGTTTAGAACCTCTGGGTTATTATGGGAAAAATAATAGACCAGCAAATTCAGTTATGATAATTAATGTAGGTGCATCTGCTGGAACTGTAGGATATAGTGATGTTGATTTTTGGTCTTCTGATGGATGCTATTGTCTTGAACATTCTGAATTGTTAAACAATAAATTTCTTTATTACTATTTAATTGGGAAACAAAATTTCTTACAATCCAGAGTTAGAAAGGCTGGCATACCAACTCTAGATGGTCTTGTAGTTGAAAAACTCCAAATCGCCATCCCACCACTTTCTATTCAAAATGAAATTGTTCGCATTTTAGATTCATTTACAGAGCTTACAGCGGAGCTTACAGCGGAGCTTACAGCTCGGAAGCAACAATATAATTATTATCGAGATAAATTATTACGCTTTGAAGATGGTGAAGTGGAATTAGTAGCATTGCAATATTTAGCTGAAAATTTGGACTCAATGCGAAAACCCGTTACAAGTGGATTAAGAGATGCAGGCGATATTCCATATTATGGAGCTTCCGGCATTGTGGATTACGTAAAAGATTACATATTCGATGGTGAGTTTTTATTAATTTCTGAAGATGGTGCAAATTTAATTGCAAGAAATACTCCTATTGCATTTAGTGTAAGTGGAAAGAGTTGGGTTAACAATCATGCTCATGTATTGAAATTCAACACATATGCAGAAAGAAGATTTGTAGAATATTATTTGAATAGTATTGATTTAACGTCATTTATTTCAGGTGCTGCTCAACCAAAATTAAATCAAAAAAATTTAAACAGTATTAAAATACCAAACCCATCTCCAAAGGAACAAGTACGCATCGTTTCTATCCTCGATACATTTGATACCTTAACCAACTCCATTACCGAGGGTTTGCCTAAAGAGATATCATTGAGGAAACAGCAGTATGAGTATTATAGAGATAAATTGCTAACATTTCCAAAGAACAATATAGAATTATAATATGGGACAATCCTTAACAGAAATAGCACAATCTCTTTTAGATGCCAATAAAAAAATACAGTTAATCTATGCTTTCAATGGCTCTGGCAAAACACGTTTATCACGTGAATTTAAAGAGTTGATAGCCCCTAAAAATCCTCATACCGAAGAAGAGGAAACAAAAATCAAAATAATGTACTACAATGCATTTACAGAAGATTTGTTTTATTGGAATAATGATTTGGTTTACGATACTGATAGAAAATTAATAATCCAACCGAATAATTATACCGATTGGGTACTTGTAGATGAAGGTCAAGAACCTAATATAACAAAGCATTTTCAACGTTATACAAACGATAAATTAACGCCTGAATTTAATTCAGAATATACGATTAAGGATAAGGATAATAATGATGTTACTATTCCTGCTTATTCTGAAGTTCGATTTTCTTTTCAACGTGGAAATGATGAGGTACCTGAGTTTGTTAAAATCTCAAAGGGAGAAGAAAGCAGTTTTATATGGAGTGTTTTTTACAGCTTATTAGAGCAAACTATTAGCGTAATAAATAAGGCAGAAGTAACAGAAAGAGATACGGACCAATTTAACGATTTGCAATATGTTTTTATAGATGACCCAGTTAGCTCATTAGATGATAATCATTTGATTGAACTAGCTGTGAATATTGCTGAATTGATAAAATCAAGCACTTCCGATTTGAAGTTCATAATCACTACACATAATCCATTATTCTACAATATACTTTTCAATGAATTTAATAGGGTTAAAAAAACTAAGAAGTGGATTTTGGAAAAGTTGAATGATGGTACTTTTTCAATGAATGAATTAGAAAGTGACTCTCCTTTCTCATATCACTTATTTTTATTATCAGAATTGGAGAAAGCAACACAGCCAACAGGTGAGATAAAAAAGTTTCATTTCAATTTTCTTCGGAATCTATTAGAAAAGACTTCCACTTTTTTGGGGTATAATAAATGGGAAGACCTTTTGCCTCAAGAATCACGTGAAGCTTATTACAGGCGGATTATAAATCTATCAAGTCATTCAAAACACAACGGAGAAGAAATTGCAATCGTTGAAGAAAATGACAAGAGAGTATTGGGCTTCCTAGTAAATGAAATCAAAAGAATGTACGGCTTCAAGCCAATTAATAACACAAGCACAACTGAAGAGAATGTCGCAATATAAAACCATAGCAGAATCAAACAGCTTCATAGTACTGGATAAATTCACCAAATACTTTGAAGTAAATGAGGCTCCTGCCATTTATCAAACAGAGGCGGCATTGGAGAAGGAATTTATCCAAGACCTGATAAATCAAGGTTATGAAAATCCTACAAACTTAAATACGCTAGAAGCAATGCTGGCGAATGTAAGAGTACAAATTCAATCGCTAAATAATGTGGAATTTTTGGATGGAGAATGGACACGTTTTGTAGAAGAGTATTTAGACAAGCCAAGTGACAACCTTGTTGAGAAAACAAGAAAGATACACGACAATTATATTTACGATTTCGTTTTTGATGATGGTCATATTCAAAACATCTACTTAGTAGATAAAATAAATATTACACGTAATAAAATACAGGTAATTTCACAATTTGAGCAAACCGGAACAAATGCTAATCGCTATGATGTAACCATTCTAGTCAATGGATTGCCATTGGTTCAGGTTGAGTTAAAAAAACGTGGTGTTGCTATACGTGAAGCGTTTAACCAAGTTCACAGATACTCAAAGGAAAGTTTTAACAGTAAGAACTCCCTTTATAAATACATTCAAATTTTTGTCATCTCAAACGGTACTGACAGCCGATATTTTGCAAACACCGTTCAGAGAAACAAAAACAGTTTTGACTTTACAATGAATTGGGCAAAGGCCGACAATACATTGATTAAAGACCTTAAAGATTTTACAACTACCTTTTTTCAGAAAAAGACTCTCTTAGAAGTATTACTAAAGTATTCTGTTTTTGATACAAGTGATACGTTGCTTGTTATGAGACCGTATCAGATTGCAGCAACTGAAAGAATTTTATGGAAAATCGAAAGTTCTTTTAATTCAAAAAAGTGGTCGGACACAGAAGGAGGCGGTTATATTTGGCACACAACAGGTTCAGGAAAAACATTGACCAGTTTCAAAGCTGCACGTTTAGCCACTCAACTAGCCTTTATTGATAAAGTATTCTTTGTGGTTGACCGTAAAGACTTGGATTTTCAAACCATGAAAGAATATCAGCGTTTCTCTCCCGATAGTGTTAATGGCTCTGACAGCACAGCAGGATTAAAGAGAAACATTGAGAAGGATGATAATAAAATCATAGTAACAACAATACAAAAACTAAATAACCTCATGAAAACTGAGGGTGATTTAGCAATATATCAAAAACAAGTTGTGTTCATTTTTGATGAAGCACACCGTTCTCAATTTGGAGAAGCACAAAAGAACTTGAACAAGAAATTTAAAAAATACTATCAATTCGGTTTTACAGGAACGCCCATCTTTCCACAAAATGCTTTAGGTGCAGAAACAACTGCAAGTGTATTTGGTCGTGAGTTGCATTCATACGTAATTACGGATGCTATTAGAGATGAAAAGGTTCTAAAATTTAAAGTTGATTATAATGATGTACGACCACAGTTTAAAAGTATTGAAACAGAAATTGATGAGAAGAAACTAAGTGCAGCAGAAAATAAAAAAGCTTTGCTTCATCCAGAACGCATCAAAGAAATATCTCAATATATCTTACAGAATTTCAGGTTAAAAACCCATAGAAATCAAGGAAGCAACAAAGGTTTTAATGCCATGTTTGCTGTAAGTAGTGTTGATGCTGCTAAATGCTATTATGAGGAATTAAACAACTTACAAAAAGATAGTGATAAACCTTTGAAGATTGCAACAATCTTCTCCTTCGCAGCTAATGAAGAACAAAGTGCAATAGGTGAAATAGTGGATGAAAGTTTTGAACCATCTGCAATGGATGTTAGTGCTAAAGAGTTTTTAACCAAAGCAATTAGTGACTATAACTCAATGTTCAAAACGAGTTATGGCGTTGATAGTAATGAGTTTCAAAATTACTATCGTGACCTTGCAAAACGTGTAAAGAACAAAGAGATTGACTTAGTAATTGTTGTCGGAATGTTCCTTACTGGTTTTGATGCTCCGACACTCAATACAATTTTTGTTGACAAGAATTTGCGTTATCATGGCTTAATACAAGCCTTCTCACGAACCAACCGTATTTATGATGCGACAAAAACTTTTGGCAATATTGTTACATTCAGAGATTTAGAAAAAGCAACGATAGATGCAATTACACTTTTCGGTGACAGCAACACAAAAAATGTAGTTCTTGAAAAAAGCTACAAAGAATATTTAGAGGGCTTTACAGACATTGTAACAGGTGAAGCACGCAGAGGTTATGTTGAAGTAGTAAATGAGTTAAATGAGAAATTCCCTAAACCTGACGAAATTGTAAAAGAGAAAGACAAAAAGGAATTCGCAAAACTATTCGGAGAATATTTACGAGTTGAAAATATCCTCCAAAATTACGATGAATTTAACCACCTTAAAGCATTTCAGACGTTAGACAAAAATAACCCAGACGCCATTGAAGAATTTAAAAAAGCTCATTTTGTAACAGATGAGGATATTGCAGCAATGCAAAAAATCGACTTGCTCAAAGAGAGGACAGTTCAGGATTACCGTTCAACTTATAATGATATAAGAGATTGGTTAAGACGTGAAAAAAGCGGAAAGGAAACAGAAGAATCCACAATTGATTGGGATGATGTAGTATTTGAAGTTGACTTGCTTAAATCACAAGAGATAAATCTTGACTACATTCTTGAATTAATTTTTGAGCATAACAAGAAGACAAAAGATAAGGAAACTTTAATTGCTGAAATACGCAGGGTTATTCGTGCAAGTGTTGGGAATAGAGCAAAAGAAAGTTTAGTTGTTGATTTCATAAATGAAACTAACCTTGATACTCTTCAGGACAAAGCAAATGTGATAGATTCATTCTTTGCATTTGCCCAAAGAAAGCAAAAAGAGGAAGCATTGGAATTAATCACAGAAGAAAATCTTAACGAAGAAGAAGCAAAACGTTTCATAACAACTTCTTTAAAGCGAGAATATGCAAGTGAAAACGGAACAGAATTGAATGCCCTTTTACCGAAAATGAGTCCTTTAAATCCTCATTATTTAACAAAGAAACAAAGTGTTTTTCAAAAGCTAGTTTCGTTCGTAGAGAAGTTTAAAGGAGTTGGTGGACAACTATAAATATTTACAAAAAGAAAAATGAATAGCCAACCCAAAAGCTACACACATTGCCAAGCCGCACACGCCAGCGCCCAGACCAAAGCTTCGCAAAGAGTGTGTCTGTCCCACCCTGACAAAATTGAATTAAAAAAAATCTCCTTCCCTTCTGAAAATAAAAAATACACAACCGCACAACCCGACACAACAACGACAGAGAAACGTAGTATTGACAATGGTTTGCAAGGACGGTGGACAGAAGGCCAGCTTATAACAGCACCTACAAAAAAATTGGCGGTTCAGTACTTCGTATGACAGTTTTGTGGTGGCACAAACATTCGTTCTTCGTATGAACATTTGTGGTAAAAATCGCCAACTTCTTGTAGCCGCAACACCGTTACCCACAATTTGAAAAAAATCTTAAATCAATGAAAGTAAATTTATTAATCACTATTCTATTTTGTTCGACGATTTTTGCTTGCAGAAAAGAAACCGATGACCGATTTATTTTTTTCCTGCACAACAGATTTTTGGAAGAACACAAATTAAGTGAATTACACCCTGAATATGGACGCACTGAATATCATGAAATTATTGCCGAATTTGAAAATAGCGGATTTAAAGTAATTAGTGAAAAGCGAAACGGAAATGTTAACGCTAGAGATTACGCAGTCGGAATTGTAAATCAAATTGACAGTTTGTTAAAAACTGGAATTGAACCTCAAAAAATAACTATAGTCGGAACTTCAAAAGGTGGATATATCGCTCAATATGTTTCGACTTTGGCAAATAAACAAGATCTGAATTTTGTTTTTATTGCAAGTTTTAGGAATAGCGACATTCAAAATATACCTGATATCCATTATTGCGGAAATATTTTGACAATTTACGAGAAGTCCGACTCCTTTGGAGTTTCTTCATTGGAACGAAAGAAAACCTCGAATTGCGAAATAAAAAACTTTAAAGAAATCGAACTGAATACAGGAATGGGACACGGATTTTTATTCAAACCTTTAAAAGAATGGATTGAACCAACAATAAAATGGGCGCACGGAAACTACAATTTTGAATAAAAACTGTTGTTGACATCCTATTAACCTGTTGATTGGCATTTGCTGATTGTTAAAGTTACGATTTTCCCAAAGTTAGTTTATATTTGAGTCGCTTCATGCCAAAAGACTACAAATCTCATTTAAACCCAACGTTCAGCTTTCATAGTTACGCATCATACGGAAAAAGCCTTCAATATTTAGAATATTCCAATTTTAAATAATCCTAACTTAAATTAAACATCATTAGGAGTGCCCATAATAAAATCAAACAAAAATAAATTGTAACCATTTCATTTTTTATTTACTCTAAGGTAGTATAAGACAATTATTATTATCAATTTAAAGTAACAAAAAAATGAACACAAATTTAAGTTTTTCGAACAGTGTAAAAAGTATGTTTTTACTATTATTTATTGCAATTTCAACTATGTTGACCTTTTCAAGTTGCTCAAAGGATGACGACAACTTCAATTCATTGACTACTGAGAAATATGTTAAGTATGATAATGCCATGCATAAGTTATGGGCAGATCACATGCAATGGACTTATGCAACCGTTGATGCTTATTTTAATAATCCTAATGCGCTAAATGCTCAATTAACAAGATTATTGAAAAACCAAGAAGATATTGGAGCAGCTATTGTACCTTATTATGGGCAAGCAGCAGGTGATCAATTGGCTGTATTACTAAAAGGCCACATCAATGGAGCGGTTCCTGTCTTAGAAGCAGCAAAGAATAATGACCAAGCAGCACTAGGTGTTGCGGTGACCAACTGGAGAGCTAACGCAAAAGAAATTGCAGACTTTCTCTCAGGAGCTAACCCACAATATTGGGAGCAATCTCATATGCGCGAACATATGGATTCACATATAACTCAAACTATAGCTTATTCGGTTGACCTACTTCAACAAAATTATAGCCAAGCCGTAATTGATTATGATGTAGCTTTTAATCATATGATGCACCAAGCTACCTATTTAGCTGAAGGAATAGCAAAACAATATCCAAATAAATTCTAAAATTGCTTTTAATTAGAATACAATACTGAGTTAATAAATTAATAATTTATTAACTCAGTATTGTATTTCTAAAAAACAAAAGGAATGGATATAAAAAACAATTCAACGAGTAAGCAATTGCTGCTTGGTAGCATTATGGAATTATGCATTTAATGAATGGTATGAAAGTCAGTCCGATAAATATTTTCAATTACTTTTATTTTCTTGTCAAATATAAACTGAAAATCTAGATTTTGGAAAAGAATATGTGATTATGATCGAGAATATCTGGGGATATAATACGAAACGGAATTATATAATAGACCGATATTTTGCCTTATAATACCGAGCTTTACAATACCGAGCTGCCTTCGTTTTGGGCTGCCATAGCAGGCCCATTAGGAAACCCTATTCGGTATGAAAGTCGTTTGACTAAATTTATTTGGGCTATTACGAATTTCCATTCGGTATAAATCGCAAGAACAAATCATATTGTTCAGAAAGATTGAGAAAGAAGAAATTGAAATAGTAAGAATACTTCACGTTCTGCTGGATTTATAGAGCAAGAGCTTCTGACAACAAAACTCGTTTTAATTTAATTAGCCTAGTACTTTACGAAACAACTTTGTTGAGTTAAAAACGTTAAGAAACATTGAAGTCACGCTTTTAAATGCAATAAGTTAGTGGCAAAAGAAAAGCAGAATAAAGCAAAATATTATTTAGATTTTGTATTTTTGATAAAAAAGTAAATCATGAGAACGATTCATTTAAATATACCGGATTCTGTTGATTTGAAAGATTACGATTTTTCGATGATAATTGCGTCAAAACTATATGAAGATGCAAAATTAACGGCTGGACAAGCTGCAGAAATTGTTGGGCTCTCTAAAAGAGCCTTTTTAGAAGTACTTGGAAAATACGGTGTTTCAGTCTTTAGTAATTCTATCGATGACTTACATTCAGAAATTGAAAATGCCTAGAATTGTAATTTCAGATACAAGTACATTAATTCTTCTTGATAAAATAGGCGAACTCAATCTACTTCAGAAAGTTTATGGCGAACTAGTTACTACTCCAGAAATTGCTGAAGAGTATGGGGTAACTTTACCTATCTGGATAAAGGTGCAGCCAGTTGGCGATAAAAAGTATAAAACATTCCTAGAAACACAGGTGGACTCTGGTGAGGCAAGCGCAATAGCATTAGCTACAGAATTCGAGCATGCAATATTAATATTGGACGACTTAAAAGCTCGGAAATTGGCTGTAAAATTAAAAATTCAAACAACAGGAACACTAGGAGTTATTCATAAAGCAAAACAGATGTCAATTATCCCAGAAGTAAAACCTTTAATTAATAAGTTATTATTGACAAATTTTCGAATATCAAATCATATTATTGTCGAACTTCTGAAGTTAAATAACGAATAATCTCTCAACCACTTTTCGTACTTTCACCCAATATATATACCAACAATGAAATCTAAACAAAAAGATTATTTTTCTGAAAAAGCAGCAGGTTTTGATGCAGAATCATCCATAACTCAAAATGTAGAAAGTATCGGATCGCATATATTACAGCAAATAAGCTTTACTAAGGACATGCATATCATGGATTTTGGTTCAGGTACCGGACTATTGTTATGTCAAATAGCACCATTTGTCGGCAAAATAACAGCGGTCGATATTTCAGCATCTATGAATGACGTTTTACAAACAAAACTGGCTGCAATAGATTGCACGGTTGAATTATTGGAGATGGATCTAACAAAAGAAACCTTGGATACAAAATTCGATGGCATTATTTCGTCTATGACCATCCATCATATAGAGTATGTGCAGGAATTATTCATCAAATTTTATTCCTTGCTTAAAGATAAAGGAATCATAGCCATCGCCGATCTGGATGAAGAGGACGGCTCTTTTCACACTGAAGATACCGGAGTATTTCATAATGGTTTTGATAGAAATGAATTGTTAAATTTTGCAAAAAATGCCGGATTTAAAAACCTGAAAATTCAAACTGCCAGCACAGTAATTAAGCCAACAGGTAATTATCCCGTTTTCTTATTAACAGGTGAAAAGTAACGATCAATAAAAAATCTTCTCTTGGCTGTTAAGATAAAAGAATTCAATACCCCTACTATAATTCCATGCTATTCTGACTTACATTAAATTTTCCAATAATAGTGGGGTGGGGAAGCCTTTTTTCTTGATGAATTGCCCTCAGTCTAATATTTGAAATACTCTCTAAACCCATTGCGAAATCGCTGCTACAGCCTTATTTGATTCACTTTTGCAAATTTGTTAAATGTTGGATAAAAAATATTTTCACTAAAACATTAAAAATATTTAAGATAAAATTGTCCGATTAGGTTTTTTTATTAACTTCGTTCGAAATATTAACAATCCGTTTACAAAACCTATATATATGGATTAAAACTTACCATTCAACTACTGTTCAGACCGAACGCACAAAACCTATTAATTTTATAATCAAATAAAATAAACGATATGTTATCAAAAAGCATGGCTCGCGCATTTTTCTTAGGAGGTACGATTGTAACTTTTGCAATTTTCCTGGGACTTTCATGGAATACCTTAAGTAATGAAATTCCA
>Ga0209063_1000894_pt1 | contig 16937 bp, 15 predicted proteins | sample KloWWTmeKNB19Kit_FD_187177 | JGI IMG/M metagenome (GOLD analysis project Ga0209063, IMG submission 187177) | Active sludge microbial communities from Klosterneuburg, Austria, studying microevolution and ecology of nitrifiers - Klosterneuburg... | ecosystem: Engineered > WWTP > Aerobic digester >... | reverse complement strand
GCAACATGGAAACATTCTTTACCATGGTGCGTGGCGCATGCACGGTCTGGTAGCGTAGGTAGTCCACCAAGCCATCAGGATCCAATTCTCGAGGAACCAGTTCCGAAGCGAGCAGGGCCCTGATCTCGCTTGCGAACACCAGGTGTTGATCATTCCGATACACATACAGTGGCTTGATCCCCGTGCGATCGCGAGCCAAGAAGATCTCTTCATTCTTCACATCCCAAACGGCAAAGGCGAACATACCTTCCAGCCGAGGCAAACAACCGGAACCCCATTGGACATAGGCATTCAAGAGCACCTCCGTATCGCTGTTCGTTCGGAAAGCTTCTTCACCCAAAAGCCCGACAAGATCGGCTCGCAAAGAGCGGTAGTTGTAGATCTCGCCGTTGAATGCGATAACGAACCGGCCATCGGAGGAATGGAAGGGTTGGTCTGATGCCGAAGAGAGGTCGATGATGCTGAGCCGACGATGTCCGAGTACCACATTCGATCCACGCCACAGTCCGGATGCATTTGGACCGCGGTGGGCCAGAGCATCATTCATACGGCCCACGGACCCCTCCGCCTTGTCAAACCCTTCGAGCCCGAAAATACCGGTGATCCCGCACATTACCCCTGTGCAATGCCACTGGCCAGGATCCGCTCCAAGCCCGTGCGCAAAGGCAGCAGTTCGCGACCCAACAACTTGCGCATGCGGGTCACATCAGGCATGCGACGGGTCATATCCCCTTCTTCCAAGGCCGGCAGATGAACGATCTTGGACTTGCTGTCCACAACCTCGATGATGAGCTGGGCGAGTTCCTTGATGGTGAATTCCTTGTCGGATCCGATGTTCACGACATCGTTCATCACTTCACCCTTGTGGTAGGCGTTAAGGCAGGCATCCAGGTTGTCATCGATGTAGCAGAACGTTCGCGTCTGCATTCCATCGCCATACAGGGTAATGTCCTCGTTGTTGACCGCAGCCCGAAGGAACTTGGCCACCACAAAATCCTTGCTCTGCTTGGGTCCGTAGGTGTTGAAGAAGCGGAAGATGGTGTAATCCAACCCGTATTCCTTGTGGTAGGACCGAAGGAAAGCTTCTCCGATGTTCTTCACGATCGCGTAAGGGAGCTTGGAATTGAGCGGTGTGGTCTTCTCGTTCTGAGGGATCTCCACCGGTTCCCCATACACCTCGCTGCTGCTGCTGAAGATGACGCGTTTGACCCCCGTGTTCTTCGAGAGGTCCAGAATGTTCCGGATCCCGTCCGTATCCCTGAGGACTTGCACCGGATTGTCCGTGGTCCGCTTTACACCCACCATAGCGGCATAGTGGAAAACGTGGTCGAAACGGTAGGCGTAGAACACCCCACTGATGTCCTCGAAGCGGTTCACGTCACACTTGATGAAGTGGAGGTTCTTGTGGCCCGGTGAATGGATGTGCCCGATCTCACCAGTGAGCAGATTGTCCACGACCACCACCTCGTTCTTGGGATCTTCGGCAAGCCGTAGAGCGAGGTCGCTTGCAATAAATCCGGCACCTCCGGTAACTAGGATACGTGACATTCTTCTTTGGTTCGCTGGAGCGGGTAAATCTAAACCAATGACGTTGGATGCACGACCGGGTTGCTATAAAGTCCGGTTCATGGAGGTTGCTTTTTGTGGAACTTATTCTCCTATCTCCGGATGCGCCAACCCAATAGTAGCAGCAACACTGCGGTGCCGAACCCATACCAGTAGTTCAGGTTGGTTACCGTCTTTTTGATCAAATAGGGGATGCGTCTCCAAGCGAACGGTTCGGCTGTGCCTTGATGTGCTTTCCACCATGCTGCATCGTAGCTCTGAACAGGTTCCAGGGGTTGGCCCGTAAGCGATAGGCCCGTCCATTTAACACTGGGGGGCCTCACCCCTTCGCCCTCTCCGGAGGAGGATGGAAGCTTCGAAACATCCGCGATCAGTACGGCATCGCGCAATTCGTCGCGAATTGCACTTTGGATGAACGTGATGCCCTGCTCGTGCTCCTGAAAGAAAATACTGGCCGGCGCCCTGCCCGCCATGCTACCACTGATCCAATACACGTTTGCATGCTGGGCAATCCGTTGCAATACAGGGAGCACGTCCTTTTTGAAATTGCTCCCGGTGAGCGATCGCGTATTGCCTCTGAAGAGGTCTCCGTACTTCGGTTCGCCCTCTGACCAGACCGGTCTGTGGCTTATGATGAACAGGTGTCGCAAGTGACCTTCAGTTGCGGCTTGTTCGGCATCTATGATCTGTTGCAGCTGATCACCGCTTACATCACTGTTGTCCCGCTCGGTGTCCAATAGGATGATGCGATCCCCACCCATTGGGATCATCACTGGCATACGGGTTGCGGAATGGTATGCGCTACCTTCCAGATCGTGGTTACCCGGTGCGTTGAAAAGAGGCAACTTCAACTCTTCGAAGAGAGCGGTAGTATAGCGGACGCTGTCACGATCCGGACGCAGGAAAAGATCACCGGTGCTCAAGAATACGTTGGCGTTCGTGGCATTGAGCGTTCCGATATTGGCAAGCAAGGTGGCCGCGGGAAACCCACTGGTGTTGCTGCTGGCCCCGTGGAAGTGTCCACCGATCAACAGTCGGTAACTGCCTGTGCTATCAGGTGGCACCACCGCCAACCCCGTGTAGGGCGAAACTTGGGCGATCGTGATGTTCCCTAAGTGCAAGAGGACCACGAATGGAAACACCCTCCTCATGGTGCCTTCGTGGAAAGGGTCGGCTCCATTTCCATCCCATTGATCAACACCGTATTCCCTTTACCGATCTGATAAGGCTGCGTTGGAGCATTCGTCTTCACGCTATCCAACTCAACCTGTGATGGTCCGTGGCGATCGTGCTCCGGTTCCACATCCAATGCTTGTTCCTTTTCACTGGTGAAGGAGCCTCCCTTTGCCTTCAGTGTTGCTCCTTCTGACACTCTGGCGGCATCGGCTTTGGATGTGATCATTGGATCAACCAATTCAACAATGGCGTATTCGTCCAATTTGACCCCTGTGCCCATGGCTCCTTCAACACGAAGCGCTGAGATCACCGCTGATCCACCTTTCACGGAAAGGGCATCATCTCCAGCGCCCAAGCCACCTACTTTTTCCATGGTGGTGGTGCAATAGGCCAATGTCAATTGGTCCATTCCCCCGGTGAAGGAAACATCCTCCATTCCGATCTTGCTCCGAACGGCCAACAGCAGGTCCCGTCCACGAGCCTCGCCCAGGTCACACTCCTTCAGGTGGACATCCGCATCTTGTAGAACGATGGATGGAGTCCCGATCCTACTGCTTCCAAAGCCTTCGAACCGCACCCGGTAGAACGAACTGCTCCCCCTGCTGCTAAGCACTATGAGCCCACCACCGCTTTGATCGGAGGAATGCAGTACGATCGGCAGGTCCTCCACACCGCTCCATAGCATGGGGGACCTGGAGATCAATCGAGCACCATTCACGAAGTCCAACCGTAATGGAGCGGTCGCCATTATGGTATATCCGTTGGGCAAGTACAGATCCGAACCCAAGGTCCAGTTGCCTGGAAGGATCGTGATCGTCTTCTCTTGATCGTCCACTTGCAGGTAGCTGATGTTCCGCAAGTCGGTCGTGTTCGTTCCTGTTACCAATGGCAATTGGATCTTGTCGAGATAGGCATACGGGAACACCTCCAACTCCTTGCGGATGGATGCGCCCAGAACGCTGTATGAAATACGCAATGGAACGCCCGCGGTCAGATCCAATTTCCCATTGATCGGCACGCGGACGGTCATGGGTTTTCCTACTTCCCCGCCGATCCTGCTCGGAACGATGGTTGCTTGTAAGTCTCTGTTCTGATCGCTGATCGGCGGGAGTATCGTGCCGTCCTTGTCGATCAACCCATGTATTTCGATCGGGAGGCTCTCGATCGGGATCACGGTCATGTTCACAGTGTCCACGCCTCCATCGTAGTAAGCGTGAAAGCCTTTGGGCACATCAAGCATCCGCCGGATCAAGGCGCCGTTCTTGTAGTAAATGGAACGATCCAGCTCCTTGTACGGGAATTCGCGGTAGATCAATGCGGAAGCACTGTCCAAGGCCGGGGCGAGTTTGGTGAAAGCACTGTCCAGGTAGGTGGGTGATGACATGCGTTCCAAATGGTGGACGTAGGCGCGGAAAATTTCAGGATCATTGAAGTATGCGGTGTGCAGGTCCATCCAAGAAGATCGCTTACCCGAATACTTGCCGGTGCCAGCCAATTCCTTAATGGGGTATGCACTGAAACTCTCATACGAGATCGGTTCAACGCGCTTGAGCACCGGGTCGAAGTAGAATTTGACATCGCTCCAATCCATGCTGTGGTGGCCGCCCACCAGGTCCAAGAGCGCATGCCGACGCGCGATGAGGTCCGAGTCGAATACCTCCGAAGCCTTGCGTTCGCCGCGTCTGAACGAATCCATCAACCCAACGGCCTCCTCGAAATACCTACGTTGTACCGAGTCCTTTGCGAGACTCCCTGTGCCGAACCCATCCACCGCAGCAGCTTCGTAGGCTCCGAATGCTTCGTGGTACCGCACCTTGTTCATCATGTTCAACCGGTGTTCCCAGAACAACGATGGGTCGAAACGGAACAAAGGCCCGTTCAGCCGACCGTTGTTCACCAACAGCTCCGGGCCGAAGTGTTCCTCGTAGGCATAAACCCCCAAGTCCTCGCCATTGAAATTGACATGGAGAAAGCCATACCGCAGCGCAATAATGCCTTCACCTTGGGACAGTTGATGATAGAACCAATCGCACAAGTAGTTCCGTGTTCCGGGATGCTGCAAGGAGAACCGCTGCATGCCCAGAAAGCCATCATCCTTCTTAGTCAGGACGCGGAAGGACCATTTGCTTCCTTGGACATGGTCGCTCATCTTGCCTTTGATCCGGACCTTGGTCTTGATCTTTTGTCCATTGAACTCCAAGATCGCCGGTACATATTCGTTGCCCTCGGGCATGATCACGCCGCGCTCACGTGCCGCCTGTACCACGGCCTCAAGGGCGTCGATATCGGCCTGTTCAACGGTTATGGAAACGACCATTGGTTCCACGGCAAAAGATCCCGGGTAGTTCACCCACCATTGCTGCAAAAAGGTAGGAAGACCGGGGTGTCCGTGGCCCTTCAGTTTGCGATCAGCGAACCAGATACCTGCTATGAGCAATAGCACAAGGAAGAGTAGGACGTAGAGCTTGCGTTGCATTCGGGGCCGCAATGTAAAGCCGCGATCCGTACCGCTTCGGAAGTTGACGATCCTTGTCAAAAACTCGGTTGCCCCGATCCTGCTTGTTCGCGCCAACGGATTCCTTCGAACGCACAAGAGCTGGATCAAACTGGACCCAGCCGGAGGGTTGGTTCGACCTCTGGTTCCTGATCGATCACTTCGGTTGCATCGGACCCAAAAACCTCCCATTCCACTATCTCCACTTCGGACACGATGGTGATGATGATCAACACGATGATGGTATACGGGTTCAGCGAACTCACCAACCACGATTCGTAGGTGATGGAGAACATGAGCGCGAACATGACCCCAATGCTCATCGGCACTAGTTTGCTCGCTTTGATGAACATGAGGATAAAGCTCCTGAAGAAGATCACCAACCCTACGATGCCCACATCGAACCAGAACGACAAGTAGGTATTGTGCACCCCACCCTGGTGTCCCATTCTTTCCAGGTAATGGTAATTCTTACGCATGATGCGTTCGTCATTCCCGAAGCCCCCTCCGAACACCAAGTATTCTTGGATGTGGGTCCAAGCGAATTCCCAAGCGAAATAGCGACCACTTCCGGTCTCCAAGGTGTTCAGTCGCACGTAAGATTCGATGCCCAAGAATTGAACGATGGGTTCCAAGTTGCTCAGCACTATCTCCATGACCCCAAACACCCCCAGCAAGCTTATGAAACCGAGGAACGGAGATGCTGCGAAGAAACGACCGAAGACCAAGAAGATGAACACGGCGATAAGTGAGGACCTGGATCCGGAGACGATCAAGAAATAACCTGCAACGCCATACACCACAAGCTTTTCTTTCCAATTGAACAAGTCCTTCTTCACGGCCGTCAGGATCGTTATGAGCATGATCAACAGGAAGCAGAAGATCGCCATGCCGTTCGGATTTCCAAAAAGCCCACGAAAACGTCCGATCATGTACGCATAGAACTCGCCCCAGTAATTGATCAATAAGCCGGCCAAAAGGATCGTGGTCATAAAGAAGACCAGATTGCGGAAGAACTCCCAACCCCAGAGCCGGTAGTTGTACAACACGTAATTGGGAATGATCAAATAGAGCAAGGCATAGGAAATGGTCTTCTGCACACCGACCACAATACTGCCTGAGAAGATCAGGGGAAAGAAGCTGTATACAAAGAAGGGAAGGAAGATGTTGAACACCCGGGATAATGGAACGAAACGATGCCTCTCCAATAGGAAGATGATCGCCAAGGCAATGATGTACGTGTTCTTGGCAGCCTTGAACACCTGCATGGAGAAGAACCACGGGGTCATGTCGGACAGTACCAAGGTGATGAGCAGACCAAAGACCATGTCCGCCCACAGGTTCCTCGATTTTAGGAAGAACACGGAAAGTGGCATGAGCGCGAATAGAAGCAACTTGGCATAGATCCCAACGACCACGAAAATGATCACAAGGATGAACAACTGCAGATGGTCCCGTATGTAATTCAGCATATCGACCTAGCGAACTTGTTCAAACGCATCCAATTGCTGGAGGATGTTGCCCTCGCGCTGGGCGGCGAAGGTGCGCAAAACATCCACTTCCTTCTGCCAAACCTCTACTGAACCCGGACGTCGCCAGCGGGCCGTGTGTCTGTCCATTTCTGGTGCCATGAGCATTACAAGGGCCTCCAGCCGTGCCGTGGATCGCTTTGCGGAGAACGCCCCTTGGGCCAGATCACGGGCTATCTGTACGAAGCGCAATTTAAGGTCCGGAGCCTTCATCATTCCGTTGAACAAACGAGTCAAAGGCACGTCCAACGCCTTTACCCGCATGAACATATCGCTGGTCGCTGACGCATATACCCCATAGGCCAGATCACAATCACCCATGATGAAGCGCCATTTGCCATCCAACGGTGCATCGCCCTTCTCCTTGCCCCCGAACTTCCAGAATTTCACGTTCTGCGAAGGCCAATCCACGTTACCCAGGATCATTTGACTGGCCATGTACGCGAAGAAACCATCGATATCCAGGTTCTCCTCAAGAGACTTTCGTTCGGCCGGGTCCTTGCCGTCCCAATGGTACGTACGGTCCGCAAGTTGTTCGAACCGCACCACTTCCATGGTATCACCCCGGTAAAGACGTGCTTCATCTTCCAGGATGGTGATGCGTTTCTTGGAAACCCCGTAGCGCCTTGCCAATTCTTCCTCGTCCATTCGGTGCCGCAAATGATGGACACCCCAATACCCACCGTTCACATAAACCACGCATGTGCGTGATCCCGATACCTCGAAGGGTAGACCCGCACATAGCCCGTGTTGGAAGGGATCCCGAAGCATGGCTTTGATCTGATCATTTCCTGCTGTTCGCAGCACCAATCCTTCGTAGCCTGAACCTACATTCTCGTTGAACACATCCACGCGCAAAGGCTTTTCAAAACCGAAGCGAAGGGCATGTTGTGGAAAGGAACGTGTCATCTGTCCATTGATCCGAACGTTCACTTCTGTCTGGAAGATCTCAAGCCCATCGGCCCCGATGAATTGCATGCGGCCGCTTCGCTGCCATGCCTTACCGCGCATGTGGAAATTGCCGGGATACTTCCACGATCTAGGGTCCCTGGCCTCGGCCACCAGCACTTTCTCAGGTGCATGGAAAATTCCGTTCCCCACGACCATGATCCCTGTGTCTGGATCGAACAAAGCTCCGTGAGGTACAAGCAAAGACAATACGGGCAATGTTCCATGGTCCTGAAAGAGTATCGTATGCATGCGTTCCGGACCGATCCTTTCCGGACCATCACTTTCCGCAAAACGCACTACCTGAGCTGCGGGTAACCCCAACAAGGGATGATGCCAGTTGAGCGAGAGTGGGATACTTAGCGTACGATCCGCATCAACTTGGTCCGGGGTAGGCACAAAGCGGAACACGGTGCCTCTTTCCAGCATTGGGCCATTGGCTTGTTCAGCCACATGAATATAGCCACCTCGCACAGAGCGGATAGTAACGTTTCCGCTCTGTCCAACGCTTGCGACCGATGGATGGACCAAGGGAACTGCACCGCCCTTGAATGGAACTGGACCGGGTGGTGGACTTCCCACAAAAGCCGCCAATGCCAAGCAAAGCAAGCTGCTTGTCACTAAACCGATGAAGTCGCTCCAAGGTGCCTGGGTTTCCAGCATCAAGAACGTGAAGCAGGCCCAAAGGCCCAACGCATCAAGAACAAATATGGGATCATCGCCAGAACAACAACCACCGTGGCTCCGCTTCCGCAACCGATGCCAACCACCAATACGGAGAAGAACAAGGCATCATTCCCCATTTCGTAGCTACGCTTCCCAGCCAAAACTGCCGCCGCGAGCATAAGAGCAGCCATGGGCAATTGGGAACGAACAAAAACAGCCGCCAATGCAGCCGCAGCTGCCCAAAAGGCCATTTGCTTCAGGACAGTCCCTGTTTGTCTTGCCCCAAACCTTGCCAACGCATATCCCAGCAAGGCCGCAACCAAAATGACGAAAAGGACTTCAGGCAGGTCGTACACCGAAAAATGACCCAGTTGGTCAACAACGAATCCCTTCACATCCATGTCGCTAGCATTTGGCGCAAAGCTAATGGGGGACGCTCAAGAAGATCTCTTAGGCACATGTGCCCGATCCAACTGAACTTCCTAACTTCGCAACCCATGCACAAATGGTTTATCCTATGTCCTATCCTACTGCTTGATCAAGCAGTGGTCAGTGGTCAACAAATGCGGTTGATCTCCGGGACGGTCACTGTTGCTGAAGGCACCACCGTTACACTGGACGGCCCGTTGGAATGGACCATAGACCCGGGAGCGACCGTGGTGAACAACGGCCTTATTTCGTTGGGAGAGACCGCTAAGATCTTCGAACCGGTGGGTGGACCCATTACCGGTGCTGGTACCGAAACTGCAGTTCTCACTGCAATCGTGCCCTATTCGAACGAAGAACCCGGCAACCTCGGGTTGGACCTTTCCTCGAGTAGTGGCCCTTCCCCCATCACCGTGGTGCGTGGGCATATACCGCGCGAATTCCCTGAGGGAGACTCGAGCATAGGGCGTTGGTTCGAACTGCAATCAGGCCCTATGGTAAATGGGTCCATCGATGTGGTGCTCACGTACGACCCAAGCGAACTCTATGGTCTGCCACCAGGGAACCTATCGTTGTTCAGTTCTGGTGACATGACCGGGCCATGGAGCTTGATGGCAAGTGCACCGGACGTTGGGAGCAATTCAGTATCCGGCAATTGGTTCCAACCCGGTGGATACATTACTGCGTTCGATATGGACGCACCAACTCCAGTGCCGACCTTGGTGGTCCAAAATGGATTCAATGTATTCCCGACCGTGGTCAACGACGTGGTCCATGTTGTAGCCTTGGACCATCAACCGATCGAGAGCTTGGAGTTGTTCGACGGAATTGGACGTACCGTTCCTGTTGATCCGATCCGATCTGGTGTGGACCATGTGCAAGTAGTACTTACCGGGTTAGGAGTTGGAGCCTATTTCTTGCGGCTGAACAACCAACATGTTTTCAAATTGAGGGTTTTATGAGGATCATTTTGGCCGTTTTCTTGGCTCTTTGTGCTCCTTTCGTTCACGCCCAGTTGGACGTCCCTGTCGCTATTGAGTTGACCGGCTCCACGGATGCCGATCGCCAAGTGGACGGATTGGCTTCACCATTGGTACCGGACGCCGCTGTTAGTGTCGCGGCCGCCCGGGCAACCACGATGTCCTATGCCACGGCATCAGGTACGCTCCAACTCGTCGCAGATCTGGAGCCAGCGATACTCGCATACACTCCTGGAATGATGATCACCTTGGTGCCAAATGCTGCGAACGCAGCCGGGGCCACTCTTGAGTTGAACGGGCTCGGTGCCCAAACCGTGGTGAAATTCGGTGAGTTACCGTTGGACAGTGCTGACCTGCCCGCAGGTATTCCTGCTCGCCTGATCTACGATGGCTCACGATTCATGCTCTTGAGCAATGCTTCACGCCCTTGCCCAACAGGTTTCTATGCAGCTACCAGCACGTACTGCATTCAAGACTCCGCCTTGGCAGCGATCACCTTCTTCAACGCAATTACGTATTGCCACAACACTGGTGCAAGGTTGTGTTCCATGGGTGAATGGGCGAATGCCTGTCGCACCAAACCTACCTTCATAGGTACGGTCATTTCCGCTGAATGGGTGGACAGCGCGGCGAACAACTCGAACGATGCCAAGACCATTGGCGCTGGTTGGGCCACGGATGAACCATTACCCGGCGTGGCTTGCAACTATGGCTTCACCAACATTCCCACAGCTCTTTTCCGGTTCCGTTGTTGCATGACCCGATGATGCGGATTTGTACACTCCTTATGCTCTTCGCAACTCTAACCTGTATGGGCCAAGTGGAACACTCCACACCCCTTCGGTTCATGGGGCCGGAAGGTACGAGAACGATCACCGGAATGGGAGAACCGCTATCCGAGAACGCTGCAATAACTGTGGAAGGATCGTTGCTGAATACCGCTCATTGGGCAACCGCCACGCTCGTGGTTGACACCATCAAGCTCGTTGCGACACCCAGCATGACGAACTACGAGGATGGTATGCTCCTCCAGTTCGTGGTACCTGTGAACATGCGCGGAGCATTGAAATTGAGTTGCTCCGGACTTACTGCCTTGCCGTTGACCCGACCCGATGGCGTGCCACCGGTTTCTGGACAAATGCTTGCCGGTTCGGTATGCGAAGTGCTCTTTGCAGGAGATCGATGGATCTTGACAAATGCTCCGGAAAAAGGATGTCCACCGGCCACGACAATGATCAACGAACGGTTGTGCATTGAAACGGCCACCACAGCGAACATGTATTTCTACCCAGCTGTTGAACGTTGCTCCGCATTGGGCGGAAGGCTTTGCAAATGGGGTGAATACTATGTGGCCTGCGTCGAACACGCCGAAGAGCTAACGGGCTTGGGCGCCGCATGGGAATGGATCGACGACACCTCCAACCATGCCAACACCTCCGTTCAGGTCGGGTTCGCCAACTGTGAAGCAATGCGTTGGGCGGACCCCCAGCAGATCACCTTCGGCCGTACACGTTGCTGTTTCGCTCCACGATGAACATGACCAAAGCATATCGGCTGGCCTTGTTCCTTCTTTGTTGGCCCTTGTTCGGTGCCGCACAAATAGAGATCGATGGCCCTCTACGAGCAACCGGGTCAACACGATCGGACCGGCAGGTAACAGGCGTGCAAGAACCTATTGTTGCAGATGCACCACAAACAACCGGGCTTGAACAGTCCGGTGCGCATCGCATAGCTGAACCCTTGCCGGGTGCCACTTGGGTCATTACACTTCCATTTCTTTCTGTGGCCCCGCAGTCCGGTACGCATGTTGTCGTGAAGGCCCCTGTTGCTACCAATGGGCCAATTGTATTGACGGTGAACGGCCATGGGCCATTTGCGGTTATTACCACTGCCCAACAACCCATCGACGGTGGAACGGTCGTGCCCGGCACCATGCTTTCATTGGTCTTTGATGGAACCGCTTTCCAAGCTTTGAACGGCGAAGGATATGCTCGACGCACCTGCCCCGACGGATCTACAGCCGTGAATGAACAATTCTGTATGGGCATCAACGAACATCCCGTTTCCAATCTGTACCAGGCCATGCTCAGTTGTGGTGACCAAGGCATGCGGCTGTGTACGTGGGGTGAATTCTATGCAGCCTGTATCAATGCTGCTGCGTTGGGCTTGAACTTCATGACCGATAATTGGGAATGGACCGATGATGCTTCCAACGAGCTCGGATCTGCACGTGTAGCAGGACTTGGCAGTTGTGCAGCGGCAGGTAATAGCTTAGTGATCAACAGTATCGACCGGAATTTTCATTGTTGCTGGTCCCGGTGAACGTCGCAGTCCCATATTATTCACTTCGGGGTGGAACGAATGCCTTGATGCGAACCGACCAGTACTCCACATTGATCTCGCGTCCTTTTCGGATCACTGGAACATTTCTATTGATCTGTTCCCTTTCCTTCCATGCTTTCGCTCAATTGGAAGTTCCCGGTCCTATCGTACTAGAGGGTGCTACACCGGAGCAACGACAGATCCTCGGACTTGCCGACCCACAGACCTTGGACGCTGCCATTAGTTTGGGGGCTTTGCGTGCAACAACGGTGTCTTACACACAACTGCAAGGAACTGCGGATCTGACCGGAACCCTCGTACCCGCTCCTGATGCGTACACCATTGGATTGATCGTGACCGCCTTGACCGCTGAAGCCAACCTCCCTGATCCTACGCTGGACCTGAACGGCCTTGGGCAACGACCCATTGTAAAACAGGGGGGTCTGCCGTTGGACAGTGCAGACCTGTTACCTGGAATTCCAGTGCGACTCGTTTATGACGGGGCCCAATTCCAACTGATCAGTTCCGGGGCATTGCCCTGCCCGAGTGGACTAGTAGCAGTTGGCCGTGAATATTGCGTGGCGACCCATCCGAATAATGCCGTTACGTTCTTCGAGGCGAACAGGGCATGCGCGGTAAAAGGTACCCGACTTTGCACCTTGAGCGAATGGGCACATGCGTGTTACACCATTCCTGCTTTCCTCGGAACGGTGACCACAGCCGAATGGGTGGACCATGCCGCCAACGACAACAGTGGGGCGAAGTTGGTCGGTGCAGGTAATAATGGGCAGGATGATGTACCAGGAACGGGATGTCATTTCGGTGCCCAAAGCCCTCCGTACACACCGTTCCGTTATCGTTGCTGTTCACATCGATGAGGATCCTTTGGGCCATATTCTTCCTCTCGGCAACACTCAGCTCCAAAGCACAAGTGCAGCTGGACCATTCATTGGTAATTACCGGCAGTGAAGAACAACGTGCAGTTATCGGTCTCGGCGCGCCGTTGATTGAAGCTGCAGCCGTGAATGTTGAAGTGCTCAGTACAGGGATCATCCATTGGGCAACAGCGGTTTGGAACGGGGACACACTACTGCTTGTAATGACCCCCGCGCTGGAAACGGTCCGTGATGGTCTATTGGTCCGCTTTCTTCCTCCTCTGGTAAATAGTGGAACCGCATGGCTGCAATTGCCCGGATCCACGCCAAGGATCCTGTTGCGTCATGATGGGCTGCCCCTGGCCATAGGTGACCTGCTCATGGATAAAGTTGCGGAAGTTCTCCTTGCCAATGGAAATTGGTTCTTGCTCAACGCCTCACGGGAATTTTGTCCGCCGGGATCCCTTCCGTTGAACAACAGGAGTTGTATGGAAGTGGATGCGACACCCGGCTTGAAGTTCTACGAGGCAGTCGAACATTGTGGCAAACGTGGTGGGAAATTGTGCGTATGGGATGAGTATGCTGCGGCCTGTACCGTATTGGGCAACCAGCTGAACGGGATGTTCGATGAGTGGGAATGGATCGATGACGCTTCCAATCACACGCATACCACCAATCAAGCGGGGCGATTCACGTGTGAAAGTGAACGATCGATCAATACGCTCATATTGTTCACCGGCGATACACGCTGCTGTTATCACCCCCGATGAAGCTGGGGCAAATTCTCCTTTTCCTCACGTTGACCCTTCCGCTGGCAACATTGGCCCAAGTGCATGTTGACCATGCGATCGAATTGACGGGGAGTGGAATGGCTGATCGCCAAGTCTTGGGCCTAACCGGATCCACGGAACCTAACGCCGTATTGACGGCGGGAACCGAACAACGCGGAGATGCCCGCACGGCGATCGTAGGTGCAGGTAGTACTTGGAATTTGGACCTGCCCGGCTTGGGGACCACCCCGGCGATCGGTACGCATGTGGTGGTAAAGGCCCCTGTACCCACGCCCGGCCCCATCGCACTTACATTGAATGGAACTGCGCTGATCCCTTTGCGCAAAGGTGATCTGGTAGTTGATGGATCGAGCGTGACAGAAGGTGAAATGCTCTCGATGGTATTCACTGGAAGCGTGTTCCAATTGATCAACGGCAGAACGGACCTACGGCGAAATTGCCCCAGCGGAATGGTGGCCGTGAATGCACAATATTGCATTGAACCCACTGAACGGCCCGCAAGTGATTTCTTCCAAGCCGGTCTTTTATGCGCGGGTCAGGACCGAAGACTTTGCACATGGGGCGAATGGTATGCCGCATGCCAACAAGCCACCGCACTGGGCCTTGTAGGTATGACCAACAACTACGAATGGACGAATAACACGTCCAACGAGAACAACAGCGTTCGGATCACTGGCCAGGATCTGTGCGAATCAGTCGGCAATGGCCTTGCCACAGGAAGTGCCGCACGACCTGCGCGCTGCTGCTACACCCGCTGACCCCTGCCTGCCGCAACTCTATTGAAGAGGGCGATGAACTCTTCGGTGACCGCAGGCCATGTGAAACGCTTGGTAACACGCTCCAAGGAGGCAGCACCCATTTTCGCCCGTTGTTGATCCGGCATGGCATTGAATTCCATGACCGCGGTATAGAGCGCATCGGCGTTCCCTTTCGGAAGAAGATAGCCGTTCAGTCCATCGACCAATTCGGCCGAAGCACCCACGTCGCTCACCATGATAGGACGAGAACGGGCCATCGCTTCCAGCACGACAGTTGGCATACCCTCAAAGCGCGTTGGAAGCAACAACGCGTCGCACTCGCTGTATAATTTGAAAAGTCGTTCATCATCCACTCGCCCGAGCAATTCCACGTTCTTCGGCAGGCCCATGGCTTGGTAGGTGGCCATCAACGGGCCGTCCCCTGCAAGTTGGAACAGCACCTCCTTTGTCTTGCCCTCCAGTTCCAATCGACGAGCCACCGTCATGAGCACATCGAGGCCCTTGTTGAATGCAAAGCGGCCAACGAACAGGATGCGTAATGGTCCGTGCAACCGCGCCGTGGCAGGTGCAACCGTCGGAAGCTCCACCGCATTCGGTACCGTAACGACCGTACACTTCGAACCCTGGGCCAACCTTTGCAATACCGGAGTAAGCTTACCTCCTAGTGAGATCACGGATCGGCTCCTTCGCACCATATACCGCAGTGCGATCCTGAAAGGCGCACCCATGATGCGCTCCTTGGTGGTCATGCCCTGGAACATTTCCAACCCGTGCGGATGCACGATCAAGCGATCACTGAACCGGTCCATGTCCTTCCAAACACAGAAGCCTTGGGAGAGGATCACATCGGCACTTACTCGATCCAGTTCCTTCGCCACTCTTCCGCTGTACTTCCACAACTCGTGCAGATAGAATTTTCCCGTATCGATCGGTTCGACCATTACCTCGTTGATCCCTAAAGCAGGATCGAACACTTGTTTCCCATGTGGATGGAGCACTGTGATCATCGACCCACCGCGGCGTGCCAAATGTTCGGCAAGCAAGCGCGAGTGGCGCTGCATTCCACCCATGGCAAGAGGAAAGACCCCGTCGGTGCAAAGGACCACGTGCATCTGTGGATCAACGGGTCAGAAAATTGGGCGGATGAGATCGCTTCGCTGTCGCTCGCGAAGGCAGTAGTGATAAGAACGATCCAAATTCGTTCATCGGATTTCCTTCAGCAGGGTAGCCACGCCTTCATCAATGCCCCATTTCGGCTCCCACCCGGTGGTGCGTTTCAGCTTTTCCACATCGGCGAGCAGGTGCATGCGCTCCACTTTTCGCACGCGGGATGGGTCCACTTCAATGGTCAGCTTTTCGCCCAGTTGCCGTTCGAAGGCTTCAACGATCTCACGTACACTGTACTCGATCCCTCTACCGATATTGAAAGTGTCGTGCCCTTTTGTCTGCGAGTTGAGCAATGCGGCCATGGCCTTGCTCATATCCTCGGTATGGATAAAATCGCGCTTGGGATCCAAGTTGCCGAGCTTCAAGGTACGCGTGCCTGAAAGGACCTGTTGCTGGATCTCGGGGATCAAATGCGGATTGGTCTCATTGGGGCCGAACGCATTGAAGAAGCGACCGATGATCGTTGCGATGCCGGTGCGCAAGTGGAATTCGCTCACCAATTTCTCCGTTGCCAATTTGGTGATCCCATAAATGTCCATTGGGCCTGTGGCATGCAATTCATCCATCGCACCATTGGCGATCGGGTATACCGCTGCTGTACTTGCCGCAAAGACCTGTCGCACGGATCCGGCTTTCTCACAGGCGTCCAGCACATTGATGGTGCCGTTGATGTTGATCTCCGCTGCTTCCACCGGGTGCTGGTTGCAATAGGGTATGAAATGGATCGCGGCCAAGTGTAGCACTTGTTCGGGCTTAACATGCTCAAACACCGCCATTGTAACCTCACGATCGCGGATGTCCGCCAAGTGGAATTGCGCATCGACCACACCGGCCAATTCCCGTTTACCGAAGGATAGGTTGTCCAGAACGTGTACCGTATTCCCCTTTTCCTGCAAGTGTTTGCTCAATGCCGATCCAATGAAGCCTGCCCCACCGGTGATCAGTATGCGTGCGCCTGTAGCCATTGCCGCGAAAGTACGGTGAAAGAGGGAGGATGATAAGGAGGTGAAGAAGTTGGCTCAAGCCGGAACCCACGCAGACTCCGACGAAGTCCGTCCTTCTCGAAGCGGATCATCAGACGACTTCGATTCACCTAAGGGCACTTAGCAATTGCAAGTAGGAGGAATTGAACGCCTTCTTGGTAAAATGCGCCTCGGCGTAGTGTTGCAAACGTGTTCTTTCCTCGTTGGTGGTGCGTTGTAATGTCGCCATGTGCGTGCCTTCCCGGTGTAAAAGACC
>Ga0209063_1000893_pt1 | contig 16985 bp, 24 predicted proteins | sample KloWWTmeKNB19Kit_FD_187177 | JGI IMG/M metagenome (GOLD analysis project Ga0209063, IMG submission 187177) | Active sludge microbial communities from Klosterneuburg, Austria, studying microevolution and ecology of nitrifiers - Klosterneuburg... | ecosystem: Engineered > WWTP > Aerobic digester >... | reverse complement strand
ACCCAGTAGTCGCGGAGCCGGTCGGTGTCGACGGGATGCGTCAGCCAGCCGGGCCCATCCTGAGTGCCGGGGGCGAACGTCAGGACCGATCCACCGGAGGCGAGCAGCGCCGACTCCGCCTCGGCGATCACGGACGCGACCAGCTCCTCGGGGATGTCCTCCTCGGGCTGGTCCGCTGCGGCCTGCTGAGCGTCGTGCTCGGCCCAGGTGCCGATGGCGATGAACGCCTCAGGGAATGCCGGGATAGCACACGATGCGGCGGAGCGGATGCGCCCGTAGGTAACCCACTCCCCGACGTCGTTGAAGTCGATCTCGGCCAGCTCGTCCTCGCTCTCGGGCAGTTGCAGTTCGGAGCCGTCCTTCGTGCGGGCCTCAACCTGGGCGTCGTCGAGGTCAACGGAGACGCCACGGTGGATCTTCTCGGCGATGAGTGCGACGTGTCGATCTGCGGCGTCTGAGACTCCAGACAGGCCCTCCCACTTGATCAGGCTGGTGGCCTCATCTCGCCAGATGCGGTCCATCGAGGCAACGGAGACTGACCCGTCGTGGCCGGGCATGTCCTGCTCCTGCCAGCGCAGAGCGAGGGGCGGCTCCAGCCACTCCAGTGAGTTCGGCATGAATCCGCGGCGATCTCCGGTGGGCTTGCCCTCGGGGGCGAGCACGCCGTAGAGCGGCACCGGCTCGTAGACCCCGGAGGTGGGGAACTCGTCGACCTCGTCCTCGACGACCTCCGTCGGCTCCTCGACTGCGGTCTCGCTCATGGCTTCTCCCAGTGGGTACTCGCTGTGCAGTGCGCCGGACCCGTCGAGGATCGCGAGCCTGTCGATGGTGATGGTATCCGGTACGCCCCCGGACAGGGGTGGAGTCTCCGGGTAGCCGAGGGTCACGTGAGGGGTCCACTCCGGGTACTGCTCCATGGCTTCGACGCCTTGGAAGATCGGTTCGTAGGTGAGCAGCACTTCGCGCACATCGGCCAGCCCGAGTGGGTTCACGTGCGCCACCTGGGCGCCTCCGTCTCCGAGCTCACCCGTCTCGGTAACCTCGACCGTGGTCGGCTCGTACTTCGGCGCTTCGCCGGCAAGGATCTGCGCCGCCTGCTCGATGAAGTCGACCGAGAGGTAGATCATCGTGAGGTGCGGTGGCTGCTCGGAGGACACCCCGTAGATGGGGTCGCCCTCGGCTGGGAGACCGACGATGACAAAGCCTCCCGGGTCGATGTCAGCGGCGGCGACGAGCTGTTCTGGCATGGCGGTCCTCCGTCGGTACTCCGAGTGGCATCGGCAGCCAGCCCACTCCTCAGCGGGTGCGGATAGGTCTCCGGGCGCGAACATCTTGACGCCGCCCACGGTGAAGAAGCCGTCCCCGTCCACGACCTGCCCGTCAGCGGCGGCGTGGGAGTCGCGCACCTTGTCGTCGTGCTCGGAGCGCCACACCTTCTCCCACTGATCCGATGGGGTTTGCGAGTCGAGCACGGCGCTCGCGAGGTACGAGGCGATCCCCCGGGCGAGACGCGCAACCTGGGCGTCCCGCCCGTCCTGGTCGCGCTTCGTCGCCTTGAGCGCAGCCTCCACGTACTCGGTGATCGCAGCCCGTGTGTCGGCAGGGATTCGACCACCGAAGATCTCCCGGTACATCCGCGCCGCGAGCGCGTTCGAGCGCGTCAGCGTCGGCTTGTACCAGTCGTCCCCCTTGGACCGCAGCGACAGCGACAGCGAGCGCTCCAGCGCCTCGCGCGCCTTCGCCTCCTGCCCCACGGCGTCCATCAGACCATCCGCCCGTTGCGGATGTAGGAGACCGCCTCGTCGAGGTCGAACGCGGCGGACTCAGTCAGCAGGAACCGGCAGTAGTTCTTCGCCCGCTCGATCTCCACCGGGGACGTCCCGAACGTCTCAGCGGTGGCCCAGGCGTGCTCGAGGAGCGACTCCATCCGGTCGGGGAACACCTTGACCTTGGTGTGCACCGAGTGCGCAGCGAGGCTCGCGTCGGGCTTGTTCGCCGACAAGGTCCGCAGCCGGTTGCCGGCGCGCTCCATCGCCCGGTACGCGAGCATGGCCGCGCACACCGGGGTTGCAGACGCGGCAAGCCCAACCTCATCCGGGCGGGGCGCGGTGCCGTCGGAGACGGACTTCTCCGGCGGCTCCTGTGTTGGATGGTCCTGCAGTGACGGGGTGGGCCGGGCCTCCCGTGGCGCGTCGTCCTGCGGCAGGGGGATGCCAAGGTCGACGCCGAGCTTGAGCGCGGCAGCCTGCGCCTGGACGGGCGACCATGAAGCGGAGATCATCTTGCGCAGCAGCCAGCGCTCGAACTCGGGCTCTGACATCCCATCGGAGTCCGGGTCGAACCCCGTCTCGCGCAGGGTCGCTTCGTCGCCCAGGATGCCTCGGTCGTTGAGCTCCAACGCTTCCTTGCTCCGGTTGGGCCGCAGGCGCAGCACGGCGGTGTCGACGGTGACGACGAGCGTCTCGTCATTCGTCGCGGGCTGCAGGTACTCGCGGGTGATGAGCCCGGCGAGCATCTCCAGCTTCGGTTCGATGTGGACCTTGATCGAGGATTCCTCGACCTGCCACGCGCCCCAGCGGTTCATGTCGCCGGTTCCAGTCACGACCTCCTTCGGGAGGTCGATGGTGGTGGCGAGCCGGATGAGCGAGTTGTTGCGCCCGGTGATGACCTTGTCGTCGAACTCGGTCCAGAACTTGATGTGCCGGATCTTGTCGATGAACTCGCCGGGGGGCGACATCGTGATCGGGACCTGATCGGCGGCGGTGCCGGCGATGTCCTTGGACGCCATGGCTGCGTCCACGAAGATCGCGGTGACGATGTCGGCCGTGGTGTAGTCGGTGCTGCCGTCCCACGACTGCGGCGGCTTGATGTTCATCTCGGCGGGGAACAGGACCATCCCGTTGCCGGTGAGGCGCGAGTCCTGCTGCGCTGAGATGTGCCGGTCGAACCCGACGATCTCGCGCAGGATCGGCAGGGCCGACTTCGACAGGGAGAAGGCGTTGAACCTGTTGCGAGGGTGCGGCATCCAGATGCGGATGACGGTGTCGCTCTCGCCGAGGGTGACCACGCGCCCGTTCTCGTAGTTCAGCGACCACACCCCACCTTGGTCGTTGATCTCCTCGGTGCCGACGACCTCCCACACGTAGGCCCCGGCGGTGATCTTGCGCAGCGGCGAGTCTTCCTCGGTGAGTGCGCGGTTCACGAGATAGCACTCGGCGGCGACGCCGAGGTGCAGCGTGCCCATCCGGATGAACTCGCCCTGACCCTCCGGGCCCCCGGTCAGCTCGTTGAGTGCGAGGACGCCCTTGTGGCTGGGTGGCAACGCTTCGAGGGTGCCGTCCGCCTTGCGCTTCTTGACGACGAACCGTGCGCGCGAGCAGACATTGGACTGCCAGACCATGCCGAAGCCGAACTCGCCGACTGCCTCGAACATCTCCCACGCTTCGCGCTGCCACGCCTTCTTCTGCACAGGCGCACGACGGCGCCCCTTTGGGAGGAGGCCGGGGTAGGAGATGCCGGCCGCGACCAGCGCGTTACCGACCGGCTGGGGCGACCGCGGAGTCGGCTGCGTTCCAGGCGTACGCGGCATCTTCTACCCCTTGCTCGGTGATCGACGAGACCATGATGTCACTGAGGCGCTCCATCTTCGTCGTGATACACAATCCACGACGTGGCGTAGGACGCCGCGAGGGAGCCGACGACGAGAAACCACGCGAGGTGCCACGCGCTGGCGAACCCGGCGCCGAAGACGATGAGGGTGGCCCAGTAGCCGAAGCACCACGGGCACTGCATCAGCTTGTTCCACGCCTCGAACCGGGTGCCTTCGCGGGTCCACCAGTTCCACCGCGACCGGAACCACAGGACAGGCGGGAAGTCGTCGTTGACGATGAGCCGGGTCAGGCGCGCGGCACCGACGATGCCGATGAGGATGGTGATCGCGGTCGACCAGAACTCGCTGAGACCGAGGAACGTGGGGATCATGCTGATGTCCTTCCGTAGGAGACGTGCGACAGACCGAAGCCGTTCGCGCCGACCGTTTCGCGGCGCTTCCTGAGCAGATCGTAGGGGCTGGCGATCGACCCCGGGGCGGAGACACGGGCGAGGTCGGTGATCCCGTGGACCATCGCGTCGAGACGGTCCGGTGACGCCTTGCCCGGAACCCACGACGTGAGCTGGGTCTCGAGCACCGGCAGCTCGCCGACGATGTGCGCCTGGGCGCGCTCCCACATCGCGACGATCGGTTCTGCGCGGATCATCTTCCCGCGGCGGGAGTCGACAGTGATGATGCGCGGCATGGCGCGGCCCATCCGGTCGCAGTACCCCTTGAGTACCTGGATGACCATCTCGCGCCCGTAGGTGATCTCGACGACGATCGCGTCGGCGTCCCAGTAGTCGTAGGCGTAGATGGCCTTGGCTGCCCACTCGTCGGGGCTGTACTTCCCGGAGTAGTCCTCGAAGACGTACGGCTCGTCATCCCTGATCCCCTGGACGGTGATGCCCGTCTCGTCGGAGCGCTTCCCGGATGTGCCGGCCGGGTCGACCGCGACGTTGATGCGGTCCATCGTCTGCGCGAGCGCCTTCTTCGCGAACGCGGCAAGATCGGCGCCGATGCGGTGGCGTGAGTCGTTGAGCATCTCCGTGGTCCACAGGGCGCCTTCGACGTCGTCGAGCAGCAGCCCCTCGATCTCCTGCAGGCCGGTGCGGGTGCCCTCCCACTTCTTGAGGATCTTGGTGCGGTAGTGCTCGGGCAGGTTCGCGAGGTTGAGGTAGGTCGACGCTCGGGACACACGGGTGTCGGGTTCGGCGATGACGTCCTTGAGCCACTGCACCGGCAGCGGGGAGGTGGTCAGGCAGACCTTTGGGTCGATCCCTGACTTCTTGCCCAGGCGCAGCCCGAACATGAAGTTGGACCAGACATCGTCGATGAGGTCGATGTGCGCTGGTTCGTCGATCCAGCCGAAGTGGTGCTGCTTGCCTCGCAGGCGGTCCGGCTCCTCCCCGGAGTACCCGGTTGCCATGGACCCGTTGGGCCATGTGAGGCGCATCTTGGACGGCTCCCACTCGGGGACCATCCCGGGGCGCGCTGTCGCGAGCAGGCCCGACTCGCCTTCGACCTGGGTGTCGCGCACGTCGGAGCGGATCGGGGAGATGAGCGCGACGTGGATACCGGGGTACTTGAGCACGAGCCGGTGCACCCACTCCGACCCGGCCCGGGTCTTGCCCGCACCTCGGCCGGCGAGCAGCAGCCAGATCAGCCAGTCGAGACCCTTGGGCGGGTGCTGGTCCGCTCGGGCGTGCCGGAACGTCCACGTGTCGTCGGGGGAGCCGACCGCCCCGCACTCCGTGCCGTCTTCGACGTGCTGGCAGCGCCAGACCTTGCCGTTCAGGGCCCAGTCGTGAAGCCGGGGCGGACGAGCGCTTCCGGGGAAGGACTGGCAGACGGGGGAGTGCGGGGCGTGGACGGTGATGTGGTGGTTGCCGTCACAGGAGGGTCGCGGACAGTAGAACGGGGTCCAGGAGTTCAGGTTCGAGCGGTTCAGCTCGCTGAGCGCCCGTTCCTGACCTGCCGGTGTCCACTTCGTGAAGTCCGGGATCTCCTCCGGTGCGCTCACGGCGACCTTCCTTGTAGAGCTTGAGGTGGTCGGTGTCCCACCATGCACCGCAGTGCTTGACGGCGTACCGACCGACCGGGATGAGGAGGCGGGACGGGCCGCAGGTGGGGCAGCCGCACCAGATGCCGCCGCGTGCCTTGGGCATGTCTCCTCCAGATGGTTGGCCTTATGCGGTGGTGGTAATGACGTTGTTGACGTTGACGTGGGTCGAGTCGCAGAGGTAGCCGATGGAGAACGGTCGCTCAGCGAGTGCGAGGTAGGTGTTGCTCTCCCTGTCGATGGTCTCCCCGCCGAGACCACTCGTGGAACCGACGGTGGCGAACACCGGGCCGGTGAGGGCGATGGTTCCCTCAGTGGCGTTGGCGAGACCCACGTCGTAGCCGTAGCCGATGACGACGCGCTCGCCGGTACGCAGCTCGAGGTGGTCGCCCTTGTTCTGAATCTGCGAGCCGAGTGCGATGGCGACGTTGATGGTCATGTGCACGATCGGAGAGACCGGCTTGTTCCACGCGGACAGCAGCGCGGCGAGGGCGTTGGTGGCACCAGAGATGCCGGCCGGGTAGGGCGAGACGCTCTCGGCGATGACGGCGGTGATGAAGCGCCGCTCGACCGCGTACCACTGACCGAGATCCAGCTCGTCGGTGGCGTAGTCCATCCGCTCACTGACGGTGTCGCCGACGGCGGAGCAGCGATGGAATCCGTACAGGGTGAAGTCGTCGGTGCCGACGCCGGACTGGAGCGCGAACCAGGTCTTGACCCGGTCCTGCGGGTCGAGCAGCGGGTCGCAGTTGTTCGGGGCGACGAGCACGTTGGAGCCGCAGGAGTCCAGCCAGTCCGCGCCGAACATCCAGTGCCCGTTGGGGACGGACTCCACCTGGGCGACGGAGCCGAGGCCGAAGCGGTGCGCTTCCTTCGCGGGGAGCTGGGAGCGGGTCAGGGTGTTGCGCGGGTCAGCCATCGCTGGGCCTTTCGTGGTTCGGTGAGGGGTTGCCCTCGTCGACATCCCTGCGCTGATGGTAGCGCTGCAGGGCTTCGTCGATGAGGTCTCGCAGGTGTCCGTCGGGGTCGAGCCTGTTGACGACGTGCCTCAGCACCGGGCGGGCAGGGTCATCCTTCGTCACTGTCGTGGACCACTTCGGCGTCGAGCACGTCGATCTCCTGCGGGAGAAGATCGGTCTTCTGGGAGACGAGATGCTGGACGAACGCCCGGATCTCGGAGTCGACTGGTGAGTGCACGACATGCTCGGTGGGGGTGGCGACCCCAGCGAACTTCGTCTGCTCGATGAGCGCCTTGAGCGCTGTGGTCGCGGCAGCCTCGCGGGCGTAGTAGCCCTTCGTCTGGGAGCGGCGCAGCGCCCCGCGGAACAGGATCTCGAAGCGGTTCATGAACAGCCGCTTGAGGTCGGCCTTGTCCCACGAGTCGAGGGAGTCGGCGAGCGCACGCTGTACCGCGAGCTCGGCATGGCGGGCGCTGTTGAAGCCGAGGACTGCGCAGATCTCGTCGAAGTCGGCGCCGGACGCGGCCATGACCGCAGCAGCCTTGCCCTTGACCATCTTCGTGGACTCCCCGGCGATGCGGGCGTCGGAGAAGTCGTACGGCTCGGAGTAGACCGCCTCCATCTCGGCGACGATGTCGGGCGGAACCATGGCTTCAAGGTCGGACATCTACCTCATCCTGTCGATCTCGATGGTGGCGTGGCACTTCGGGCAGGTGATCGTCGGTGGGCCTTCGGAGAACCCTGCTTCGAGCGCGTCCTCCATCTCCTGGGCGCGGCGCTCGAGGATGGAGGCGTCGTAGCCGGTGCCGACCATGCCCCAGTCGGACTCGGCCAGCTCCTTGAGGATGGGAATCTCCAGCCCTGGGTCGTTCCACGCCTCGGTGATGAGCGCGTACTGCCCGACGAGGATGACGAGTTCCTCCTCGTCGGTCTCGTCGTCGGTGAACAGGATCGGCCCGTACTCCTCGCCGCGTGAGAGCAGCGCCTCGTAGAGCCCGCCTCCGGCGAGGATCTGGCCGGTGCGCCTGGACACGAGGATCGGTGCGTAGATGCCGACGCGGTCGATGTGGGCGTTGACGTCGTCGATGTCTTCGGTGATGGGGTTGCGGTAGTGCGGCCGGATCAGGTCGAGCCGTTTGAGGAGGCGGCGCGCGTCGTCGTGGTAACGGATCACTGGTCACACTCCAGATCGTGGGGGCATGGTGGCATCTCGTACTGGCCGATGGGGATGCCCGGATAGCGGACCTTGTGCCAGATGCGGGTGCGCAGTGGCCGCAGCGGGTGTCCCCATTCATTCACCAGCGGCCACCGCTCGCGAGTCCATCGTCGGGCGTTGCCGACGTAGACCCAGGTGTAGGCGGCGACTCCGGCGAGGAACCCCCACTGCTGTGTCAGCAGTGAGTAGGTGAGCCAGAGCGCCTGCCCGGCGATGCCGACGTACCACGCCCACCACACCTTTCGACCGGCGAGCCAGAAGCAGCTCAGCCCGACGACAGTCAGCGCCCATGACCACAGCGGGCTCATCCGAGCCACAGCCCCCACCCGGACTTCTCCGGCTCGATCTCGAAGCGCTCGATGCCGTCATCCTCCTCGTACCTGCCCGGGACGATGAGCGGCCAGAGGATGAGCAGCGCGAGAGCGAACAGCCCGGCCGCGACGAAGATGCCCGCGAGGGTGAGGATGACGATGCCGGTGATCATGCTGGCTCCTGTTCGAGGTCGATCTCGGACTGCTCGGGCATCTTGGGCATGGTGATGACGACGGGGGCGTGCCGCTTCGCGTACTCCTGCACGGCGTGCCAGATGAGGGTGTCGACGTCCTTGTACCCCATCTCGTCGGCGACCTCGAGATAGGTGCGGCGGACCTCGATGCGCATCTTGAGCGCTTCGCGGATGAAGTCGGAGACGGACTCGTGCAGTTCGTCGGCGGTGGTCTTGACGTACCGGGCGACGGCGGGGGTGACGCGGAAGTTCATGACGGCGGAGCGGTGCCGGCGGGGGTTGACCTTGGGCATCAGAGTTCCTTGTCGATGTGGAGGGTCGTCTGCTCGATGGGTTCGCCGCGCCAGACCGAACGGAGTGAGACGGCCTCGTTGAATGCTTTGAGGCAGTCGATGAGGTAGTTCGCGAGGATGTAGTCGGGGGTGCCGGAGGGTGCTTCGGCGCTGTAGCGGTTGAGGACGACGCGGATCTCCTCAGCGACGGGCGTGAGGGGCGTGATCCCTTCGCTGATGACCGCTGAGAGCATGGCGTCGTCGGAGTGGACGTCCGCGGGGTCACGGTTGGCCTCGGAGAAGATGCTGCCGTCGGCGTACATGGCCTCGATGGCCTCGTCGAGCCCAGGGGGCAGCGTGGGCTCGATGCGGTTGGAGCACTGGGCGCAGGTGACCTGGGCGGGGTCGATCGTGATGGTGGGTGTCCACGTGATGATGCTGCCGTCATACTCGCCGGGTGGTGCGTACGGGCAGGCAGTGCCATCATCCATGGTGGGGCTCTGCGCCCAGTGCACCGCTTCCCTGATCCTGCCGTCGAGCAGCTCCGGCGATGGTGTGGTCTCGGGTGGGGTGTTGCGCCATTCTCCGTCGACGAACCACTGGCCGCAGCGGGAGCACCACGGGCCGCTGACGTGACGGCCGGGGTCGCAGATGGCGGGCTCTGCGGCGGTGCGAGGCGATCGTGTGGGCTCCTTGCACTGGGGGCAGGTGACGTCGGCGGGGTCGGTGCTGTTGTGGGCGTCTCCGAGGAGCGTGACCTCGGCCTCGAGGCAGGGCAGGGTGCCGGGCGGTGCGGTGCGGTGGACGACCCGCTCGGTCCAGCGAGGCGATCGTTGCTCGTCTTGGGGGGTCTGGCTGCGGTCTGTGGGTGTCTCCACGGGTGTCCTCCCTAGTGTCTTACTCATGTCTTACGTCCCTGATGACGTGTGTGGAGACTAGCACCCCAGCCACCCCATTGGTGTCTTACACGCCGAACCAGCCAGAAGATCGACGCACCCACCCCATGCACCACCGGCACTCCAGCCCCCACATGTCTTACAGAAGTGACGAACGTCCCCCGGCCGGAGACCAACCCTCCGTGCTCAACACCCACCCCAGATGTCTTACACCCCACCCTCTCGGCACACACCAGATATCTGGAGGAGCGGTGAGCGTTACGTGGGTTGCCGGCTGCCTGGGTTTGGGCTGGGGTGGGGGGTGGTGGCCGATTAGGGCTTATCACCGGGGGGTCTGTGTAGGGCTTGTGTCAGGGCTTCCACGTGAGATAGGTTGTGTCTATGGCCCTTTCCACGTTCCACGCACCGCTCACCCCGAGTGGTGCCGTGGTTAGGGCTGATCGGAAGGACTGCATCATGAGTAAGAACGTGAGTACGGCTACCGGCACCGTTGCCGAGATCGTCGCATCCGCGCTGGAGGCGCTGACGGACGACGCGACCGTGACGGTTCAGGACGCGCTGGGCCTGTCGGCGCTGCCGGCGGACGACGGCGCTAAGGCCGTGGACGACGCGACCGAGGCGCTCCGTAAGGCGCGTGAGGCAAACGTGACGTTCGCTGCGATCCGTGACGCGGGGGTCGGTCTGGCCTACTCCACCGGGCGCGTCGGTAAGGGCAAGATGTACGCCAACCAGCGCGAGTTGGCGAAGGCGTTGGGCATGACTCAGGGTCGCGTATCCCAGATCCTGACCGCGCAGAAGCAGCGCGAGACGGTCAAGGCTCGCAAGACCGCGTTGCGCGCTGCCGCTGCCTCGGGTGGTCTCGACACGAAGACGGAAGGGCTGGCGTCCACCATCCACGCGCTCGCCGTCGACGGCACGCCGGATGAGATCCAGGCGACCGTGGTCGCGCTGGAGGCCGGGCGCATTCCGACCGGCCCGGCCCGCACGCTCGACACTGACGCGCTCATCAAGGCGTGTGAGCGGGTGCTCGTGATGTCGGGTGAGTGCATCGACGTGACCGCTGACCGTGACGCGGTGGAGCGCGCCATCCGGATGCTGACCACGGCGCGAGCGAACCTCTCGCACGCCATCCGCACCGGGTCGGACAACGTGAGCAAGGCGGCCGACATCGTCGGCTGACACGCTCCCCGCTTACGCCCCGGCCACCCCAGCGGTGGCCGGGGCGCAAGCCTGCCCAGGAGCTGGGCCGGCACGTGCGCCCTGGGCGAAGCCTGCCCACCCGCCGGCACCTAGTGATTAGCGCTAATCACCCCGAGTGATTAGCGCTAATCAGTGGGTCACCGACTCACCATCACCACTCATCACCAAAGGATGGTCACCATGAACAGCACCCCGAGTCACCAGCACATGCAGTCCTCACGTGTCCCGCTCACCCCTCCCCAGCCGGCCGTCACCGTGCGACTCGCGAAAAACCCTCCAGTCTCGGGCGTCACCGTCTCAGCTCCCATCTACGTCCGGCTCACGAAGTGAGCCGGGGCAGGCGCGGCAAGGCGCGGCAGGAGTGGGCATCCGGAGTGGCCGACGTCATCGCCGGGATCACCACCCGACACACCGAGAGGCGAGAGGACGCGCACGCCGTAGACCGCCGGCAGATGAACCTCATCATCGAGGCCGAGCGGGAGCGGCGCACCCGACGCGGCCAGTCGCGGCTCTGGGTCATCACCGAAGCGGAGGCCGACCGTCTCCGCGAGAGTCACCGCGCGTCACCACTTGAGACGTTCACGGTAGGGGAGTGGACCCCGTGAGCCGCCTGGGCGAGCTCGTCGGGTGCGTCACCATCGGTGTCGTCGCCGCGCTGGGCGTGGTGTGGACGGCCGACCGTGACGTGCCGCCGGCACCTGAGCCGAGCCCGGTCATCGGGCAGGTGCCCCAGGGGCAGCCGTTCGAGGATGAGCCCGGATGGAACTGCCTCACCATGGGGAACCAGACGTGCGGGCCCGACTGGGCACCGCTCACCGCCGAACAACTGGAAGGGATCACCTTCTCGCACGACGGGTTCGCCGACTGGCAGGGCTGCCTCACCGACGGGGTCACCGTCGTCTGCGATGACGGCTACGTCTACGTGTGGGTCAAGGTGCCCGCGGACTACGCGGCCTGATCGTCACCAGTCACCGGGTTGTGTAACCCTTGTGTAAGTCTTGCCATTCTGGTAGACTGGTCTCTCCGGGTTGAGCCATGCCCGAACCGCAGTCACCGACTGATTAGCCCTAATCAGTCGGCCCTCGCATCACCATGGAAGGACGCACCATGAACAGCACGCTGCGCTACACCACCAGCACCGAGAGCCACCGTCGGCAGGTCGAGGACCGTCGCCGCCGGGCCGAGCACACCGAGCGGGTGAACCGCATGATCTACGCCGCGGACGACGCCGCCTACCGGGACAACCACCGCACCGTCACCGGCAAGTGCACCGCGTGCGGCTCGGTCGAGGTCCGTCTCGACGCCGCCACCGGCACCACCGACCTGTCGAGCATCGGCGAGTCGGCCACCTACCCCACCGGCTACGGCTGCGAGGTGTGCGGGTGACCACCACCGAGCCAGCCCAGGCGTGCACCCACCCCGCGGAGTGCGTCGTCACCGGGGACGACGGCAACCGTCAGTGCGTCGAGTGTGGCGTAGCCCTACCCACCGCTCCCACCCACGGCGGGACGGCACTGGTCGGCGGTGCGAACGGCGGGAGTGGGCGAGGCGGACGCCTCAAGAGCGCCGAGATCTTGTGTGACTGCGGTGAGCGGTTCCCCGCCACCCGCACCCTGATCGGCGTCGAGCCGGATCACTACGAGTCCCCGGAGTGGGAGTCCCACGTCAAGGCTCACCGCACATGAGCACACCGGGCCTGCCCGACTACAAGCGGCCACCGCGTGCGATGGTCGACGCCGCAAAGCAGGAGCGTCGTCGTCGCAAGACGTGCCACGGGACGTGGCACCCGTGCACCCAGGAGTGCACCACCCTGCCCACCACCACCGGCTGATTAGCCCTAATCAGTCACCACCAATGGAAGGACAGCACCATGAACACCCCAACATGGACGCCGATCACCGACGTCGACGAGGCACGGCGCATCGCCCGTGAGTGGCAGTCGTCCGGCAGCGTCGGGTCGGTCCTCGCATCGTTCGCCAGTGGCCGCAAGGTCGACCGTTGGCGGCTGCACGACGACGCCCGTGCCACCCAGCACCAGTCACCGGGGATGCCCCTGTCGGACTGGGCGGACCTCGACCGGCTGCGCGACTGGGCCAAGGTCGCCGACGACCCGCTGCTCACCGGCCCGGCCGGCAACATCCGGGTCATCACCAACCACCACCGCCTGCCCGAGGTGGACGGGTGGGAGACCACGCCCGAGGAGCGCGAGCGCCTGGACTACGTGGACTGGGCTGCCATCGAACGGGGAGAGGGCACGTTCACCGGGGTGCGCTACCGCGGGTGGCTCTACGACCTGGGCGACATGGAAGGCCCACCGTCGGGCCAGCTCGGCGAGCAGGGGTGGACCTCGTACGTGTCCGACTCGTTCTTCTCGGGTGTCGTCTTCCGGCAGGTCGAGGTCGACCACGAGTGGGTCGTCATCGTGGGGAGGTACGTCGCATGAGCCTCACCAGAGAACGCCTCGCCGAACTGCGAGCGCTCGTCGAAGACGAGTCCATGTCGTGGGGTGACTGCGCCGACCTGCAAGGTGCGTTCGAGGAGATCCCCGAGGACGAGTTGCCCGAGCCTGCGGAGAACGCCATGTTCTCCGACATGCTCGACGAACTCGAGGTCCGCCTGCCCACCACCGACCGCACCGCCTGGGTGTGCATCGACTGCTCCGCTGCGGTGGCGGGGATCTCCGACCACGAGGCCGGCAAGCGCCTGCCCGAACCGTTCGCCGGGGACAGGTCCGTCGTGCGCATGGTCAATGGACTGTCGGACTGTCACCACTTCGAGATCGAGTGGTCGGACTGGCCGGAGCCTGTCGTCGACGAGCACACCGAGCAGTGCGAGACCCGCACCTTCGACACGTCACCGTGCGAGGGGTGCGGTGATCACCTCGCCGGCACCCGTCAAGCAGTCACCATCACCGTGCGCTGATTAGCGCTAATCACCACCGTCTGGAAGGACACCAGCCATGCCGAACCAACCCATCATCGACGTCTGGACGGGGAACATCCCAGCAGACAACTACCAGCCATTCCCCCGCAATCACTACGTGGTGACCGGCACTGTGCACGGTGCGGACCCCGAAGGTTCCGACTCCGGGCGACCTGAGACCGTCGTGCTCACCAGCACCGACGACATCAAAGACGCCACGGATGCGGTGTACCTGCTCGACGACGGGCTCACCGTGCGAGCGCACTACGTCGCCGGGTGGAGCAAGGATGGGGCCCGCATCTACCTCGCCCCGTTCCCCACCAACCCGGACGGTCGCACCCGTGACGACGGGCGGGTCATCGACTACTCGACCTGGGCGCTCGGGCCGCGCCGCTGCTACCACGTGAAGGTGCAGCGATGATCAACGTCGACCCCGGAACCTACGTCATCAACGAGCGGGTGCTGACGGACGACACCGTCACCGTGGCACCGGAGGGTGAGCCTCTGCCGGGTGGCTTCATGGCTGAGGTCACCTACCACACGTTCGCGTCACCGTGGTCCGACCACGAGCACACCGTCCGGTTCGTCGCGGTGGACGAGGCGGAGGCGTTCATCATCGAGCGCTACGGCAAGACACCCGACGAGCTGATCTACGACACCGAGGAGGAGTCATGACCATCACCTGCACATCCACCGTCCGACACGGGGACACCCGTCTCACCGCCACTGGCACGGGAGTCACCCGTGAGGAGGCGCTCACCGCTGCCGTCGCCGCCACCAACATTGGCTACCGACCGCACCCCGACAACGTGAGGGGAGCGCTCGAGCTGGTGCTCCGCTATCACAACGGCGAGCGCCCGTCCGCCTCGTTCGTCAAGTCGACGAACGGGCACGCCACCATGTCCCTCGACCACGACGGCTACCCCATCATCCAGATCGGGTGGGTCGACTTCACCTTCACTCTCGTGCCACCCGTCCGCATGTGGGCGGTCCAGGCGCAAGTGTCCACGCACTGTGAGCGCGAGGGCTGGTCGCTGAGCCGGCAGGTGCCCACGTTCTACCTCGACCCCTCAGTGCAGGGGATCACCGGGCCGGAGGGTGCCCGTGCGGTGGCGGAAGACATCCTGCACACCATGGCCGGGGATGACGAGGGGGTGCGGCTGCACGTCACCGTCGAGCCGACCTACTGACCGTCACGGGTGGTCGGGCGAGGAACCCTCGGGGTCTCGGCGTGAGAGCGCTGTGACTCACGGGCTGGAGCCGCCCGACCACCATCCGTTGTGTACCCCTTGTGTAAACCTTGCCAAGGTGGTATAGTTATACCTGCTGAGCCGACCTGTGCCCAGCACCGAGCCGCAAGTTGATTAGCCCTAATCACTTGCGGCTCAACCAATCCCACACCGCACGAAAGGCGGACGCACCATGAGCGACACCTACACCGACGTGGTCGAGGAGCGCGGCGAGTACCGCGCCAAGATCACGATCGACACCAGCCCTCACGAGCCCGAGAATGAGATGGGTTGCCCAGTCCTGCGCATCGACAGCGACGGGTGGCGTGGCTCGGCGACCGTGACCGACACCGGGTACGGCTTCGGCTCGACCAGGGCCAACGGGATCAACCTCATGTCGGCCGACGACGCCCTCGAATACTGCATCCGGCAGCGGGGTAGCGCGGTTGACGGGGTCGAGATGTTCTCCCGCTGGCTGCGCATCTGGCACGGCGGCAGCGCGGTCGGCTACCACCTGGGCTACTCCCGTGAGTACGGGTACTGCGCCTACGTCACCGAGGCCATGGTCCGCAACGGGTGGGGCAACACCACCGGGCCCGTGCCCGAGCCTGAGCTCTCCGAGTGGGAGGCGTACTGCGACGGCGACGTGTACTGGATCAGCGTCGAGCGGCGCCTGCTCAAGCGCACCGAGTACGTCACCTTCGACGACCGCCACCCGGTCGACGCGGACGAGGCCGAGGTGTGGTTCGAGGAGGCGGACAGCGTCGTCGGCGGCTACTACGGGGAGCAGTACGCCCGTGAGGCAGCGCTCGAAGCGCTCGACGACTACGCCCCGAAGGACGAGACCGTCGGCTGCTCATGCGGCATGGCCGACCTCGGCGCGGAGGGTCACGACCATGAGTGAGCGCGAGGACACGTTCCTCATCGCCGTCACCCGGGTCGGTGCCGACTCCCGCATGGCGGCACGAGCGGACGTCTACGACCAGATGGGTCGCGTCCTGTCCGGCGGGTACGGCATCGACGGGTGGTTCGACGCCACCGTCGACTACACCGCCAACCACGACAACGGCGAGGCGGTGTGGGCATACCCCGGCAGGGGCATCGAGGCGCAGCACGCCCTCGTCGTCGCCGGGCTGGCGCCGGAGGTGGACGACGCCATCGGACCCCACCCCCAGGTAGTGGCTCACCGCGACGGTGGGCGTGGGGACGGCAACGTCCTCATGTTCGAGTGCGTCCGCTGCAATGAGGCGGCGGATCACCCTGCGGTCCTCGCGGAGGTGCCGTGCATCGACCTGTCCAAGTGGGAGCACTCCCACTACTGGGTCAGCGGTGACCTGTTCGTCGACTCCACCGACGTGGAGATCATGTGCATCGCCGACTGTGGCATGACCATCGTCAACGGGCAGGCGGTCGGTGCGGTCAGCACCGAGCACGCCGGCAGCCCACCCGACTACGACAACTGATTAGCCCTAATCACACAAGGAGATTGAGCATCATGGCGAGCAGATACACCACGAAGAAGCACACCCTGCGGGGTCGCATCCACACCCGGTCCCGGGACATCGCTCGGGCCCTCAAGTACACGGCGGTCGAGGTCGACTTCGACGCACTGCAGCGCGAGCTGTGCAACACCACCCCGTTCGCCCTCGACTACAACCGTCGCCGCACCCTCGGAGGAACCCGATGAGCACCATCCCCCTCGTGTCATTCTCGACCCCAGCCCAGATCGCGGCCTCAGTGCCGCACATGGTCGGCTACGTGCCGACCGACAGCGTCGTCATCGTCTGCCTCAACGAGCGCAGCGTGGTGGTGACCGCACGGTTCGACGCACCACCGCTTGAGCTCGCCCACGAGGCACCCGAGTGGGCGCTCGACGGCATCATCACGCCCGTCTCGAAGAAGGCGGACGTGACCGGCATTCTCGTCATCGGCTACGACGAGACAGGCATCGCTGCGGCGCGTGTCATCGCCACCTCGGACCCCATCACCGACCGGGTCGAGGTGCTCGAAGCCCTCGGGATCGACGGGGTGAGGTGGCAGGGCCTCGCCTGCCCCGATGAGTGCGGCGGGTGCGATGGCATCGTCGACTACGGCGACCCGATCACCGCGGCGTTCGTGGCGAACGGCTCGGCTGC
>Ga0209063_1000892_pt1 | contig 16987 bp, 10 predicted proteins | sample KloWWTmeKNB19Kit_FD_187177 | JGI IMG/M metagenome (GOLD analysis project Ga0209063, IMG submission 187177) | Active sludge microbial communities from Klosterneuburg, Austria, studying microevolution and ecology of nitrifiers - Klosterneuburg... | ecosystem: Engineered > WWTP > Aerobic digester >... | reverse complement strand
TGGGGATCTTGAAATACACCTGTAGCAATTCCTGGCCATCGGCAATTTCAGTTTTCTTGACATAATGATCCTGACGATGATCTCCGATGACACAAGGAATATTGATAAAATCGCGATGTGTAGGGTCTACAATCGGCCCTGGCTTAGACCAAAAGATAAGGCTGTCATTCTGGTAGAGATATATTGTGAAAGGTTGTTGCCCCAGCCTTTCAATCTGGCTGATAAGGTCATTAGATAATATCCTGTCTGATTTCTGAGCTGAGCGAATCTGGCTAACCCAGTCACCTTCGCGTAACTGATGCACCGCTTCAGTCTCAAGGTTCTGAATATTCTCTTCAATCTGCTGGGCAAAATGAGTCCGATCGTAGGATAGATGGTCAAAGCCTATCAGTGCCAGAAGCACCAAGAGGCAGATTCCGGCCACCAGGAGATACCTGAATACGTTGAAGCTCATCCGCATATTATCACATAAAGATAATATTTAATAAATAAATAATTAGTTGTCATATGATTACCAATTATATATCGGATTCTGGCCGTCCTTTCAAAATTTAAAGCAACCAATGAGAACTTCCAGGCCTGTGACGTCGTTAAAGGGGGGCATCTGTGATGAATCTATCGCTCCCTGAAGAGGGAGAGGAAAGTCCGGACAGCGTAGGGCACCGCGCCATCTAACTGATGGGCTTCGCCAATGGCGGAGACAGAAAGTGTCACAGAAAATTACCGCCATGAGGTATTTAACCACTTTATGGTAAGGGTGAAAACGTGTGGTAAGAGCACACGCATAATCCGGGCAACCGGACTATGGGATAAACCTTGCGGGCTGAAATGCCATGTACACTTCAATTCCTTTGACCATTCCGATGGGATAGGGTATCTGGCGGCTCGCTGGAATATGCAAATAATTGAGGGGGGTAGGCAGCTAGAGTCGCGGCAGCAATGCCCGACCCAGATAAATGATAGATATCCTGCTTTACTGTAGGACAACAGAATCCGGCTTATCCATCACAGATGCACTTTTTTATTTCTATATAGATCTTCTCTTTACAGGTCTCTTCACAACTAAAAACCAGGTTCGGTATAGTCCAAGAAGGGCAATCCGGTACATAAAAGAACAAGAGCCGGAAAAGATCTTCCGGCTCTTGTTCTTAAATTGATGGATAAAAAATCCTTGAGTCTTTTGGTTTAAATCGTAGCAGGGGCATCCTTTTTCTCATCAAAATGGAACATGAGTGTAAACCTCAAAGTACTGTCGAGCGGACTACGCTGATTTGATGTTGGTACCAGGTATGAGATATTGAGGCCAAAAATATTGTACTTCAATCCAAGACCTGCAGTTAGAAACTGACGGTTGCCCTTTGTAGGATGCTCATAAAAATAGCCTGCTCTGAAAGCAAATTGCTTGTTGTACCAATATTCGGTTCCAACTGAAAAAGATATTTCACGCATCTCTTCCTTAAAGCCACCCGGTGCATCTGTGAAGGAGCCAAAGATGCCTTCAAACAATGGTTTCTCTCTGAAATCAGGATAATCATTCATGTTTTTATCATAATCTTCCGAAGTTGGATCGATAGGGGTAGGCACGAGTAACTTGTTGAAGTCAAGCAGGAAGGTGAGTTGGTTGTAATCATCAAAGTTCATTTCAAGTGCCGCACCTAAACCAAGGTTGCCAGGAATGAAATCTTTAAATTCTGATTTTGTATAGGAGACTTTAGAGCCGATGTTGTTAAAGGCAGCACCAATCCTCAGTATACCCCCTTCAGCAATTTTGATGGGGTTTTCGTAGGTAAAAGAGATATCCACTGCGCCTGATGTAGCAGGCACGATATCTATATTATCTATTTGTTGACCGCCTGCGAGGTTGGAGTATATGAATTTACCTGTAAGGCCTGCGCTGAACTTAGTGGAGAGTTTCCTGGCATAGGCTACGGCCACTTCAAATTCATTTGGGTTGCCCTGTCCGAGTGACAAACCATTGATGTCTGTAAACTCAAGTGCACCGAGTGAGAAAAATCGGAGAGATGCTCCGAGGGTCTGGTTCTCTCCTATTTTTTTGTACCCGGCAAGGTATGCGAGGTAAACATCCTGTAGGCCCAAAGACCTGAGCCATGGAGAATAGCTGGCAGCGAGGCCAAGATCATTCTCTACAAAAGCCAGTTTTGATGCATTGAAGTGCATGGAGTTTGCATCAGCGGATATACCAATTCCGCCATCACCCATAGCCGCTGATCTGGCATCTGGAACAATCCTGAGGAATGGGACAGCCGAAATAATGGCATTTGGGCAATTTTCTGTTGCGGGATCACAATACTGGCTCTTAGCCATGGTAACCACAGAAAACATTAATACAAAGAGTGAAATGTATTTCATGAAAATCTGAATTGTTTAAAAAATTGAGTGCAAAGATAGTTTAATTGGTATCATCTGAGGATGACGAGTTTTTCGACATCGCTTTCAATGGTCTCCGTATTTCCGTTAGTCTTATAGACAATTTTCAATTTGAATACATACATGCCAGGTGTCACTTCTACCCCAGCCTCATTCAAACCATCCCAGTACAAATCAGCTATCCGGTACCCATCAGAAACGTAACCATCGAGGGATATATTCTTGACACGTCGTCCGGAAAGGTCAAAAATGTCAAGATCCATATCCATGGTCACACCCGGGCGGTTATGTTCAAACTGAAAGAAGGTTTCTTCGGAAAACGGATTAGGAAAATTGAATAGGTTCTTGAGGATAGGGGCATCACTGTCAATCACAAAGAATTCAAGGTAAGCTTCAGCGGGATTATTCGCAAGATCCCATGCGATTACTTTCAAGGTATGCAGTCCAGGAGATAGAGAGGACAAAGGATAACGTACCTCTCCGCTGGCATAATCATCGAGTGATGCCTGATAAAAATCATTAAGGATTAAACTATTCCTGTCGTCACCATCGAGGATAGCTTCTATATCGTGTCCGATACTTGTGCCGGAAACATTGATTCCGTTGTCGTCACTCAGCTGAATATAAATATCTGGATTATTGTCTGTGATACCGCCGGAAATAAAATTAACATCATTCATAAAAGGCTTGATGACAGGTGGAAGATCATCTGCCAACCCACCTGTTGAAACACCTCCGACAATAAATTCGGTCGTGTATCCAGATGCATCTGCGATTCCGTTTTGAGCATATAAGCTCATCTTTCCCTGACCATAGACGAAATCAATGTCCTTAGGCAATACGAATTCGATGGACCATGTACCTGCAATAATACTTGCTGTTCCTTTAAACAATTGCCTGGTCTGTGAAGCAAATGGTTTGACTGCGCTTGACTCATCATTTGCCAGTGTTTTGCTTACTTTAACTTTATCAAACAAGGTCAGAAACAATTGCCCGTCAAAATCCGTAATAATTTCACCCTGCTGATTATTTATGGTTCCAGAGACAGTTGCTTTTTCGAGAGCGCTAAGTGTGTCCAGAACACCCCCACCGATAAGTTTTCCGCCAATTTCTGTTACTTTAATCTGATGTTCCGGAATAGCAAGCAATTGCGATGGGTCTCCGAGCAAAGTGAATTTTCTTGCGTTATTATCAAGTGTATCAATTGCGTTTACATTTTTTGCCCTGCGTAGAACCTCGCCCATGGTGAGATAAGCACCTGTTGAATCGGGGGTGTAGAGTAATTTCAGCACGGCGCGGGTGAGACGCTCATTGGAGCCGGAATACACTGCTCTTACGGTGGTCATCAAAGCGACAGCCCCACCTTCTGTATTCTGGAGAAGGTGCTCCCCTGCACTTATAAAACCAGGTTCATCATAACCGGCAAAAGAACATGTCGCTGTAATAAAAAGTGGCATGTTGTCAAGATTGTCATATGATTGAGACTGGTTGATCCCCAGCACCCTTTCCTGTGACCATCCATTTGGACCACCATGCCCCATATAGGTAACTGTGAGAGCCCCCTTTCTCATATTGAGATCTATCTCTTCATTGACTGCAGGATATCTGTCTCCGCCGGGAGTTGATTCCTGCGGAAAGGCATCGAGATATACTTTATGGGCGTTCAAGTCAGGATTATCATTTAGAGTCTGGACTACTAATCCATCGGCTTGATTCAAATGCGTATTTCCATCTTCATCGTCTGCTACCATGACTATTCTCGAACGCCAGTCATTAAGGGTTGATGGACTGGTATCGTAATGAATTATTTTATTGACAATCTCCAAAGCCTCCGCAGCTTCACTTACAGGCAATCGACCAACCGCAATGTCTATGGCACCAATCAGGTTGTCACCTTCATCATCATCAAGCAGTGAAAAGTAATCATCGGACGGAAAGGAGCGAATCGGGTCGAGTGATTCTTCTGTTTCAAACGCAGGTATAAAATTCTGATATGGGAGATCCGAAAAATGATTTAAATAATCATACGTAGCGTCCCCAAGTAATAAGAGATACTTGAAATCAGCATCTCGCTTATAGATCATTCGTGCAAAATCACGAATCGCAGAAGGATCTTTTGAACCACCACCAAACTCTTCGAAAACCTGGCTTGCAGGAAGTGCGACTACCTCCAGGTGGCTATGGGTCCTTCTGTGTTCAGCAATTTTCATAGCAGCCTCTTCGAACTCATCATAATATATAATTGCTAAATCAGCGCGTTGTATACTGTGAAGGTTTTGATTTGTCACTGCCCCCTCATAAGTTGGTATTCGGATATCTGTTGCGGGATTAAAACAAATAAATTCATCAGGAACATCGTTTCCAGGCAGGTCTGTAAAGGTTATTTTTGTTCCAGCATTAAATTGTTGCACTACAGGTATCAGCGGTTCAGAAATATCCCATATCTGGCATCCGGCAATAACCCCTTCCAGTTCGTACTCAGGCGTACCCGCATAAGTTGATCGAGGATCTCTGATAAACAAAGGGCTTCCTTGTCTGTAAACATTTTGTTTTCTGATGTTGAGCTGTATGTAGTCAACCCATGCTCTTGAATTCACCCCATTAGCATCCGGATATCTGACGACGATATCCTGCACAGGAGCCCCGGGAACAAATTCACCCTGGAGTAACGCATCATTGGCAAAGGAAGATTCATAATTCACTAAATCCACTCCTCCTACATTGCGTCCTACTTCCTTCTGATCAACTCGGAAATAGAATCTGGTCAGATTGGCAGCCCGAGCTGCAAATCTCACCTTATAATGCAAGGTATCTGCAGGAATAAGATCACGCAAATTAAAACGGTCAGTGTAGTTGATTTCCTTCAAAACAGCCATTTCATCTCCATACCATTCCTGGCCTGATCCAGGAGGTCTGTATCTTCCCAGGAGATTAACTTTGTCTTCTTCGAGGCGCTGGAAATCAATGGATGATGCCGAAACATATTGACTACCTGTTCCATTAGGCCTGCTTAGAATGGCCTCTCGGGTTGGTCCATTAATGATAACATAATAATGATTAAATTCATCATAGTTATTAAACTCCATATTATAAACCCTTTCCACTGGATCGTATGTCCAATGGTGAGTACCTTCTGCATACCATAGGAGATAATCTCCAGGGTTAAACTGACCATCATCAAGTCCAAAACCAAAAGATGCCGATTGCTCCAGATCGTCAATCCTTGGAGCTGAATTCCATTGGGGAATTCGTCCGTCTCCATTTCCAAAAATTCCAATATTGGAGGGCGAAATGGATGAAGGATCTATTTTTAGTTTGTCTTTTATAAAATTGTAATCAAGTTTATAAATTCCAGATTGATCAACTGACAACTTATGAATGATGCCTTCCTTAAGCACTGAATTTTCTTTAAATCCAGGTCCTGAACGCACCACTCCTCCTGTATAGATTGGATCTATATGTATGGTCAATATTCCATTGGTGATACGGTCAGCTTTTTGATCACCCTTCGACACGAATGGCATAATCCAAACTCTACCGAACCACTTTCCACGCTCCTGCTCCATGCTGGAACCGACTACATATTCTTTCGGAATATCGGCGCATATAACTTCGTTTGTGATTGTTACTTGTTCGCTTGATTCCACAGTGAGTGTAACCGAAAGCTTTGAAGAACCTTCAAGCGGAAATCTGAAAGTATAAAGCGGAAGTGCTGGATTTGCTGAAAACTCACCAGCTCCATCAAATGATAAAATATTGTCTTCAGACCAGGCTAAAAGAAATTTGTGTTGCAGTACCTGCTGGGCAGCCAAACGGTCTGCAGACAGAGAACATAGAAATAAAAGAAGTGTGAAAAGTCTGCTCATATGATTTTCCGGCCTGAAGTGGAGTCTTAAAAATCGTTAATAAAACGTTACTGACCAACAACTATTGCTATCCTGAAATAATATTTTTGGCCAATTGTTGACAAATTAGATGACTTTTTGATGCCTGGAGGACGTATTGGGTGACTTTCGACGTTACCTATTCTAAAAGAATTAATATTGCAGCACATCCATGCGACTGATCAAGTATAATCAGCTTTTAGCGCTTGTCAACCGACCGGCAAGAGGTTCTGAGTTAAAACTGAAGAGTTTTGGCTCAGCAATCCTAGTTATAATAGCTGGCTATCTCACTGCACAGGACCCTGTTTTTTCACAGTTTTACCTATCGCCACTACAACTGAACCCTGGTTTGTCAGGGCTGACCGAATCGCCTAGGTTTTCCGCAAATTACAGGAACCAGTTTCCAGGCTTCAATAATGCCTACAGGACCTATGCCGTCTCCTATGACCAGTTTTTCCCTTCGATCAATAGCGGTGCAGGTTTATGGATCCTTTCTGATGACGCGGGCGATGGCATCCTCAAGACCACTAAAGTTGCCGGAATCTTTTCTTACCGGCTTCGACTCAATGATGATCTATTTGTAAAAATGGGTACTGAAATTGGTTTCGTCCAATCTACCCTTAACTGGGATCAACTCCGGTTTGGGGACCAGATAGACGACTACCTCGGCACAATAAGCCCCGGCGGGAGTCCATTTCCCACCGAGGAGGTTGCTCCTGAAAAAAATACCATCTTTTATCCAGACCTGGGCCTGGGGTTCGTTTTATACGGAGAAAAGCTCTACGGAGGGGTATCGATCAGGCACTTAAATCAGCCAAAACCTGATTATTTGGATAAAAATCCTTCACTTTCCCCGGGCATACCGATGCGATGGACGATACATGGGGGTGGCACCTGGCCGGTTTTTTCCGGAGTTTTCAATAGCCGGACTAAGGTCTCCCTTTCACCTACAATTATTTTCGTCAGACAGGGGCCTTTTGAGCAAATTAATGGTGGGATAACCTTCGATGCTGGTCCTGTCAGTTTTGGAGGGCACTATCGGATATCCTCCGGTCGGTCAGAAGCCATAATTGGCTCTATTGGACTAAGAACCAATCAATTAAGAATAGGCTATAGTTTTGACGCCACGATTTCAGGGTTTCCTGTGAGTGGGGGTACACATGAAATTGGGCTCGTTTTTGTTTTGAAAACAGCAGTAAAGGAATCCAGATACAGCGATTGCCTCATGATCTTCAGATAGTTAAATAATGTGGTCAAGGCATACTTTTTGTTGTGGGAACTCCAGGAAAAACAAAACAATAATTACCCCCTGGTTACGTTTCAGAAAATGTATATTTGTCCCTCTTTTAACAAACATGTTCAGTTTAGAATGAAGAAATTTCTTTTAATCAGTGCTGGAGCGCTGTTGATGCTAGGTTTTGTCGCCTGTAAGAAATCCGATCGTTCATCCGTTACCGGCTGGAAATACAATGACCAGGAATGGGGCGGCTTTGAAAAAGGATCTCACGGTGATCTGGAAATAGGCCCAGGCCTTGTTCCTGTTGACGGAGGTACATTTACGATGGGTCTTACCGATCAGGATGTAACTTATGATTGGAACAATGTACCCCGCAGGGTAACGGTTTCATCGTTCCTAATGGATGAAAGCGAGGTTTCCAACTCACACTACCGTGAATTTGAATACTGGACTAGACGCGTATACGGGGAATCCTATCCTCAGGAGGTCTTAAGTATCCTCCCTGATACCCTGGTCTGGCGGGAAGAACTTTCCTTTAATGAACCATTGGTAGAGACTTACTTCAGGCACCCATCCTATGCTGATTATCCGGTCATCGGGGTCAACTGGGAACAAGCCAATAAATTCTGCCTCTGGCGTACTGACCGTGTCAATGAGATGTTGCTGGTAGAGAAAGGAGTACTGAATCTCAATGTTGACCAGAAGGATGCAGATAACTTTAATACTGAATCATACCTCGTCGGCCAATACCAAGGCAGTGTAAAAAAGAACTTACCCGATCTCAAGACCGGCGGTGAACGCCCAGTAAGATTTGAGGATGGCATATTACTTCCTACCTACAGGCTCCCGACAGAAGCTGAATGGGAATATGCAGCTCTGGCCCTCCAGGGTAATAACCTTTCTAAAAAGGATGAATTGATCTCTGATCGCAGGATTTATCCATGGGATGGAAATACAGCCCGTTACAAGATTCATGACAAGAACCAGGGCAGAATGTTGGCCAACTTCAAAGAATCCAGAGGTAACTACATGGGTACAGCAGGCAAGCCAAACGATAATGCACCGTTCCCATCACCCGTTAAAGCATTTTTTCCTAATGATTTCGGTCTTTATAACATGGCCGGAAACGTGAGTGAGTGGACTGGTGATTTGTACAGGCCTATGACCAGCATGTCACTGCGTGATGTTGAAGGTCATGATCTCAACCCTTTCCGGGGTAATATCTTCCAGCAGCGGGTTATCGATGAAAACGGCAGGCCTGTTGAAAAGGATAGCCTTGGACGTATTCGCTACGCCATTGTAGAAGATTCTGTTGCTGCTTTGCGCGAGAACTACCAGAAAGGAAATGTTCTTGATTACAAAGATGATGATGATGAGGTGGTGTTTTATGGATATGGAGAAACTACCCTAATAAATGATAGCTCACGTGTGATCAAAGGTGGATCATGGGCTGACCGTTTGTTCTGGTTATCACCAGCTGCCAGAAGGTTCAAAAACCAAACACAAGGTGACCGTACTATCGGCTTCAGGTGCGCTATGCACCAGATTGGTGGATCTGAACCGGGTGGTGAGATTGGTGGACACGATTTTGGCGGAGGCAGTGCCAAATCAACCCGACGATATAAATAAGGTTTTAGCCCTTTTCAATAAAAAATAAAAACGCCCTTTCTTTACGACTGGGCGTTTTTATTTTTACAGCATTTCGTATCGAATTATCTAAAGTTCCAAATGGAAATTCCCTCGCTATATACCCTCTTCCAAAAGTTTCCTTTTATTTCAACAGATACCCGAAAAATAAAGCCCGGGAGTATATTCTTTGCCCTGAAAGGAGCCCAGTTTGACGGAAATACTTTTGCCCTCCAGGCCATTCATGAAGGTGCTGCCTATGCTGTGGTCTCGGATGCCTCCCTGTATGGTGACCAATTGATTCACGTTGAGGATACTTTACAGACGCTGCAGGCTCTGGCTACCTACCACCGACGTCAAATTCAGGTTCCGGTGCTGGCTATAACCGGTAGCAATGGTAAGACAACAACGAAAGAGTTAGTAACAACTGTTCTATCCCAAAAATTTAAAGTTCATGCTACATCAGGTAATCTCAACAATCACATCGGTGTCCCGCTGACATTGCTGGGCATCACTCATGAAGTTGAATTTGTGGTCTGTGAAATGGGTGCCAATCATAGTGGAGAAATAGCTACCCTGTGTTCAATAGCAGAACCTACTCACGGACTGATCACAAACATTGGCAAAGCCCACCTGGAAGGATTCGGTTCGTTGGAAGGCGTCAAAAAGGCGAAAGGAGAGCTCTTTGACTTTCTCATCGCCCATCATGGTGTCGGGTTTGTCAATACGGATGACCCTAATCTTCGGGAAATCGGCGAAGACCTTGATCAAAAAGTGACCTTTGGATTCGATTCGGCCGCACATCCACAAAATGATTTTTTATATGCAGCGCACCCCGGTGAAACCGGTTTTACAATGACCGACAAACATAGCGGACTGACTTTTCATTCCTCCATGTTTGGCCATTACAACGCGTCAAATATGCTTGCGGCACTTGCAGTTGGAAGACACTTTGACGTAGATGATAAGCTCATCACTGATTCGCTATCCGGTTTTATACCAAGGGCTAATCGTTCAGAAATTATAACGTGTAATGGTTGTCTTGTTGTCAAGGATGCCTATAACGCAAATCCATCAAGTATGGAACTTGCGGTTAGGGCCTTTGCTGCACAGTATCCTGATGGTTTCATTGTATTAGGAGACATGAAAGAAGTGGGCCCGGAGAGTTCATCTGCTCATCGCCAAATGCTTGAGCTAGTTGCCGGCATGTCCTTTAATCAAATTTATGTTGTTGGAAATGCCTTTTCGGAAGCATACGAATCATTGGAGATAAATGATTCGCGTATCCTGCGCTTTGATGATATCCATTCCCTGAAGGCAATATGGCAATGGGATAAGTGCAATGGAAAAGCCATGCTACTGAAAGGCTCAAGGTCGATGAAATTAGAGCTCCTGCTCGAGCGATGATCATTTAAAATTGTGAGTTATCCGAGCACCGATCTGATGATGAGTTCACTGTAATCCTCTTCACAAGCTTTCCTATAATCCTGGTAGGAACAAGCAACTTTACGACCGGCCTTATTTTCAATCCACCATCTTCCCGACAGTTCACTCTTAAAGAATAACAGAGCATGTTCATGATCTTTAGATTGAACATGATATTGGGTCAGGGGACTCTTCTCCGGATCTTCACGCAGTGTTGAACCTTCCAGGAGATACCAGATCATCTGGGCTATTGCATTTCCCATCATACCCGACTCATCAGCCTCCGGTGAATAACCGTAAATCCCCGCAGAAAAAAGAGATTGGGCAGCACCGGCGTACCTAAACAACTGGCATGCTTCTATCACAGTAAGACCACTACCGGACATCCCAGTGATATACCCTGCTTCTGATGCGCTCATACTGTCACAATTGAAAATCATAACATCAGAATCCCTGATACAAGGCTCTGCCAGATACAGATCATCTTTCAAATCACTCAGACGGAGGTGGCCTTCAACATTAAGGTGCGTCTCTGACACAAGGTGCCTCTGGGTGCCGATATACTGATACATGGTACCCGAATGCACATTGCGCAGATAAACATCATCATCCAGGTTAGATTCCCTTATGATACTGGCCATCCTAGTGCCCTCCACCTGTAGGCGCATAAACCCAATTGGAGCACCCAACAAAAGCGCCATAGCCCCGCTTTCCCTGATCTCCTTAAGCACCGGTACGATGTTTTCTGCTTGTTTTTGGGTAAAATTGCCACAATCCACAATATTCAGGGCTTGGGAAGGGGTCGAACTAAATTGATAAAGGTTTTTCTTGATCCGCTGGGACATTACCCTGTCAAAGCTGATCACCAAAAGGTCACTTGTATTGAAGGAAACATCCTGGTCATGTAGAAATCTGACCTTATGCCAAAGGGAGTTTTTACTCAGCCGCTCAGGGCGAATAGACGATTTTTCGTCTGGTACAAACCAATGAGATATCATGAGGTAAATATATTAAATAATAATGTAATATGTTAATATTTATCATAACTAACTCATTCTTATTCCAATTAACTTGTATTCGCGGAATGAATTTTGCAGGTTATATACCATATCTTAGAGAAATACAATACTTTTGTAAAACACAAAAAGTCTTTCTTCATTAAACCTGAACCCAATGACACGAGTACACCTTGTCCTGCTGTTTAGTCTCCCCATGTTTTTTTACAGTGCCCTTCGAGCCCAGACAGCTACAGGAGAGTTTATGTCCCCGGACATAGCTGACGAAATGACCGTCAATCCAGAGCAGAACAAACTCTGGAGGAGTGGTCAATCCAAATATTCAGCCAGACCCAAGAGTATGTGGGAGCTTGGCCTGCATGGCGGCTCCGCTTTTATATCCGGTGATGTTGAAGCTCCATTCCCAGCTGGGTATGGGTTTGGATTGCATATCCGTAAAGCTATTAACTATGCGCTCTCATGGCGTTTGGATGCATCTTATCAGACCTCCAGGGGTTATGATGCCAGGAATTATAATTATTTAGGGTCTGAACGGACGTACACTCAAAATATTGATGAATTCCCAATTCTGGCCGGATACACTGATGTCAACACCAATGACGACAATATTCACCGGAATTATGAAGCCAAGGTTTTGGCCTTTACGGCTGAAGGAGTGCTTAATATAGGCAATGTGCTTTTTCACAGTCCATACAATAAATGGAATTTGTATACTGCAGTAGGCATCGGTGTAAATATCCCAAAGGTTGGTGTTGATCTCCTTGATGCCAACGGACAGCTATATAATTTTGCTTCTGTCACAGAAGGTGTGGACCTGACCACTGCTGATGGAAGAAATCAATCCAGGGATAATCTGAAGGATTTACTTGATGGGGATTATGAAACTCCCGGAGGTGTAGAACAGGATGTCATTTCATTTGGTGACTACAAGACGGTTATACCTCATTTTAGTTTTTCTATCGGTCTGTCCAGGAAATTGTCTAAGCGTATCAACCTTGGGATTGAGCATCGGATTCTGCTAAGCGATAATGACCTACTTGATGGTTTTGAACAACAAAATGCTACTTCTACAACCTCCAGTAATGACATTCCTCATTACACCTCAATCAGACTGGGGATCAATATTGGTTCAAAAGACAAACGCATCGAGCCGCTCTATTGGGTAAATCCATTGGATGCATCTCTCAATGATATCGCTGAACTTAAACAGCGACCTAAATTTGACCTTACGGATACAGATGGGGATGGCGTCATAGATATGACTGACCAGGAGATCAATACCCCAGCGGGTTGTCCGGTCGATACCAGAGGTATGACACTTGACAGCGATGGAGACGGAGTCGTTGATTGCAAGGATGAGGAGCCCTATTCACCTCCTGGATACGAAGTAAGCAGGGAAGGTGTAGCTCAGGTTCCTCAGGATTACATGACGGAAGATGATGTTGTTGCCCTGGTCAATCAACGGTCAGCGGCGATGGAATCAAACCTTAATTGGTTCCTTCCAATGATCCATTTTGATCTGGATAAGTATTATGTAAAACCTGAATTCTATGGTTCATTACACAATATTGCATCTGTGATGCGTTCACATCCTGAAATCAAGGTCGTAGCAAATGGATTTGCCGACAACAGGAGTACTAACGAATATAACAATGTACTCTCCTACAACAGAGCCAATGAAGCTATCAATTTCCTGGTTAGTAATTACAGCATACCACGTGACCGTTTTATCCTGACCTATGGTGGCGAAGAATCACCAATTGTAGACGGCCTGAAAGACGGTTTTAATACAAACACAACTGAAGAATATAAACATTACATGAATCGTCGCGTAGAATTTCATGTGGCGACTTCGACTGATACCGATATGGCACGGCCAGCTGGTCCCGAAGCCGGAAAAAACACACCGGGATCTTCCAGGCCCGGCTCCAAATATTCCGGCAACTATAACTCTGGTTATTAGGCCTTATACATCATGAATAGGGTTATTTGAGATAGATTTTTTTGTGTATTCAGAAGCTCCAGGCCAATACCCGGTCCGGGGCTTTTGATTTTTTTGCTCCCCGCATATCCTAGCTTCTGGTGTATATCCTTAAATTCACCGCTTAAATACCTGATAACGAATGGCTGAGATAATCAGAATGCCCAGACTGAGTGACACGATGGAAGAAGGAAATATCGTGGGCTGGCTCAAGAAAGTTGGTGACAAAGTATCTCCCGGTGACATCCTCGCCGAGGTTGAAACAGATAAAGCAACTATGGAACTTGAAAGCTTCCATGAAGGCTATTTACTCTACATCAGTGTTAAGGAGGGCCCTGTTCCCGTAAATGACATCCTGGCAGTAATCGGGGGAAAAGATGAAGATTACAAAGCTATCCTTGCCGGCGACAGCAAAGCAGCTGAACCAATTAACAAGCCAAAGGAAACCGCTGCTGCTTTGGCCAATACTCCTGAGAACCAGATAGCTGTTGAAGAAAAGGTCACTGCTGCTTCAGAAAGTGAATCCAGGTTAAAAACTTCTCCCCTTGCCAAATCAATAGCTTCGAAATCCGGCATTGATCTCCATGCTGTCACAGGTACCGGTGATGGAGGACGTATCGTAAAAAGAGATGTTGAAAATTTTGTTGCTGCCAAATCGTCCCAACCATCCAATGCCAATGCCGCTAATGCCTCTCCACAATATGGAGACGTGCCGTTGTCCCAGATGCGTAAGACCATAGCGAAAAGGCTTGTCGAGAGTAAATTTTCTGCCCCACATTTTTACCTGACCATGAAGATCAACATGGATAAAACTGCGGATGCCCGAAAACTAATCAATGAACAGCCTGAAACACGAATCTCTATCAATGATTTTGTGATCAAAGCCTGTGCAGCAGCTTTACGCTATCATCCTGCAGTCAATTCCTCCTGGCTGGGTGATAAAATACGTATCAACAAGGACATCAATATCGGAGTCGCCGTTGCTGTCGAAGAAGGCCTTCTCGTTCCGGTACTTTTTGCCGCTGACCGTATGGGTTTGCGGGACATCAATAGCCATGTAGCCACCCTGGCGGACAAAGCCCGCAGTAAAAAACTCCAACCCCAGGAAATGCAAGGCAATACATTTACTGTTTCAAACCTTGGCATGTTTGGTATTGATGAATTTACAGGAATTATCAATCCCCCTGACGCCGCTATCCTGGCTGTGGGAGCTATTGTTGAGGAATTGTCCATGGTAGATGGAAAAGTAACTTCTTCGAAAATCATGAAAGTGACTTTATCCTGTGATCATAGGGTGATCGATGGTGCCACTGGCGCCAAATTCCTGCAAACCCTGAAGCAGTTCCTTGAGAATCCGGTAGCGATGTTGGTATAGGCCTACCCTATTATCTTACTCAGGGGTTTTTGTATAAATTTGAACATATATGTCGCAATACTCCTCCCGTCACCTTGAATATGCCATCCGGACTATAGGCCAATTGCCGGGTATCGGCCGTAAAAGTGCATTGCGCATAGCGCTCTTCCTGTTGAAAAACAAGACCACCTTGTTGCCTGAATTGCTCGATGGATTGAACGGTATCAGGCAAAATATACAAAACTGCAAAACCTGTCATAACCTTGCTGACAGTGATGTCTGCGCCATATGCGGTGATCACACCCGTCATCAACATACAGTGTGTATTGTAGAATCAGAAAGAGATGTCATGGCTATTGAAGATACTGGTCAATACCATGGTTTGTATCATGTTTTAGGGGGCATCATCTCGCCTATTGAAGGCGTTGGTCCCCAGGATCTGAACATCCACTCCTTGCTGGAAAGACTGCAAAAAGGTGAAATCACCGAACTGATCATGGCTATCAGCCCGACGATAGAAGGAGAGACCACGATTTTCTACCTGGGCAAATTACTAAAGAGTTTTCCGGTACGCATCAGCATCATTGCCAGGGGGGTATCCTTTGGGGGTGAACTTGAATATGCAGATGGTCTTACACTAGGCCGATCGATCGTAGCGCGGACCAGTATCGAACTGACCGAGAACGCCTAATCCATCTCTGGTTGAGACTCTCCGTCATTATCGTCAGCTACAATGTCTATCCTTTTTTAGATAACTGCCTGCGTTCTGTCCGACAGGCTATGCAACATCTTGAAGGCGAAATTATTGTCGTGGACAATGCCTCTGTTGATGGAACTGCACAACAAGTTCGCCAACATTTCCCAGATGTGCATTTGATTGCCAACCAGGATAACCGCGGCTTTGCCACTGCGAATAACCAGGGTATCGTGGCTGCCAAAGGAGAATTTATACTGCTGCTCAACCCTGATACCATTGTTTCCGAAGATACCTTTTCAAACTGCATACAATTCATGGAACAACACCTGGATGCAGGCGCAATAGGTGTCAAGATGCTTGATGGAAGTGGTCGCTTTCTTCCTGAATCAAAACGCGGCCTTCCGACGCTATCTGCTTCTTTCATGAAGATGACAGGACTTTACAGGCTGTTCCCCCGTTCTGCAAAATGGAACCAGTATTATGAGGGCCAGATCGATGAAAATGAAACCGCTAAAATTGAAGTATTGTGCGGAGCTTTTATGTTTATGCGAAAAGAAGCACTAGAGAAGTCAGGTTATCTGGATGAAGACTTCTTTATGTATGGAGAGGATATCGACCTATCCTATCGTATCACCAAAACTGGATACGCGATTTATTATTTGCCGACGACCAGTATCATCCATTACAAAGGTGAATCAACCCGAAAATCATCTCTTAATTATATCCTGACCTTTTATCAGGCGATGCTCATTTTCACCCAAAAGCATCCTGAATTCAGCGGACAAAAAGTCCTGATCCAACTGGCCATTTATTTTCATGGGCTCATTCAACTCCTCAAGCAAAACGTGACGCGTTGGTGGCCTGTTGCAATGGATGCTCTTCTGATCAGCAGCTCTTTTTTTCTGGTCAGTAAGGCATGGGCTATCTATAAGTATGGCTCTCCCGATTATTTTCAACCGGAATTTTTTTATTTTAATATCCCGCTTTATACATTCATCATGCTGATCTCGATGCATCTAAATGGTGCTTATGATCACCCGTTTACGAAGCGTTCTTCGTGGCTTGGTTTTTTTTCAGGCATATTGATCATCCTGGTCATATATGCGATACTCCCTGTGTACGTCAGGTCATCCAGGATGGTCATCCTGATGGGTACATTACTCTATATGGGATGGCTCATCCTCACGAGATCAAAATTAAATCCATGGCGTGCAGGCTTCAGACAAGCTGACCAACAAACGGACCGCAAAGCTATCATTGTAGCCAGTGAAGAAGAAGCAGGAAGGATCAAGGAACTCATCAATCGGTCTAAAGACCACATTGAAGTCTTTGGCACGGTTTCACTGAATGATGTCCACACCGAAATAAGGCCTGATGGA
>Ga0209063_1000888_pt1 | contig 17024 bp, 17 predicted proteins | sample KloWWTmeKNB19Kit_FD_187177 | JGI IMG/M metagenome (GOLD analysis project Ga0209063, IMG submission 187177) | Active sludge microbial communities from Klosterneuburg, Austria, studying microevolution and ecology of nitrifiers - Klosterneuburg... | ecosystem: Engineered > WWTP > Aerobic digester >... | reverse complement strand
TTTACCTCGTTCCTCAAGATTTAAGTCTTTAGGGTCTTTTGTAAATGGTAAACCAAGTTGCTCTAAATGATTTCTCTCGTATGAATTTAAAATAAAGTCAGTCGTATCTACACCAATTTTCATATCGTCTGTTGATAGATATGCGGGGACTATTTTATCTATTAGTTTGCTTCTTGATTTTTTGTCAATATTAAACCGACTTAATGCTTTAAAAATATTTTTTTCAGGTTTAAGTTCTTCATCTCCAAGAACTCCACCAACTATTGGTGGTTGGGAATGAATTACACTTTCATCAATACTACCGTCTTCTCTTTGATGTCCTTTTCCTGTTACAATTATTGATGATTTTATACTAAATTTGATGTAACCACTTCTTATAAGTCTTTCTATTGTTTCAAGTCCAAGTTTTGAAATTAAAAATGTTAGTGAAAAATTGTCTTTGTCTGTGCTAATAATAATGCAGTCAAATAAAAGCAATTGTTCAAAAAGAGTTGCTAAAATCTGTTGTTCTTGGTCTTTTGTGAATTTTGGATAAAAACCAAGTATCGAAGAATTGCAAATAGAATTGTTATAGAGTTTATTCATTAAATTCGTAAAGTCATTATTTTTTAAAATTGAAAAATAAAAGTAAAAATAAAGTAGAGTCTCACTATCCTAAAACTCCACTTTAAAGATTTGTCATTCTCTTACAAAAACTGTGTTACCTAAGTAATCTTTCTTGTAAGTTCCGACCTTATTTCCCCTACTATCATAAACAGCAGTATTTCCTAAATAATCCTTTTTGTAGGTATATTCAGTATTTCCTCTGCTGTCTTGTTGAATAGTGTTTCCCAAGTAATCTTTCTTGTAGGTCGCTTGGGTATTTCCTCTGCTGTCTTGCTCAATTGTATTACCCAAATAATCCTTTTTTTGAGTTGCGATAGTATTACCTCTGTCATCAACCCAAACTTTGTTACCTAAATAATCTGTCTTTTGGGTTGCAATTGTGTTTCCTCTATCGTCAACAGCAATAGTATTACCTAAATAATCCTTTTTGTAGGTTATGTTTTGACTGAACCCTGCAACTGCGACTAACAAAAAAGTTAGTGATAAAATTAATTTTCTCATTTTTTGAAAATTTATGTTTTGCCTACTCTTTCAATATGTGGTTTTCGGCTTCCCCGTTATATTTCATCTCTTGTTGCGAGGATAGTCGCTCCGTAAAATGGCATATAACACGTAAATATATGATACTTCCTCACCATTTCGAAAAAAAATGTACCTTAAAAACCAACGCTTTAGTATAATGCATTTTGTATTGTTATTAGTACAATACGTTTTTGGTCTGTTTACCACTCTATCTTTTCGCTTTTCCATAAATCATCAAACGGGCTTTTAATATTTACCAGTTCCCGGCGGCTTACATGTAAATATCGCTCCGTGGTTTTAATGTTGAAATGTCCTAATAAATCTTTTATATACCTTATATCCGTCCCTTTTTCCAGCAGGTGCGTGGCAAAACTATGCCTTAAACTATGCATCCCTATCTCTTTTTTTATGCCGGCTTTGTTTTTAGCATTATAAAATATTTGCTGTGCAGTTCGGGTAGGGTAGGCTTCTCCCGTAGTTTCCGATTCAAAAAGGTATCGTTTTGGCCGGGGCTTATATTCTTTTATATAATCTCTTAATATATCCAGCAATATGGGGCTTAAGGGCACATAACGGTCTTTTTTTCCCTTTGCCCGCTCAATAAATATTTGCATTCTGCGGCTATCTATATCGGTAATTTTTAGGGCCACTATTTCGCTTACCCTAAGTCCTGCACTATATGCCGTAAACAACATGGCCTTATGCTTTTTGTTGCTGAGCGCATTAAACAACCGGGCTATTTCTGTTTCATTCAATAACCTGGGCAATTGCATTGGCTTTTTTGGCCGTGGTAGTTTTATAAAAAACCTTTCTTTTCTCAATACCTGCTCATAATAAAATTTTAGGGCATTGATCCTGCTATGCAATGTATTTTCTTTTAGCCCGCATTGCAGCTTGCAATATATAATATAGCGCTTCAAATCTTCTATGGTAAGCTCATCGGCCGGAATGTTTTTGAGTAGTACTAAAAGCTGGCTCATTTCATTTGCATAAGTTCTTATTGTAGATGCACTATAAGCTTTTAAATGCAAGGTTTCCAATAAACGGGGTAGTACCTGTGCATTTGCTGCATGTATATAAAATAAGGATTTCAATGCTTTGCCGGCAATAGCGGGTTTTGGTTCCTGTGGTTTATGTGCTACCTGCATCACTTCCTGTTGTGTTGTTTGTGCATCGGTTAATAAGGTTGCTACCTGTTTAAAAGCCTTTTTAAGCAGTTGATAACTTTCTTTATTGTAGGGTATATACCAGCATTTATTGCTTTTGCTCCACAGTGCACCAACTTTTTTCTTTAATAATTCAATAAAGCTTTTATTGTGAGCTACATAAATGCCAATGCAATTATTGTTACGGTGAAATAAAGGGCGCAGGTAAATTGTTTTCATGCCAGGTTTTGCTTTTAAAGGAATTCAATGGGCATACAACTCCGTAGCCCTCAGTTACATGGCCAGGGCATCAGGATGCTTAAAATTAAATAAAAAAGATATCTGAAAATCCGAAAAAGGGTAATTTTTTTGGATATATGTAAATATTTTTTTTGGACCAAAAGAGGTTATGCAACGCAATAAAAATCTAAAAATTATGACTGAACGCATAAAGTGAGGTCGTAAAATTATGAACCCTGCTGCAAAATAAAAAGTTCAGCAAGCTTTAACCTGCTGAACCTTAAAAATTTAAATATTGTTTTAATTAAGCTGCTTCAAACCTTTCGGCTACTTTGGCCCAGTTAACCAGGTTCCAAAATGCTGCCAGGTAATCGCCCCGCTTGTTTTGGTACTTTAGGTAATAAGCGTGTTCCCATACATCGGCACCAAGCAATGGCGTGCCTTTTACTTCAGCTACATCCATTAAAGGATTGTCCTGGTTGGGGGTGGAGCTTACTTCAAGCTTGCCGTCTCTTACTATCAGCCATGCCCAGCCGCTTCCAAAGCGGGTTAATCCTGCGCTGTTAAATTTTTCTTTAAAAGAATCCAACGATCCAAATGCGGCATTAATTGCTTCGGCAATTTTTCCTGTAGGGGCGCCGCCTGCGCTGGGTATTAGGCTTTCCCAAAAAAAGCTATGGTTCCAATGGCCGCCACCGTTATTACGTACTGCCGGGCTTATTTTGCCTGCGTTTTTTACCAAATCTTCCAGCGGTTTATTTTCATTGTCAGATCCGGCAATGGCTTTATTGAGGTTATCTACATAGGCCTGGTGGTGCTTGCCATGGTGTATTTGCATGGTAAGGGTATCAATATGCGGTTCCAAAGCATCGTATGCATAAGGTAATGGAGATAGTGTAAATGCCATAGTTGTAAATTTTATTGGTTCTTAAAAATTTTTCGGATCACAAATTTAAAGGTTCGCTTTAAAAAAACCCATCTGTGCCTGTTAATCTTTCTAATTTCGGAAACTTACCGCTTATCTTTAAAAAAAGATTTTATTAATGCGCTACATTCTTCCTGCAATAGGCCACCCACAATTTCGGTTTTGGGATGAAACGGGTTTTTATTGCCTGTATATTTTTTAAAACCATTTTTTTCGTCGTAAGCGCCAAATACAATCCTGTTTATTTTGCTCCAGTATAATGCGCCACAGCACATGAGGCATGGTTCTAAGGTTACATATAAAGTAGCATCGGGCAGGTATTTGCTTCCCAAATAATTAAAAGCAGCAGTAAGGGCAATAATTTCTGCATGTGCCGTACTGTCGTTTAGCAATTCTACCTGGTTCCATCCTTTACTGATGATCCTGTTTTGCACTACCACTATGGCGCCTACCGGCACTTCATCTCCTTCCAAAGCTTTTTGTGCTTCTTTTAATGCAAGGTTCATATAATGCTCATCTGTCGTCATAAAAATTTAACTTTAAACAAATTTAGTGCATGTCTTATCTTCAACAGCTCAATACCCTCTATGAATTTTTTAAAACCGGGCAAACCCAACCTTACCTTTTTCGTAAAGAACAATTACAAAAGTTAAGAAATGCCATTCTTCAACACGAAGAAGAAATTTATGCGGCGCTTTATACCGACCTTAAAAAATGCGCCGAAGAATGCTGGGTTACGGAAAACGGCCTCGCAATTGCAGAAATAAACCATGCCTTATGCAACCTAAAAAAATGGATGCGGCCACAACGAAAATGTACCAACCTGGTAAATTTTCTTTCTTCCAGTTTTGTAATGAGGGAACCCCTGGGTGTTGTATTGCTTATTGCGCCATGGAATTATCCTTTTCAACTGCTCATGAAGCCGCTTATTGCTGCAATTGCCGGTGGAAATTGTGTGGTATTGAAACCTTCGGAACATGCACCGGCTACCGCTGCCGTAATGAAAGCTATGGTAGAAGAAATTTTTCCGCCGCATTATATTTTATATGTAGAAGGAGAAGGAAAAAGTGTGTTGCCTCAAATGATGCAGCAATTTGTATTTGACCATGTGTTTTTTACCGGCAGCCCTGCTGTGGGAAAAGAAATTTATAAAATGGCTGCAGAAAACCTGGTGCCGGTTACGCTGGAACTGGGCGGTAAAAGCCCATGCGTAGTAGATGCAGACGCCGATGTGGTTACTACAGCAAAACGAATAGCCGTTACAAAATTTACCAATGCCGGCCAAATGTGTGTAGCGCCGGATTATGTACTGGTGCACCGTTCTCAAAAAGCAGCGCTGGTTGAAGAATTGAAAAAATACATCATTCAATTTTTTGGTGAGGATGCTGCAGCTCATTACAATTATTGTAAAATAATAAACGAAAACCAATTTGACCGCATTGTTAAATACCTGGATGAGGGCAACGTAATTTTTGGCGGAAAATATAACCGCAGCAAACTTTTTATTGCTCCCACGCTTTTAGATGAGCTGTCTTTACAAAGCGCTGTTATGGAGGAAGAAATTTTTGGGCCCATACTTCCCATCTTTGTTTTTGATGATAAACAGCAGGCTTTGGAAATTATTGAAGCCAATAAAAACCCGCTGGCCTTTTATATTTTTGCTGCCCATAGGCAAAATGCAATGCAATGGCTCAGGGATGTTGCATCAGGCGGCGCTTGCATTAATAATGCAAGCTGGCATTTTGCCAATCATTACCTGCCGGCGGGTGGCAGGGGAAAAAGCGGCATGGGTAATTACCATGGTAAATATGGTTTTGATACCTTTACTCATCCAAAGGGCGTGCTTAAATCACCCAACTGGTTCGACCCCAAGTTAAAATATCCGCCGTTTAAGGGAAGGCTTAACCTGTTTAAAAAAATCATCAGGTAATTTATGACGCTAAGGCAAAAACTTATCATCTTTGCATATCCTTTGCTCCATAAATTTTCACAATGTGTGGGCAACAATTCATTTTTACAATCTAATATTATGGCTCCGGAATCATTTTATCAATTGCAGGCAACTTTAAATAATGAACAGGTACTTGATTTTTCTGCCTTAAAAGGAAAAAAAGTTTTAATTGTTAATACTGCATCCGATTGCGGCTATACACCACAGTATAAAGGGTTGCAGGCGTTGCATGAAAAATTTAAAAACAGCTTAACTATTATAGGTTTCCCTTCAAACGAGTTTGGCGAGCAGGAAAAAGGCAGCGATGCCGAAATTGAACATTTTTGTTTCGTAAACTACGGCGTTAATTTTCCTTTGGCAAAAAAAAGTGGCGTAAAAAAATCAACAGAACAAAGCAAGGTGTACCAATGGCTCACACAGGAGCAAAAAAACGGATGGAACAGCAAAGCGCCCGACTGGAATTTTTGTAAGTATTTAATTGACGAAAATGGCAACCTCACCCATTTTTTTCCTTCGCCTGTAGATCCTATGGATAAAGAGCTGCTGGAAAAACTGTAATTTTTTTTACATTCTAAAAAGCTATAACCTTTATTATGTTTACAAAAGCAGATATTGAAAAATATTTCCTCGCAGAAAAAAATGCAGCTTTGTTTTTTTTGATCCTGGGAATTGTAGCCATTTTAGCTTCCGTAATATTTTTTGCCTTTATTAAAACCAATTGGTATAAAGGCTTTGCCGTTCCCTTATTTATAATTGGTATCATACAGGGCGTGGTGGGTTACCAGGTATATAAAACTGCAGATGAATATAGAAAAGACAATGTGTTTGCTTATGATTTAAACCCGGCAAAACTGGAAAGCCAGGAAATGGCAAGAATGCAAAAAGTAAAAAAGCGGTTAACTATTTTGCTCATTGCAGAAGCATCGTTTTTTGTAACTGCGGTAGTTTTACTTTTGGTTTATAAAAATAATGCAGGCGCTGCAATATGGCGTGGGCTTGCCTTTGGGTTAATGTTGCAGGCGATTGTTTCTTTTGGCTTTAACCTGCAGGCTGGTAACCGGGCAAAAATTTATTTAAACGGCCTCCAATCTTTTTTTAAAATGAAACCTTAGTTAATGCTACTTATGGAAAATAAGGGCAACTTTTTTGCAAAAACTATTTCAGGCTTACAGCCATGGCAAAGGCTTGCAGTATCCTGTGTAGGTGCTGCAATCACTTATGTATTGTTGCGTTATTCCGTAAATCCGCTTAACCGCTATTTTGTACTGTTAATCACCTGGGATGTATTTGCCGTTGTATATTTAATTTGTTGCTGGGTAGTATTAATCAACTTAAAACTGCCGGTTTTAAAACAAAATGCTTCGCAGGAAGATGGGAGCAAATGGATGGTATTTGTACTGCTGATCCTTTTTTCTATTGCCGGGCTATTTATCATCATGCTGCTGCTGAGTAAAAATATTGTGGATGTGCCCCGGCTTCCATTAACCCTGGGCGCTGTTGCCGGTATGTTTTTTTCCTGGCTTATTGTGCATACTATTTTTTCTTTTCATTATGCCCATTTGTATTATAAAAATAATAGTAAAAGTGGCGGCTTGGTATTTCCGGGCAACCATGAGCCCGATTATCTTGATTTTGCATATTTTTCCATAGTAATTGGTTGCACTTTTCAGGTGTCTGATGTGGAAGTAACTTCACGTCAAATACGGCACCTGGTGTTGTTGCATGGCTTGCTGGCTTTTATTCTCAATACCTTTGTGGTAGCTTTAAGTATCAATATTATGCTGGGTTTTATACAGCATACGGCATAAAAAAAGCCCGCTGTTGCAGGCTCAGTATTGTGGGGTTATAGAATTAGGGTTTTACCGCTTCTTTAGCTTTTTCGGTTCCTTCTTTTACCACTTCTTTGGCTTTTTCCATACCTTTTTCAGCGCCTTCCTTAACGGTTGTGCCCACTTCTTTTGCACCTTCAGCAACTGCATTTGCGGCATCTTTGGCACCTGCTACCACTTTAGCACCGGTTTGCTGGGCGGCATCTACTACATTACTTACAGCTGAGTCCATTTTTGTTGCCACGCTTGATGTGTCTGTTGTTACAGGTGCGGTTGAATCGGCCGCAGGCGTTTCTGTTTTGTTTTCATTTTTAGAATCGTTGCAGGCAATAAATAAAGTAACAAGTGCTGCAACAGCCATAATTTTTTTCATTTACAAAGGTTTTTTTTTGATTTTTAATTTTTAAGTAAATGCATAAACGTATAGGTAATAACTAATATTTTATAGAATTATCTTTTTTATGTTTTTTTTAAAAAAATACGGTTTTAGGGCTTGCTTTCGGCAATAATGTCAGTTTTTTTGCACGGAATAGTTTTTGTAACAATGTTCAAGTAAAATTTTATAGAAAATGACAATGTCAATTTTAATGGTTTCGGTGGTTTTTATGGTCATCGGAATGATTGTTCAGGGCAGGTTAAGGAGCAAGTTTGCCCAATACAGTAAAATGCCGGTGAGTGGAGGCCTTAATGGAGCCGAAGTAGCAGAAAAAATGCTAAAAGATAACGGCATTTTCGATGTAAAAATTACCTCGGTTCAGGGCCAGCTTACCGACCATTACAACCCTGTGAATAAAACAGTGAATTTAAGTGAAGATGTGTATAATGGCCGTAGCGTTGCTGCCGCAGCCGTTGCTGCACACGAATGCGGCCATGCGGTACAGCATGCAAAAGCTTATTCAATGCTCACTTTAAGAAGTAAGCTTGTACCGTTGGTGCAGGTGAGCAGCAATTTTAGCCAGTGGATAATACTTGCCGGCCTGGGCCTTGGTTTTGGCTCTGGCAATAATACCATCCTGTTAGTGGGCATTGCCTTATTTGCCCTCTCAACCTTATTTGCTGTAATTACCCTGCCGGTTGAGTTTGATGCATCCAACAGGGCGCTTGCATGGATGCAAAATGCCAGTATTACATCATCCCGTGAGCAGGAGGGCGCCAAAGATGCTTTAAAATGGGCAGCGCTTACCTATGTGGTTGCTGCATTGGCATCAATTGCCATGCTGCTGCAATATGTAATGATATTTTTAGGCAGACGAGACGATTAAAAGAAGAGTATGATGTTCCTGGTAAATGAATAATCAAAATAACATTTAGAACTTTTAATTATCTTACAAACTTTAATAAACAAAAATGGATATACAAAAAGAATTTGAAAAATATGCCGTAAAGCATAAGGGCATTAGTGGCAATACGCTGCATAGTTATCAAACCCAAAACGCTGCAAAAATTAATAATGGTGCTAACCCTTATATAGTAACCGGCCTTACGCCAAATATTATTGAAGAAAGACCCATGAATGTGGCCGTAATGGATGTATACAGCAGGCTGATGATGGACAGGATTATTTTTCTGGGTTATCCTATAAGCGATGAAGTGGCCAATATTGTAACCGCCCAGCTTTTATTTTTAGAAAGTACCGATCGTACAAAAGATATCCAAATGTATATCAACAGCCCCGGCGGTAGTGTACATGCAGGCCTGGGCATGTATGATACCATGCAGTTTATTTCGCCGGATGTAGCCACCATTTGCATTGGCATTGCTGCAAGTATGGCGCAGGTGCTTATGTGTGCCGGTACCAGGGGCAAGCGTACGGCATTAAAGCATAGCCGCATTATGATGCACCAGCCAAGCGCTGGCGCAGGAGGCCAGGCTTCGGATATTGAAATTACCGTAAACCAGATACGCACCCTAAAAAAAGAACTTTACGAAATTATAGCTTTGCACACAGGCCAGTCTGTAGATAAAGTAGCCTTAGATTGCGATAGAGACAAATGGCTCACTGCATTTGAAGCCAAAGAATATGGCCTTGTAGATGAAGTGCTGCTTACCAACCCCAAAAAAGAAAAAAAATAAAATCACCTGCAAATAATAGTACAATGAAAATAAGGTTCGAAGAAGAAGAAAACCCGGAAGTAACTGCACCGGAAAATCCCATGGAAAAAATGATTGGCGGATGGCGCTTCGATAAAAAATTTATTGAACAGCGAAAAATATTTTTGTGGGGCCCGGTAGAAGATAAAAGTGCAAAAGATATTACCGACCGCCTCTTATACCTCGAAGCCCTTGATCCCGGAAAAGAAATTACTTTTTATATCAATAGCCCCGGCGGTGTAGTAACCAGCGGCATGGTAATTTACGATACCATGCAAATGATTTCATCTCCCGTAAGTACCGTATGCATGGGCATGGCGGCAAGTATGGGGAGTATTTTGCTAAGTGGTGGTCAAAAAGGCAGGCGCTTTATTTTTCCGCATGGAGAAGTAATGATACACCAGCCCAGCGGTGGTGGCCGAGGCACCAGCGCCGACCTGGAAATTATGGCCGTGCAAATGCAAAAAGCCAAAGATATGGGCGCAAAAATCCTCGCCGGTAACTGCGGCCACAGCGTAGAAAAAATTATGAAAGATTTTGACAGGGATTACTGGATGGATGCAAAAGAAAGCGTTGCCTATGGTATTGTAGATGGTATACTGGATAAGATTTAAACTTCTGCTGTTTTCCTATTTTACTTCATCCCGCTATCCAGCAAAATCAGTTGCGTTATTTCCAAAGGGTTAAAATTATTATCACTTATTACCAGCAGTGAACGGTTGCCGTTTTTTAACCTTGGGCCAAAGCTTATGCCTTCCAGGTTGTCTATCCTCATTTTTAAAGTAGAAAAATTAAAGAGCAATTTTTTCTTTACAGGGTTTAATGCTGGTTTTAATACAAGTGATGAATCGCCTTTAATATCTGTTGCGTTACGTAAATCGGCTAAATAAATTTTTACCTGCAGGTCATTTTCATAGCCGGTAGAAAAAGAACGTTCCATTACCAGCAATTCAATTTCGTTTAGGGCAAGTATCGAAGAAATTCCATTTACCATAAAACCGCCTTCTTTTTTAGGTTTTTGGGCCACGGCATCCAACGGGTAGGCATACTGGGCAGTATTTTCTTTTGTTGCCAAATCATATTTTAAGATACGGCTCCAATAATCTTTTTTTTCCAACCCGGCTTCTTCGCCATCATTGTATAGCGGGCATTCTGTACTAATAAAAACCGTGTTATAATTATTGGTAAAAGCAATGCCTTCAAAAACACCGTTTCGCCTTGGGCCATTTTCTACAGGCTTCATTTTATAAATTTCCGGAACAGGTAGTTCATACAGCAATTTACCGTTGGTATCGGCTATATTTATAGAAGGGTTTTGCAAAATGTTTTTTTCTTTCCCCAAAAATCTTTCGCCCTCGTTGCTCCAAATAATATTGTTTTGAATGGGGTTATAGCGCATTTCTTCGGGGTCGGGTGCATTTCCGTCCCCTGCCTTTGCCTTGGGGTAAATCCTGCCGTCTTCATAGCGCAGGGTATCTACAGCAGTAAGGGTAAAGTTTTCAATTTTATTATTATTGATGTCGAACCTGGCTTTGTAAAACCTGCAGGGGTTTATTTTTCCCTTGTCGTCGCAAATAAAATAAAACTGGTTGTGTACAGAGTCATAGTCAATGCTGGAAAAACCGCCGGCAAATGTATTTTGAAAAGATGTTAAATACGGCATTATATATTGGTCTAAATAGGTAATGCCTTTAGGTTGTTTTTTATGGTTTATTTTCTTTTGGGCAGTAGATGCAAAGGGTAAAATAAATACCAGGGCAAAAACAAAAAGATAGTATAGCAAAAATTTTAACTTCATGTGTGCGCTGTGTTACTGCAAATATAAAATATTGATCCATGAGTTTTTAACAGCCGGTTTTATTTTACAAAAACTTAATTTTTTTTAACCGGTGAAACATCATTTTTTTTTATTTGTTACTTCCTTACCTTTGAAGCAAGCTAACAGTTTATATATATGTCACAGCAATCAGAATTAATACAAGAGGTAGTGATAAAGTTTGCAGGCGATAGTGGGGATGGTATGCAACTTACAGGGAGCCAGTTTACCAACAACTCTGCATTATTGGGTTTAGATCTTGCCACATTTCCCGATTTTCCGGCAGAAATAAGGGCACCAATAGGAACGCTTCCCGGAGTAAGCGGTTACCAGTTGCGTTTCAGCAGCGACCGCATTTTTACACCAGGTGATGCTTTTGATGTGTTGGTGGCCATGAATGCCGCCGCTCTTAAAGTAAACCTTAAATCGCTTAAAAAAGGGGGAAAAATTATTGCCAATATTGACGGATTCGACCAAAAAAATTTAAGGCTTGCCAATTATGCCGAAGGCGCCAATCCTATGGAAGATGGTACACTCGAAGGGTATAGTGTGATAAAAATGGACGTTACCAAAATGACCCGTGAAGCACTGAAGGATATTACCATGGGCGTTAAGGAAAAAGACCGGGCCAAAAATATGTTTGTACTCGGTTTTTTATACTGGATGTATAACCGGGACATGGATTATACCCTGAAATTTTTAAAAGAAAAATTTTCTAAAAAGCCCGAAATTCTGGAAAGTAATATGAGGGTTTTGCAGGCCGGGTATCATTATGGAGATACTACAGAAACCCATTCGGGCAGGTATATGGTACAAAAAGCCAAAATGGATGCCGGTGTTTACCGTTCCATTATGGGCAACCAGGCTATAGCTTACGGCTTAATTGCAGCAGCAGAAAAAAGCGGTTTGCAGTTATTTCTCGGCTCTTATCCCATTACACCGGCTTCGGATATTTTACATGAACTGAGCCGCCATAAAAATTTTGGTGTTAAAACCTTCCAGGCCGAAGATGAAATAGCGGCTGTAGCTTCAGTAATTGGCGCAAGCTATGGTGGCGCCTTGGGAGTTACTACTACAAGCGGCCCGGGCCTTGCTTTAAAAGCAGAAGCAATGGGCCTTGCTGTAATGCTGGAAATTCCACTGGTAATTATTGATGTGCAGCGGGGCGGGCCAAGCACCGGCTTGCCTACAAAAACCGAGCAAAGCGATTTATTGCAAGCTTATTATGGCCGAAACGGCGAATGCCCCATGCCTGTAATTGCCAGCAGTAAACCTAGCGATTGTTTTGATGTGGCTTTTGAAGCAGTGCGTATTGCTGTTCAGCACATGACGCCGGTAATTCTTTTAAGCGACGGCTATATTGCCAATGGCGCCGAACCCTGGAAATTTCCGCAAAGTAACCAACTGCCCGAAATTAAAGTGCGCTTTAAAACCGAGCTTGCAGAAAATGAAGAAAAGTTTCAACCCTACCAGAGAGATGAAAAATTGGTGCGCCCATGGGTAATTCCCGGAACCCCGGCATTGGAACACCGCATTGGAGGCATTGAAAAACAAAACATCACCGGTAATATTAGTTACGACCCCGAAAATCATCAGTTGATGGTGAAAATCCGACAGCAAAAAGTAGATGATATTGCTCAATATATTCCAGAACAACAATTAGATAGCGGACCCGATAAAGGGAAGGTGCTGGTAATTGGGTGGGGAAGCACTTATGGTGCTATTAAAACGGCCTGTGAAGAATTGCAGGCACAGGGTAAAAAAGTTGCCCATGCCCAGCTTCGGTATATAAGGCCTTTTCCTAAAAACCTGGGAGAAATTATTAAAAATTTCGATACCGTTTTGGTACCCGAATTAAATAACGGGCAGTTGGTGAAAATTATACGGGATCAATATTTTGTAGATGCAAAAGCTTACAACAAAATTATGGGCATCCCTTTTACAAAAGCAGAACTGGTAGAAGAAATAGGTAAATTGCTTTAAGTGCTCATGAGCCTGCCAAACGAAAAATGAAATGATGGTTATAGATTTAGCGCTATAATTTTAAATGATAATATGCAGCTACGGTCGTACCTTCAAAATGCCCTGCATCTTTTTTATCCGCACCTGTGCTGTGGCTGCGGCTCCGATATTTTACCGGAAAATGAAATGCTTTGCATTAAATGTATTGCCCATTTACCCTTCACACAATTTGAATCTATTGAAGGAAATAGTATAGAAAAAATTTTTTACGGCAGGGTAAAAATAGAATCAGCCTACAGCCTTTTATATTTCTCCCGGCACCAGTTGGTGCAGCAACTCATTCACCAGTTTAAATATGGAGGTAATAAAAAATTGGGAGAATTCCTTGGTCAAATAATGGGATATGCCATGCAAAAAAGTAAGCGGTTTGCGGCTGTGGAAATACTGGTACCATTGCCATTACATGCCGAAAAAGTATTTAAAAGGGGCTTTAACCAGGCCGAAATTCTTTGTAAAGGCATGCAGCAGGTAACAGGCCTGCCTATTGCCGATACCATTTCGGTAACCCGTGAAAAATACACAGAAACCCAAACAAAAAAGCACAGGGTAGAAAGGTGGCAAAATGTAGAAGACAGCTTTGCGGTGCACAATCCCGGTTTATTACAAAATAAGCATGTACTTATAGTTGACGATGTAATTACCACCGGTGCCACGCTGGAATCCTGCGCTACGGCAATGCAGCATATTGAAGCCGTTACCATAAGTATTGCCACGCTTGCCATAGCAAGTAAATAACATTAACTATCTTGTGCATTGGCAATCACCTCATTTATGAAATTAGTTACCTCAGGGTTTTTCTTTGTTATTCTTGCAACAATAGTTTTGGGTACTGCAATGCATTCCTGCTCCAAAGATTCTTTGTCTTTTGACAGGGGTCTGTATGTTTCTGCCGATACCTTATTTTACGATACGGTTTTTACAGGCGCCGGCTCTGTTACCCGTTCTTTTAAAATTATTAACGGCAATTCCAACGATGTTATTCTTTCTTCCGTAAAAATAATGGGCGGCAATACCTCCTCTTTTAAAATGAATATTAACGGAACGCCAGGAGCAGAACAAACAGCTATTTCCATACCTGCCAACGACAGTATTTATGTTTTTGTTTCGGCATTTATTAATCCCAATGCCATAAATGCACCTTTTTTAGAAAGAGACAGTATTGCTTATACTTTTAATGGCAATACCCACTTTGTTCAGTTGCAGGCTTATGGCCGCAATGCAAATTTTTTATGGAATGATACCATAAGCAACAATTCATTTTGGAACAGCCCATTGCCTTATGTAATTATTGGCGGGCTTACCATAAGCGAAAACAGCACATTAACTATTCCCGAAGGCACAAGGGTTTATAGCGCCGCCAATGCCGAAATTACCGTAATGGGAACCTTGCAGGTAAACGGTACAAAAGATGCACCCGTAATTTTTGCCGGCGACAGGCTCGATGAACCCTATAGCCATTACCCGGCAGGCTGGAAAGGCATTCGCTTTATGGAAAACAGTAAAGACAATACTCTTGTTTTTGCCCAAATAAAAAATGCTGTTAATGGTATTTCGGTATTTGCACCTTCGGTAAATACAATCCCAAAACTTACCCTTCAGCAATGCATTATTGATAATGCTTACGAAGCCGGACTGTATGCAGTAAATTGTTTTGTAAACGCCAATAATTGTTTAATCAGCAATTGCAATATAAACCTGCAAATTGAAAAAGGGGGAACCTATAATTTTACAAACTGTACCATTGCTGCTTATCCCACAATATTTATTGCTCATACCGGGCCCGGCACTTTTTTGCAGGACTTTACTGTAGAAAACAGCAGTACAGTTTATGGCGCAATGGATGCTGTATTTACCAATTGTATTTTTTGGGGAAGCGAAACTAATGTTATTAACGAATTTGAAGTAGCCAAAGAAGGAAGTTTATCGTTTTCTATAATACTGGAAAATTGTATTTATAAAGGCAGCGACCCTCAAAATTGTACGCTTACGGGTTGCCTGCCCAATGCCGACCCGGTTTTTACCGCCACCGAAATTGCCGATAATATTTTTGACTTTCATTTATCCGATGGCTCTCCGGCAATTGATGCAGGAATTAGTACTTTGTTTTCTTCAGATTTAGATAATAATAACCGAAGTATTGGAAATACCGATATCGGATGTTATGAAAAACAATAGGTAAAGGTTACAGATTTTTATTGTATAATAATTTTTTATGAAAAATATTTTTCTTGTAGTGATATCTTTATTGATGCTGGCCTGTAACCAGCAGGCAGGCAATGCAGTTACGGCTATTCACAATACTGCATCTTCAAAAAATACCGCTTCGGTTTACCAGTTTTCGGTAGCAGCTTTAGATGGCGGTGTTATCCACTTCTCCGATTTTAAAGGAAAAAAAATACTCATTGTAAATACAGCATCAAAATGTGGTTACACGCCGCAATATAAGGAGTTGGAAGCGCTTTACGAAAAGTATAAAAATAAATTAGTGGTAGTTGGTTTCCCGGCCAACAATTTTATGAACCAGGAGCCTGGCTCCAATGCCGAAATTAAAGAATTTTGTACCCAAAATTATGGCGTTACATTTCCCATGGCCCAAAAAATTTCGGTAAAAGGAGATGATATTGCCCCCATTTATATCTGGCTTACGCATAAAGAAAAAAATAACGTGTTGGATGCCGAAGTGGGCTGGAATTTCAATAAATTTTTACTCGATGAAGAAGGGAAATTGATAGCGCATTTTGGGAGCAAGGTAAAACCTTTGGATGATGAAATTGTTTCCCGGCTGTAATTCGTCTGCCTTTTTTTCAACATATTATGAAACTCAATTTTTTTATTTGCCGTACTGGCAAAAAAAGCCAAATTTGCAGCTATGCAATTTTCCGAAATTATTGGCCAAAAACCTCTTACCGAACATTTAGTGCAAATGGTAAAGCAAAATCGGTTGAGCCATGCTTTATTGTTTTTGGGGAGAGAAGGCAGCAGTGCATTAAATATAGCTCTAGCCTTTACACAATTTATTGTATGCGAAAGGCAAAACGGTAAAACCACAGTTGCACCTGCTCCATCGCTTTTTGCCGAAGAAAGTACAACCGCTGCATCCGAAAAAAAAAATGAATACCTGCATGATTCATGTGGCGTTTGCCCGGCGTGCATTAAAGCTTCAAAATTTATTCACCCCGATATACATTTTTGTTATCCTGTAGTAACCAGAAAGTCGGGTGAACAACCGGTAAGTACCGACTATATTGTTGAATGGAGAAAATTTATTACCGATAAACCTTATGGCAATGCTTATGACTGGCTGCAGTTTATAGGCGCAGAAAATAAGCAAGGCAATATTACCGCAAAAGAGTGCAACGAAATTATCCATAAAATGAGCCTCAAAAGCTTTGAGGCAGAATATAAAATCCTCATCCTTTGGATGCCCGAATACCTGGGTTCAGAAGGAAACAAGCTTCTCAAGCTTATTGAGGAACCGCCACCTAATACCCTTTTTATTTTTGTGGCCGAAAACGAATCTTTAATACTGTCCACCTTGCTCAGTCGGTTACAATTGGTAAAATTTCCGCCGCTAAACGATGCCGATATAGCTCAGGCACTCGAAAAGCAATATGAAGATTTAGCTACTGTCAGGGCATTGCAAATTGCCTCTATTAGTGAGGGTAACTATAGGGAGGCGTTGCTTCATTTACAAAATTCGGGTGAAGACGACTGGGAAATTATGCTTAGGAATTGGCTAAATACTATTATTAAAACCGGTACGGCAGCGCAGGTAAAATGGATTGAAGAAGCAGCAAAGCTGGGAAGGGAAAAACAAAAGCAATTTCTCAAATACTTCCTTAGGTTATTGCAGGAAGCCGTAAGGCTGGAAATAATG
>Ga0209063_1000887_pt1 | contig 17032 bp, 15 predicted proteins | sample KloWWTmeKNB19Kit_FD_187177 | JGI IMG/M metagenome (GOLD analysis project Ga0209063, IMG submission 187177) | Active sludge microbial communities from Klosterneuburg, Austria, studying microevolution and ecology of nitrifiers - Klosterneuburg... | ecosystem: Engineered > WWTP > Aerobic digester >... | reverse complement strand
CTTGGGTTCGGTCCTGTCCTTTACACGGGCAAGGCCGCAAATAATCCCGATCTGGTAGGTCTCTGAATCAGCACCACATCCAATCCCCATCAAAACAAGAAGGGGCCATCCCTTTCGAGACAGCCCCTTTTTTTTACTCAGCGCGTTGCATTTGGCTACGCGTAACACCACAAGATCTCAGTAGCCTGCGGCTACTCACACAGCGCGTTGCCTTTGGCTACGCTTAACACACCCTGATCTCAGTAGCCTTGTGCGCATTCTGCGCGTTGCCTGTGGCTACGCGCAACACCCCTTGATCTTAGTAGCCTGTGGCTACTCACCAAGTGAAGCGCATCAGCGATGGTGCTTGATCACAGAATAAAGGGTAGCAACAAGCTAACAGCAGCCTACACATTTCGCGTAGCCAAAGGCAACGCGTAACAATGGACCAACGGCCTAGCTACCAGAGTTTATCTAAGCTCAACAGACCTTTGCCAACTAGGTGATCATCCACGTAATCGCGTGCAGAGCTGTAAACGTAATGGTGTGGCATTTCCACTATACCAGCACGAACCGGATTATTGTGAATGTATTCGACTTTTTGTTCAATGGTGAAGGATTGTAGTTGAAGTGGATGGTTATCATGCTTCCAGACTTTGAAATTATCGTTCCGCGCGGTGGTCATTGCATTCACGATGAACCGCGCGTTCATCCATTCTCTTCGACTTTCGGTCTCGCTTTGTAGTGCAGTGTAAATGGCCTTGCTGGTATGTCCCTTCAGATCCCGGATAACATCGGAAAGGTTAGTCTCAGGGGTGCTTAGGATCGCGTGCAAGTGGTTGGACATGATCACCCAGCAATGAACTCGAAGGCCTTTATTCGCTTGGCAATAGCGAAAACTATCCAATACAATATCGCGGTAGACCTGACGGGTGAACACATCGATCCATTCTACAATAGTGAACGTCACAAAGTGAAGGGCGTGTTGGTCAGAGATTCGATAACCTGTGCTCATGTACGTGTAATTGATGACAAGATAGAGTAGCCACAGGCTACTATGAGCCTACCTGTTTCACGTAGCCACAGGCAACGCGTAGCAGTACAGCGCGTAGCAGCACAGCGCGTAGCCTGTGGCAGGTACAGCGCGCAGCCTGTAGGAGGACAGCGCGTAGCCTGTGGCAGGTTCAGCGCGTAGCCTGTGGCTACGCGCAACACCCCCGGATCTCGGTAGCCTGTGGCTACCCCACCACCCTACCAGAACCAACACCGACCGATCAGACCCGCATGTAGTTGTAAATACCGCGCAAGGGACATGAGTGGAAAGCCCGGATCCGTCGCAAGGCGGAGAGGACTTGCAGCGATGGCCCGACCCCTTACCAAGGGGTTACGCCCGAATAACACGAATTGAAATGATCAACGTACCAACGTTACGTGTCCTTGGCGTTCTTGCAATCCACCATGCGTATCCTGTATTTTCAACTGCCACGCGTAGATGCCGATGGGAGCACCCTCCCCTGTCCATTCCTGATCTTTTTGGGTTGCAGTAAAGATCACTTGACCCCACCGATCGAATAACTGTAACTGGAAAAAACCGGGGTCCGCAACGGAAGTGATCACCTCGAAACCATCGTTTATCTGATCATTGTTCGGAGTGAAAGCGTTGGGTGCGAAGAGAAGGAATTCATCCTCTACACACACCTCGGCACTCGTCCGCGAAGTACACCCGAGATCATTGGCGACCTCCAATTCTACCGTATAACAGCCAACTTCATTGTAAGCAAATGTGGGTGATCTATCGGTAGACAATGAATCATCTGGATCGCCGAAGCTCCAATTCCAGATGGTTGCGTCCGTGGACTGGTCAATGAACTGAAAGGTCGGCTGATCGATCGTAGTTACACCCGGTGAAGAGACGAACACGGCAACCGGAACGGGCAGTACATCTACTGCATCTACTAGCGTAATGGTTCCTTCGCAGCCATCTGCGGTGGTGATCGTAAGTGTAGCGTCATAACTACCTGCCTCGTTAAAGCAGTGTTCCACTTCGTTCCCTTCCACTGGATCACTGCCATCACTAAAGTTCCATGTGCGTGTTCCCGGTGTAGCACTTTGATCTGTGAACGTAACACAGAATGGCGCGCAACCCAACGTATCGGAGATCGTGAAAGCCGCATCCACACTTGCTCCTACGGTTACGAGCACATCAGCAGAGGCACTTGAGCATCCGTTCGCATCTGTTGCAGTGACGCTATACACCGTATTGGCAGCTGGCGAAACTGAAGGCCCCTCCGGACTCCATGTGAACACATAGCCCGGTATTCCACCATCCGCTGTTGCGGTAAGATCGGTCGCATCGCCGGAACAGATCGTAACGTCCGCCTGTGGTGTAATGGTCAATGGCAACGGTTCAGTAATGATCACATCCACGGTGCCCTCGCAACCCGAAGCATCTGTGACCACACACGTGTAAGTGTCCGGGGCAAGGCCTGTGACCGACCCTGTTGCACCAATGTTCGGCGACCATACATACGCAAAGGGCATCGCGCCACCGGTAACAGTAAGGGTTGCAGTGCCATCATCCGCAGCCGCACAGGTGATATTCGTATGCGTCTCCGTGACTGTCGGACCTGCGCTACCCATTGCAATGTTGCCCGTTGCTTGCGCTGCACAAATGGAATTTCCTGTAACCGATACGGTCACATCGCCAGGAACCAATCCTGTAATTGTTTGCGTGGTCTGTCCTCCAGGAGACCATGCATAGGACACCAAGCCCACACCGGGGTCAACAAGTGCACTGGCAGTGCCTTGATCCTGCGTGCAACCTGCATCCGTGGTCTGCACGGTAACGCCTGTAATGGTCACCGATTGAGTAATGGTACTCGGTGCATTGCACGGACCGCTTACCGTAAGCGTTACTTGATAGGTTCCCGCCGCTGAGAAGACGTGCTGTGGTGTATTCGAGGTGGATGTATTGTCCGCCCCAGAGGCAGGATCACCAAAATCCCATGTGCGGGCAGAAGGGCACGGTGTTGAATTATCCTGAAAATCGATGGTATTCCCCGTGCATTGGAACGCAAAGGCCGCTTGATTGGGAGGTGCTTCGCCGATCTGCACAAGATCCACTCCGATACCATCAAAGTCATTGCATTGTGTACCTGCGCCGAAGATGAAACGGAACTTCACGCTTGGTTCGCCTTGCAGATCATTCAAGCATTGCGATGATGTAACCCACGCTTCGCTACCCTGCCCTCCGGCACAACTACCAACAGTTGGTCCAGCTCTACCGCTCCAACCCATTTTAGGATTGGCTTGATAGAGTGTGGTAATGCTCTGCGTATTGAACCAATTGGTATTCAAGCAATCATTCGGGCCGTTGAATGAACCCACATTGCTCCACGTAGTGCCCTGATCAAGCGAGTACTGAAAACCAAGACCATCATATTGCCGCTCACATTCCCAATAGAGTTTGAAGCTGATATAAGGGTATTGCAATGCTGTAAAATCGAAACACGGACTCTCCAACCAGCTCTGCTGTCCGAACTCATAATAGGTCCCGCTCAGGCTACCAACGAACCATCCTTTGGTTCCTTCAGCAGCTGTATTAATGGAAGGATGAGAAGGTGTACCCCAGGCCCAATCGCTAGCTGTTCCACCTGAGGTCCAAGCTGGGTTCGTCTCGAATCCTTCTTGATACGGGAAGGTATTGATGGTACTCGGGCATTGGGCAATTGCCTCAGCGATTGGAAAAAAGGCCCCCAGAATAGCACCTATGGCACCAAGGAACTGAAGCGCATTGAATTTCAGTGCCTTTATCGGCTGATATAATGAGTCACTATTCACTTTAGCCTAGACGCTAAACAACTGCACAACGGTGTCCGATGTAATGACAAACGATGCGAACGTTGCAGTATTATGACCTTTCCACATTGGATGCGTTCAATGTGCACTATACCAAGGACTGCCCTATCCATGTCTATTTCCTTCACTCCTTCTGGGTATTACCGCAGTACTGAAATGGTTCCATGAAGGTCGTAGACCTTTCCATCAACGCCTTTAGCTGCAATAACATAGAAGTACGTTCCATCCGGAACACGCTCACCGGTCTTGGAGCGTGAATCCCATACTTGTGCAGGGTTAGTGATCTCGTGTACCATTTCACCCCAGCGGTTGTATATCTGCATATTCAGCGATGTAATGCCGACGCTCTGCATCTGGAATACATTGTTCACTGCGTCACCGTTCGGCGTGAACACATTCGGAACGAAGAGGTAACTGTCACCAACGAAAGGAGGTAGAACCGTGATCTGTATGCTGCTAAAACTCGTACAACCTTGATCCGTGGCGGTCAAAATGACCGTGTAGGTTCCAGGGCTGAGATACGTGTGCTCCGGATCGCTCTCCGTACTTGTAGACCCATCACCAAAGCTCCAGGAAACGGTCGCAGTAGCAGGGTCCGTTGTGTTCGTGAATGGCACTGTCAACGGCGCCTGACCAATTAATATCCCAGCGGTGAAACCTGCATTCACCAGCACCTCCGTAACCGTGATCGAATCGCTTACTTGTCCGCAATCATTACTACCTGTAACAGTATATGTTCCGCCGTTCTGAACAGTGATCGAAGACGTTGTTTCCCCAGTACTCCAGACATAGCCATCGGCTCCGGAAGCGGTAAGAACTGTAGATGTACCCGGACAGATCACCTGGATTCCGGAAACACTTACCATTGGACCTTGGGCTGCGACCACATTTACGGAAACGGTGGTATTACCACACGAACTACTTCCCGTTACGGAATACATACCCACCGCATCAACACTAATGCTCACCGTCGTTTCCGTCGTATTCCAGACATAAGTATCCGCACCTGAGGCGGTCAACTGTGTGGTTGTTCCAGGACATAAGGTCGTATCGCCAACGATGGACACTACGGGCCCTGGAGCTACCACCACGTTCACTTGAGCGGTATCCGGACCGCATGCACCAGTTGCTATTACGTAATACGTGCCGGCAGTTTGAACGGTAATACTTGGGGTTGTTTCACCCGTACTCCAAAGCAATGAAGTGCTGCCGGATCCCGTAAGCACTGTACTCTCACCAGCACAGATCAGAGTATCGCCAGAAATTAACGCAACAACACTAGTCGCTTGCGTGATCGTTAGCGAATCCATATCGCTACCACACCCATCCGTACCTGTTACGCTATAAATGCCGGGAACAGAGATAATGATGGAGGCTGTGATCTCACCGGTGCCCCACAAATAGGTATTCGCACCCGAAGCAGTCAATGTCAGTTGTTGGTTATCACAGATCGCATTGGGTCCGTTGCTTGTGATCTGCACTGTAGGCCCAGAAGACGTTGCGATGGTGATGAATGCTTGCGTACTTCCACAGCTCGAAGTTCCGACCACCGTGTAATTCCCTGGGAACATGATGGTAATTGACTGGGTGGTCTCGCCACTGCTCCAGAGGTACGAAGTGGCACCGCTTGCCGAAAGCACAAGACTTTCACCTGGACACATCTCCAGCGGACCATTTGCCGTGATCGCCACGCTTGGTCCGTTTGATGCGCCGACGTTGAGGCTGACCATGTCCGAACCACAATCACTTGTCCCGGTAACTGAATAAGTACCCGGGCTCGAAACGGTGATGGAGCTTGTGGTCTCACCTGTGCTCCACAGATAGGTTGTTGCCCCAGTACCGGTCAGCACAATGCTTTCGCCAAGACAAACGGTAGCAGGTCCGACCGTAGTAATTGCAACGATCGGACCTGTGCCTGCTGGTACGAAAGCCGCTCCGCACACCGTATCGTTGGCACAAAGCCCAACAACGCAATACTGCAACACGATGTTTCCATTATCACCAGGGCCAGCGGTATAGATAGTGGTTGCAGCGGTTGTACTGCTGAACGTACCCGTTCCACCTGACCAGAAACCGGAGTCGAAAGGACCACTGGCTGTTGCATTCAGCGTGACCGACCCTCCGCTGCACAAATTCCCGGAGCTGGTAACCTGAACCGCAGTATTCTGAATAGGTGCCTGACAACCGAAATTGATGTAGGTGGCTTGCGGTACACCCGGCCAGGTGAACAACACGGTACCGCCATCGCTTTCACCCTGTTGACCGCCGTAGCTGCCTAGGTTGTTCGTCAATAATTCACGCTGATAGGTGGCAGTATCTGTGCAATTCGTGGGTGTATAGGTAATGGTCAACGTACGCAGGTTCATCCCTGCTGGTGGGGTTGGGGTTATTACGGCACCAGCTGCTGGACTGTTCGCGAAATGACCAGCCGTATTGTTTCCATCCTGATAGATGATGTAGATCGTATCACCCAGATTGGTAAACGGGTTAGCAGCGGCGCAGAGAAACGCACTGGTAGCAAGAATAACAGTGGAACCCGGTGGAATAATGCCTCCCGCAGGCTCAAGGATCAAACCACAGCTTTCAACCGTTGCATTAAGATCGACTGTTGTTGCAGCAGTAACCGCATTCTGGACCAACCCCAGCCACGAGTTGTTGGGCCAATTCACGGAAATGTCATTGAGCGCAGTGGCTTGTGGTCCGGTAATGAAGCGGACCATCTCGTTCAGTCCTTCGGCACTGCTGGAACAAATGGTTCCGGGGTTGCACGCATCCACCAGAATGCTCTCAATTTCCAAGCATTTCGTTGGGATCTGCGCACTTGCGCCGAACGCAATGCAAGACAAGATCGAGAGCAGAAAAGTCCGAGTAAGCATACCAATTGAAAAACGCAACATTCTTGAGCCAGTGGATTTTATGCAACAAAGGTCGGGTTTTTTGACCGGGGTTCGCAGTACGCACCGGTGGAGTTATCAGGTCGATATCCACGTGCTTGGGCGGATCTCTGTACGGATGACGCAACTTGAGCCGCAGGCGACGTACGGCATGACCAGCAAGGCCCGCCTAACGGTGATGGGACTTATTACGGATAAGAAATACGCGTTCCGGGCTGCCGCCGTAGGTGTGGTAGGCGTAGGACCGGTATGCGATGCCGTAACCGCAAAAGCTGCATAAGCCAAGCGCGTTATCATCCCTCTTCCACTACCAAAGCCCCCGGAGTTCCGGGGGCTTTTGGTATTCTGTAGGTAGCCGTTGTAAAAGGCTTTCAGGTCAAGATCTTTGCCGTCCTTTGATATCGGATAAACGTATTACGTTTATCCGATAGTTGGTGGCCATGGCTTCTCCCGCTGAAGAAAAGGCCCGCAGCTTAGTCTGGTCCTTTGACCACAGCAACATTCTGGAGCATTTGCATCGTTTAGGACAATGAAAAAATTATTTGTATCAACGAGTGTGTGCATGTCCACCTTGCTCATCGTTGAGCCATTCATTGCGTTGGGTTTGCTTCTTCTTGCTTCTGGTTGCCATAGCCCCCAAGCGGAAGATCCGATAAGTATGGACCACGTTACCCAGTATGACAAGGAATTACGCATTAATGAGATCGTCCTGGATCCGGAACTTAAGCATGCACTTGTACGGTACGCCAACAGCACCTCCCAATCCAGCCCGTTCATTGTCGTCAGTACAGAGCCCAAAGGCATGTTGCGTATCAGAAATGCACCATGTGTCCCAAAGCCTTTGCAATTAACCGATCTCCAAAAGGCTTACGCCGACTCTCTCATTGGCTCCACAACGTTGGAGGAAATGACCAATGGAATCCATTGTTTCGTGTACACATCTTGGGGAAATCGGTTCATTGTTGTTGACCTCCGCGAACCAGAAGTAGTTTCTCGCATGATGATGGATCTATTTCGGGAAGTGAGCACCATTCAACCGGAGATGATATGTGAACGAGTGGATTTTTTTGAACCAACTGTTGTAATGGTGAACATCTCCCGCTGAAGAAAAGCGCATCGCACAACCGGAACTCAAGCCCACCATCGCGCATACAGGCCGCCCATACACAAGGCCCAGGCGCCATACCCAGCACACGGCCACCAACAGCACCTAAACGCCAGCAGGCCATCATTTCTTCAATCGAAAGAGAAGTGGGAAACTTGAATGATCAGAGCTTCGAGGCTTGTCGCGGGAAACCTGCGGGCGTTTAGCTGCAAAACGTTGAAGGGTGGTACATTTCGTCCAGGAACAAGATCACGAAAGGCGGTATGCGGAAGCGCAGGACCGTTGTGAAAGGCTTTCAGGTCAAGATCTTTGACGTCCTTTGATATCTAGTCGTATTACGTTTAACCGCTAGTTGTAGCACATTGGAATGAAACCAATCGGAACATATAGTGCTCGACGGGTATTTTGGTTCGATTACGACAAATTCCAACTCGATCAGTTACCGACTAAGAATTGGCTTTGTCTTGCTACTTCAGATATTGAGCCAAATAAAGACAGGTTCGAGGAATTCATCCGTCATTCCATTGACCACGGAATTTTAGAGTTTAAAGGACACGGACAATTCGGCGAAAGACTTCATGACATTTTTGACGAGATCATGGTTGATATTGAGATTTCAAGAAAAGTAGACTTTATCGATATAGGAACAACCTGCCATAATGGTGAAACTTTAGCTGATGCCTTTTGGCAATGCTTCTTCGCTACCGCTTTGCCTGTAACGGCTGACATGGATAACATATCAATAGTCTGTACCGACATTGAAGGAACGGATAGAAGCAATGAAATGGAATTGATACTTGGTCGCTTTGAAAAAGGATGGATTCCAGAGGATTAAATATTAAAACGCGCTACAACAACGGCTATACGCAACCGCTAACCCGCAGGCCTCCGCTTCGGTTGCGCATAGCCTGAATGTTCTGCGACATGCGAAAACGAACCACGAAATAAATGGACGTTTTGATCATCAATCTCATTCTTGCTTTACCGACCTTCTTTTTGGTTCGACTGATTTTAGAGAAGATCAACCCAACATGGAGCAGACTTAGAAACCCGTTTCTGTGGTTGACGACATTCTTTGCGACACCAGTCATCTATGTTGCACTGATCTTCACTTGGATATCCATTGAGACCTACTATCCAGAAAGAAATTTCGATAAGGTGGCATGGACTGAGAACGCGGAGAAGAGATTCGAATACGCCGACGACTTAGTAGACAACCATAAACTGATTGGCTTAACCAAAACTGAGATCAAGGAACTACTAGGTGAGCCGTATAACGAGAATGGGAACTTAATGACCTATTACCTAGGTTTCTCCAAACGACAGTTTATTGGAATAGACCCAGACTGGTTGGAAATTCGTTTTGAACATCATAAAGCGATTGATACTAGAATATACACAAGTTGAATAACAGGAAAGCACGATCGCACAACATGCTCTTGCCGCAAACCGCCCTCGCCCCGTTGCCAACTCCTGTTCAAGGGTTGAACACTTTGACCAGGAACAAGATCACGAAAGGCGGCCTGCGGCAAGCTCAGGACCGTTGTGAAAGGCTTTCAGGTCAAGATCTTTGACGTCCTTTGTTACTAGTCGTATTAAGTTCGCTAGTTAGGCGACATTAAAAACACATGGAACCAGGACTTATACTTCTTCTTATTGCAATATGTTTTTGGTCTGTGATTACAACATTCTCAGCAATCATCAGAATCTTAACGAATGATTTTAACGGATCCAAAGTTGAATGGATCATCATCTCTATGATTGGAATCATCGGACCTATATTATGGATTGTTAAGGGCAAGAAAAAACTAATAAAGAAACAGACGTCGCCTAACAACGGCTATACACAACCGCCCAATCACTGACCAAAGCTTCGGCTGCGCATAGCCTAAACGTTGTGAAAGGCTTTCAGGTCAAGATCTTTGACGTCCTTTGATATCGGATAAGCGTATTACGTTTATCCGCTAGTTATAGCCCATTTGAAGAAACAGAACAATGAATCAAGTAATCCAAATAATTTTAAGTGTATCGGTTTTGTCAATTCCGATAGTCTTTTTTTGGGTATACATGACAACTCTTGAAAAGAAAACGAAAAAGATAATTCAGGAACACTCAGACAATTCTTCAGAAATTTTCACTGACTTGAAAGTTTGGTTCAAAAATTTTGATGTGTTTAAAAAGAAGAGCAAGTTTGACTTAGACCCTTTTGAGACTCTTTACTCTTTTAACAATTGCGATTTGATACTAAATGACCGAAATATTGTCGTGATTGGGAAAATGAAAATATTGGGTAGAGAAAAACCTCTAACACCAACGATTTTTGAATTTGACAAGAATGGGGCTGAATTCAGACAAGGACAAGTTTCGATTGAGAAGATTCAAGATGTCGGCAATGACATTGAAATTGAATTTTCAGACGATAGATACAAAGACAGAATGACATTGGTAATAAAACGAGCAGAAACGGAATTAAAAGAGAAAATTGAAAAACGGGCTACAACATTGTATAAACGTAATGCCGGCTAAACAGCTAAAATTAAGCATTTTTGCTTCTAATAAATTCTGGAGTAGATTGACAGTTAATCGCGCCGAATTCCCGCACTACGCTTATACTTGGCCGTTGTGAAAGGCTTTCAGCTCAAGATCTTTGAAGTCCTTTGATATCTAGTCGTATTATGTTTATCCGCTAGTTAGCAACCATAGAACAAACCTCCAGATCACCAGCTAAAAGTCATGTCATCATTTTTCGGCTTCGGGAAACGCAAGGCGCCGACAGGCACATCTTCTGACGAACCAAAAGGCAGGATTGGAGAATACTATGAAAACGAGTTGCCTGTTATCATGAAGTTTTCAATCAGACTTCCAGATATCGCAGTTCAAACTCACTTCACTTTTCTAACAGTGATTTCTTGGAAGTACGATGGCACATCCAATAACGGGATGCCCCCAAGAGAGGTCAACAATAAAATGATTGCTCTTGAAGATGCTATAGAAACCATACAGTCCAAATCCTCAGAGTTCGTTCACGCCTATAGTAGGACTGGGAACAACCTGAAGGAACTGGTTTACTATAGCAAAGGCTTGAGTGAATTCATGCCCATGTTAAACAAAGGGCTAGAATCTCATGAACCTTATCCGATAGAGATAAACTTCTACGAGGACAGTGATTGGTCCGAGTTGAAGAAACTTCTCCAAGATTTCAGAGAATAACGGTTGCCAACAACGGCTATGCGCAACCTCCAACACACAGGCCGACGCTTCGGTTGCACATAGCCTGAACGTTGTGAAAGGCTTTCAGGTCAAGATCTTTGACGTTCTTTGATAGCGGATAAACGTATTACGTTTATCCGATAGTTGCACGGCATGCAAAAGAACGATATACAATGAAACAGGAATATAAAGTACTTCTAATCGCACTACTCGCATTAGTACTGCTCGACACTCTTGGCTCAATCTCTTCAAGACAGTTTGACTTTAACTATTCATTCTTATCTCCATTTTCTTTCATTATTTACGGAACGACTGCATTTCTTACCGCAAGACAAAAGGACATAACGACGGGAGTACTATTTGCAGCAATTCTCGGTCTCTTTGACTCGACAATAGGATGGAAACTTTCAATGATCCTTAACGCAAACACTGGCGACATAGACAATCAAGCATCAACTGGACTTTGGATCATGACGGCTTTGATCATGACCGGTTTTGCCGCGTTGGTTGGATTTTTAGGTGGTGGACTGACAAGAATAATAAATAAGAAAAGCACGAACGCCCAACACAAGCTATAGCAGATGCCCTTCGGGCCAAGTGCCATAGCCAAACCGTTGTGAAAGTCTTTCAGGTCAAGATCTTTGACGTCCTTTGATATCGGATAAACGTATTACGTTTATCCGCTAGTTAGCTGCCATTTAGAATGAAATCCACTTTGATTCTTCTGATACTCGTTTTGAACACGACGTTCGGTTTTGGCCAGAGGCAAAAAGAATTCAGAATGTGCTTTGACATAGGATCGAGCAAACTATCTGAAGAAGCTGAGAGTCAAATTCAAACAATAGCCCAATTGCTTCAAGAACCCAACTTCAACTACTTGAAAATATTCGGTTATGCAACTACGTCGGGAACCGAAGCATCTAACACCGAACTATCAAAAAGAAGAGCTCTTGAAGTGTATGGTAAAATCAAGGCATTTCATTCGATCGATGAGTCCAAAATCTATATTACATGGCTCGGAGAAAGTCAGGACGCATATGACTTGCACTATGAAAAAGCCAAACCTCAAACCCCATGTGTGGAAGTGATAGTTCAATACAACGAGTGATAAGAAATGGCAGCTAACAACGGCTATACGCAACCACCAACACACAGGCCAACGCTCCGGTTGCGCATAGCCTCAACGTTATTAACCATCTCCTGACCTCGGAACAGGAAAAAATCGGCAACGGTACAGCTCACTCCCCCTTCGCCCGCTGCCAATAGCCTTCCATTTCTTCCAAGGTCATCTCCCCCATCACTTTACCGTCCTTGTGGCTTTCGCGTTCGAGGAATTGGAAGCGTTGAATGAATTTGCGGTTCGTACGTTCTAGTGCTTCGTCGGGGTCGATGTTCAGGAAACGCGCATAGTTGACTAGTGAGAACAACACGTCGCCGAGTTCTTCTGCTTGTTCCGGTGTGTTGTTATCCACTTCGTGCTTCAACTCGCCCAATTCCTCGTGTACCTTTTCCCAGACCTGTTCGCGGTTGTCCCAGTCGAAGCCAACGCCGCGTGCTTTGTCCTGGATCCGGATCGCTTTAACCATGCTCGGCAGCCCACGCGGAACACCTTCCAATACGCTGGGCACTTCGCCATTCTTCGTTGACCCAGCTTTTTCAGCGAGTTTGATCTTTTCCCAATTGGCCTTCACTTCTTCTTCGTCCTTCACCTTCACATCGCTGTAAATGTGTGGATGTCGGTTGATCAGTTTCTCGCAAATGCCGTTCAGCACATCGGTAATATCGAATGCTTTCTGCTCGCTCCCGATCTTCGCGTAGAACACCATGTGAAGGATCAGGTCGCCGAGTTCCTTTTTAACTTCCTGTAGGTCGTTGTTGAGAATGGCATCACCAAGTTCGTAGGTTTCCTCGATCGTCAACGGGCGCAAGGTCTCCATAGTCTGCTTACGGTCCCACGGACATTGCTCACGGAGTTCATCCATGATGGTAAGCAGGCGTAAAAAAGCTGTGGCTCGTGGGTCTTGCTGGGTCATTGGGTCGAAGGTAGATCGTTGTTCGTTGTTGCACTTCATCGGACAATGAACCACATCAATCAGGATCAGCAATTGATAGCGATATTTGCAGTACGAAAAACGATTCCAACCATACCATGGCAACTTCAAGCGTACAAAAAGCACCACTTCGTAAGATCGGCATACTTGGTTCCGGAATGGTCGGTCAGGTTCTGGCGAAAGGTTTTTTGGAGCACGGCCATGATGTCATGATCGGCACGCGGAACCCCGAGAAGCTGGCGGAGCTGATAGAGAAATTCCCGGAGATCGGTGTGGCGAGCCATAAAGAAGTAGCCGCATTCGCTGACATAGTTGTGCTAGCGGCAAAGGGAACGGCTGCTGAGCTGGTGATCCGCTTGTGTGACAGCAATGATCTGGTAGGAAAGGTGGTGATCGATACGACGAACCCGATCGCTGATGCGCCGCCTGAGAATGGTGTTCTGAAGTATTTCACCACACTGGATGAAAGCCTGATGGAGAAATTGCAGAAGGTCAGCACCGGAGCCTACTTCGTAAAAGCATTCAACAGTGTGGGCAACGCCTATATGGTCGATCCGAATTTCGCCGAAGGCCGTCCTACCATGTTCATCTGCGGAAACAACGAAGCAGCCAAGGAAACGGTAACCGCCCTACTGGCAGACTTTGGTTGGGATGCCGAGGACATGGGCGGTGTGGAGGCAGCACGCGCCATTGAGCCGCTCTGCATGTTGTGGTGCTTGCCCGGGTTCACGCGCAACCAATGGACGCATGCGTTCAAGTTGTACAAGAAGTGAGTTATTCACGTAACGCAGGTGAGTAGAGCGTGAATCAAAATACCCAACATATTAACGAACCATTCGATCAAGATTTTTGTTCCGTCTTTGATATAGGATGAACCTATTACGTTTATCCGCTAGTTAGCGCCAATACAAAAATGAGCATCATCGGCAACAACAAACCTGTATGGTTGGAGAAGGCAGCTTTTGACGATAGCTTCGATTGGAGCAATTCAATGAAAACCACTTTCGAGACTTTTCTCCAACATGTGACCTTGCATGATTCCTATTGGGAGACTGTCACGCTTAATCTTTGGAATCAGCTTGTGCTGACAATGAAGCTAGATGCATTTTGGAATAAGGTGTACTGCGATAAAACTGAAAACACAAACGATTGGCCATACCTTGTTATTAAGGTACCTAATACAGTGAATGTGTCGTTTCATGGTACGGAGTATGGAACCATGACCATCAGCAACACTGAAACTATAGCAATAGATAGAATACAAATTGAAACGCTTCTCGACAAGCTATCGGACACAAACATTCTTCCCATTAAGTTCTATGAACAGCTAATTGACTGCAAGCAACTCACAAAAACGCGATTTGACGATATATATGGCGGATTCATTGAGGTGCTACATGACGCACCAATTGAGCTACTCCTAATTAACCAAGACGGGAGTTACATTAATCCCGACCTGCGTAGGGTAAAAGCGTTTAGCGAAATCGAAAAGTCTGAAGCAGATAAAGAAAGTTTCATCAAAACGATTTGGACTAAACTCACCGGACAATAAAACTGGCGCTAACAAGGGCTATGCGCGACCGCCAACACACAGGCCGACGCTTCGGCTGCGCATAGCTAAACCGTTCAAAGGTCCTTTTAGGTGCCTTACAAACGTTGCGCATCCATGGAATCGCTAGCTCTTCATTAAATCGTTGAAGTTCCTGGTACGACCATCAACAGACAACTAACAACTCTTATTTTCGCGCCATGAAGACAGCACCCGTCTTGTTTTTTGGTCGTAACCCTGCGATGATGTCCATTGTGGACCTGCAACTGAGAGCCACGGGCATTACGGCACAAGGCTTCATCAGAGAAAGTGAACTGATGGCCGAATTGTCGAAAGGACTCACAAAAATGCTGGTCATTGGCGGCGGGGTTGAAGATGAACCACGCGTGCGATTGAAGGCTTGGTGTACAGCGAATAATGTCTTGATATTGGAACATAGCGGTGGGCCGCAGAGTTTACCGGAAGAAATTGAGGACGCATTAACCTAGCGTTCATGGTTCTTGCGATACAGTGACATGCTTCGACCCACCTGCATACTTCGATCCATTTAGCCGCGTTATCTTGGCCGACCCTAACTCTGGCCTACTAGCTGTGTCGCACGCACAGTATCGAACCATGCGTTCATTAATTGCTCTTCTTTTCTTAATTGCCGCGGAAACGATCAGTGCCCAGACAGGAACGCTGGCTGGCGTAGTGCGCAATGAGGTAGGCGATCCTGTGCAGGCAGTGGTTTCAATTGAGACGTTAGGCCGCAGTGTAACTGCTGACGAACAGGGTAAATATTCCATTGAGCTTCCGGCGAAGGAACGGGTTATCGTCTCCTGGACCTACACTGGTCTGAGCAAGGTGGAACGCAGCTATTCGTTGCGCCCAGGCGAAGTAAGAACGGTGGATATGAGCATGCCGTTCTTTACGTTGAACCCTGCCCAAGTTGAAGGTGAGCGGCGTGGAGGAGGCACAGGACTGGAGCAACTGGATGCCCGGATAACGAATTTTGCGCCGACGATTCAGAATGGCGTGGAATCACTGTTGAGCGGACAGACCGGGGTTGTAATGCGCAATGAACTGAGCAGCGGATACAGCGTACGCGGTGGCAACTTCGATGAGAACCTCGTGTATGTGAACGACATTGAGGTGTACCGCCCTTTCCTGGTGCGAGCCGGACAGCAGGAAGGATTGAGTTTTCCGAACCCGAATCTCATCGACCGCTTGCAATTCAGCGCGGGCGGATTCGAAGCACGGTTCGGCGATAAACTGAGCAGCGTGCTGGACATCACGTACAAACGGCCAACGGAATTCAAAGGCAGCGCCACGGCAGGTCTATTAGGAGGTTCAGTGCATTTGGAAAGTGCAATGTTGAAGAAACGGTTGCGGCAGATCACGGGTTACCGCTACCGGACCAACCAATTGATCATTAGCGGTCTCGATACCAAAGGCGAATACCGCACGGGCTACACGGACCTGCAGACCTATTGGACCTACGACCTTACACCGAATACCGAGCTTGGTTTTCTAGGGATCTATTCCAGCAATAAATACAATGTGGTACCGCAGGACCGCGAAACGGAATTCGGTCCGTTCAACATGCCATTGCGCTTTACGGTATACTTTGAAGGCCAAGAGAAAACAGCTTTTGAAACCTTGTTCGGCGCTTTGGACATGAACATTAAGGCGAGTAAGGACCTGAAGTTGAAATTCACTGCAAGCGCATTCCGGACCTATGAAACGGAACGGTTCGATGTGCTTGGTCAGTACCGATTGGGCGAGTTGGAGCGCGATCCGAACAGCGATCAGTTCGGCGAGGTGGTCCGTGATCTCGGTGTTGGTACGTTCCTGGAACATGCTCGGAACCAGTTGGATGCTAAGGTGTACACCGTTGCGCACAAAGGCTATCTGAAACGACCGAAAAGCTATATTCAATGGGGACTGGACGCGCGTGCGGAAGCCATCAACGATAAGCTGAGCGAATGGAACCTGGTCGATAGCGCGGGATTCAGCATACCACTGAACGATCAGGAAACCTTGGCACTAAGCAACACACTGAAAAGCAAGTTGAACTTGGAAAGTGTACGTGCATCAGCCTACTTACAGAACACCTGGCGCTGGAACCGTGGATACAACAAATACTGGACGCTCATAGCCGGAGCACGCGCACAGCATTGGAGCTACAACCAACAGACCGTAGCTAGTCCGCGCTTACGGTTGACCTATAATCCGGGATGGACGAAGATCAAAGCCGCAGGCGATACTGTAGATCTGGATTATAGCTTTTGGGCCGCAACCGGCTACTTTTACCAGATGCCGTTCTACCGCGAGGTCCGGCGAATGGACGGTACGTTGAACCCGGATATTCGCGCTCAAAAGAGCGTTCACTTCCTATTGGGTA
>Ga0209063_1000884_pt1 | contig 17047 bp, 17 predicted proteins | sample KloWWTmeKNB19Kit_FD_187177 | JGI IMG/M metagenome (GOLD analysis project Ga0209063, IMG submission 187177) | Active sludge microbial communities from Klosterneuburg, Austria, studying microevolution and ecology of nitrifiers - Klosterneuburg... | ecosystem: Engineered > WWTP > Aerobic digester >... | reverse complement strand
GCTGCTGGCGACTTTCTTCATCACGGTGATCTTCGACCTGGTGCTCGCGATCGAGGTGGGCATGGTGCTGGCCGCCTTCCTGTTCATGAAGCGCATGGGCGACATCACTGATCTGAAGCCCGCCTTGACCGGTGAACGTGTGCAGGGCGAGGACCGCCTCTTCGATGAAGAATTGAAAGGGCTCCCTTCCCATGTCATGATCTTCGAGATCACAGGTCCGCTGTTCTTCGGCGCTGCACAACGGTTCCAAGAGGTGATGTCCGAGACCAACGACCGGCACCGTGTGGTGATCATGCGCATGCAGAAAGTCCCGCTGATCGATGCCACCGGCTTGCACAGGCTGAAGGAGATCGTAAAGCGCTTGAACGCTCAACGCAAGACCGTGTATCTCACTGGCGTGGATCCGCGCGTGCGCATCGAACTGGATCGCGAGGACTGGGTAACGGACGGAATGATCCGCGACTCGGTGAAAGATGTGCTGGAGGCGCAGGCGCAAAAGTGAAGACACCTTGCTATTTGCTGGACCAGCGTTACCCTTGCACCTGGGCCGCATTGGATAGCCATGCACATCCGCACACTTCTCACTTCGCTCCTGTTGCTTCCGCTGCCGTTGTTGGCGTGTACCGCATTCGTGATGCACAAGGACGGCCGCACCTTCATTGGCAACAATGAGGATTCGTGGTGTATTCAAGGCCGTGTGCGTTTCGCACCTGCTGTGGATGGCGGGTATGGAGCGGTGTACTTCAGCAGCTGGACCGGACACCCGGCTCGGGACTGGGCGGATCAGTTGGGCATGAACGAGGCTGGACTGGTGTTCGATGGGCTGAGCATTCAGCCGAAGGAAGCTTCACCACTTCAGGGGAAGCAAGTTCTGTATTTCAACGAGCTCACCGACCTCCTCATGCAACGCTGTGCCAATGTACCTGAGGCAGTGGCTTTTCTTAATGACTACGACCGTGCCTTCCTCTACCAGAGCATGCTGTTCCTGGCTGATGCGAACGGCGCCTATGCGATCGTGCAGAGCGATACGGTGATCGTGGGCCGCGAGCCGCACTTCGCTGTGGGCAACTGGCGCATGGCCTGCAACACGGATATGGATTCGGTTCCGATCCCACGCTTGCAACAAGGTCGATCGCTACTTGCAGAAGGTGTGGCACCCACGGTGGAGGGCGCTCTCTCGGTACTGCAAGGAATGCGTTCCTGCCGGGAATTCCTTGGCAACGGCACCTTTTTCAGCACCTTGTTCGAACCGGATAGCGGCCGTGTACACATCTACTTCTACCATGACTACGAACACCCGGTGACCTTCGACCTGCGCGAAGAACTTGCGAAGGGTGCGCACACCTTGGATCTCCCCACGCTCTTCCCACCGAACGCGGAGTTCCGAGCCTTGCAGGCATACCGCACACCATTCCACCAACGCTGGTTGTTCTGGGGATTGCTGGCTGTCGCCGTTCTTGCGATTCTGCTCGTCTTCGTGTGTGGCGTGACCCTGCTTGTGCGCATTGTCCGCCGCGTGTTCGGGAAAGGTGTAAAAGCCGTTTGGCTACCATTCCTGGTGGGCGTTGCGATGTTCGGCTTAGTCGGGCTCATTGGTATTTTGCTCATGCAGCAACAGGTGTTCTACTTCGGGATCGGGGATGTGCATCCGGCGCTGCTCGCGCTGCCATACGTACTTCTTGTAGCAGCAGTGTTCCTTATCTGGATCGTGCGAAAGACCAATACCGATCGGTGGGCGACAGTGCCTGCCCTGGTTCTGTTGCTGCCGGTCCTGATCGGATGTGCGTACTGGGGAATGCTCTGGTAGGGCAGCTGGATAACTTCACCGGATAATGAGATCGTGAAGCGTCTGAGGACCCAACGCACGACCGTATACTTCACCTGCTTAGACCCACGTGTGCGGAATGGAATTGGACCGTGAGGATCGCGTGGTGGTAGAACTGATCCGCGACTCGGTGAGCGATGTGTTGGCGGCACAGCCGACGAAGTGAAGACAAAGTACACGGGGGCGCAACATATCGAGCTAGGCGCCAGTTGGCCTATGAACGCCCGACCTTTGTACCATGATCCCGTTCTCCGTCCTCGACCTCGCACCCATCGCCCAAGGAAGCAATGCATCCCAAGCCTTCCGTAATTCGGTGGAGCTGGCGCAGGAAACGGAAAAATTGGGCTACCATCGCTTCTGGCTTGCGGAACACCATGGGATGGCGGGCATCGCCAGCGCGGCTACGGCGGTAGTGATCGGCCATGTGGCCGGTGCCACGAACACCATTCGTGTGGGATCGGGCGGTGTGATGTTGCCCAATCATGCGCCGTATATCATCGCGGAGCAGTTCGGCACGTTGAACGCGATGTACCCAGGGCGCATCGATCTCGGGCTGGGTCGTGCGCCGGGAACGGATCAAGCAACGGCTGCTGCACTGCGTCGTGATCTCAACGCGAGCGCTGATCGTTTCCCCAATGATGTGCAGGAGCTGCAACACTGGTTCAGGGAAGCTGAAGCCGGACAGCGTATCGTAGCGGTACCGGGTGCCGGACAGGCCGTGCCGATCTGGTTGCTCGGGTCCAGCCTCTTCAGCGCACAACTCGCTGCGCACATGGGGCTGCCCTTCGCCTTCGCTTCACACTTCGCACCGGAGCACATGGAGCAGGCCATCACCATCTACCTCGACCGCTTCCAGCCGAGCGAACAGTTGAACGCGCCCTATGTGATGCTCACCGCCAACGTCTTCGCAGCGGATACGGATGCCGAAGCCGAGCGCTTGGCCACCTCCATGCAAGTGCAGTTCGTGAATCTCGTTCGTGGTGTGCCGGGCCAAGTGCAACCACCCATCGACGATATGGAAACCTATTGGCGTCCGGAGGAAAAGGCTTGGGTGCAACGTGCCTTGTCGCGCTCCTTCATCGGTTCAGAAGAAAAGGTGGAACAAGGTCTACGTGCATTCCTCGCTGCCTTCAAGCCTGATGAACTCATGGTTTCCGGCCATTTCTTCGACCCGCAGGACAGGCTCCGCTCCTACCGTATCCTTAGCGGGATACGCGCGCGGCTCGGCTGATAGGCCCAAGTAACACCATTGCGTTGCGGCCCTGGATAACGGGCCTTTCACAATTATACCCAACTGCAATAGTTGCATTGTGCAACTTTACCTACTTTTGTACCGTTGCAATAATCAACTATTGTCATGAGCACACAAAGCGAAGAGCTGGCAGCTGCCATACCGCAGTCCCTGCGCCTTCTGGCACGAAGCATCAGCGTATACCTGGACAAGGGAAATATCCCCATGACCCTTTCCCAGTTCAGCATGTTGGACTTTCTGCTGACCAACAGCGAAGCCGTACAGACCGACCTGGCCAACCACCTGCACAAGGATAAAAGCGTGATCCTTCGCCAGCTGGACCAGTTGGAACAGCAAGGATGGGTGGAACGCCAGCAAGACCCCAATGACCGTCGCCGGAAGTATCTGGTTGTGACCAAGGCGGGCCAGGAGATCCATCGAAAAGGCGCCAAGATCCGCGACAAGGTCTTCACACAAGCACTGGAAGGCATTGCACCCAAGCACGTGGCCACCGTGCTGGACGTGCTGGAGAACATGGCCCGTAACAGCATGTCACAAGACCAATGAAAATCCGTACCCTACTCCTCCCTCTGTTGGCGTTGACCGCTCCGGCGATGGCGCAGCTCACCTTGAAGGAAGCGATCGCTTACGGTAAGGAGCACAGCCCAACCCTCGTGATCGCGGCCAATGATCACGCCGTGACCCATGCACAGGCGCAGGAAGCCCTCAGTGGTTACCTGCCCCAAGTGAACGGCACCGGTCAGTTGGACGATAACCTGAAACGGCAGACCACCATCTTGCCTGCAGGTATCTTCAGCAGTGAACCCACACCGGTAAAATTCGGCACGCAGTTCAACACTTCCCTAAGTCTACAGGGTGAGCAGACGTTGGTCGATGTCGGTAAATTGAACGGGATCCAAGCGATCAAGCCGGATATCAAAAGAGCGGACATCCAACTGCAACAGGCCGAGGAAAAACTGATCTACGATGTGGCGCGCGCCTATGCCGAAGCCCTCACCTACCGGGAGCAAACGCGCCTGCTGGCCGACAACCTTCAGCAATACGACGACCTTCTCCCGATCCTTCAACTACGTCAGGAAAAAGGCGTTGCACAACCCTTGGACCTCGACCGGACCCAAGTGACACAGCGGAACATAAAGTCCCAATACACCGTGTCCCAAGCCAACTACGACGTTGCCGTGGACCGCTTGAAACAGGTGATCGGTATGCCCTTGGACCAGCTGGTGGAGTTGACGGACAGCATCTTGGATCCGCGAAACATCGGTGCGCTCGGGTCGGATGGATTCGTCCTGGGCAACTTGCTCGAATACAAGTACAGCGAACAGATGTTGCTCCTCTATGGGATCGATCTGAAAAGTAAACGGAACGCCTTCCTGCCCACGTTGAGCGCCTATGGCCGTTATGGTACCATGGCCCAAGGGAACGACCTCGGTTCCAGCTATCAGAATTGGTACGATTTCGCGGCCATCGGCTTGAAGCTGAACGTGCCGATCTTCAGCGGTATGCGCAGGGTCAGCCAGATCAAACAAAGTGAACTCGCCCTCTCCTCCGCACGCGAGCAACTCAAACTGAACTCCAGTGGCTGGGAACTGACCTACCGCAATGCGGATACACGACTTACAGCTTCTGAGATCAACGTGAACAATGATGCTGAGAACCTGAACTTGGCAGAAAAGGTCTTCGCAGTGACCAATAGGCAATACCAGGAAGGGCTCGTATCCCTGAGCGATGTGCTTACGGCCAACTACCAACTGAAAGAAGCACAGAACAATTACACCACCTCTCTGTTGAACAACTACCTCGCCATCATCGACATCCAACGCGCCAAAGGCAGCCTGATCCAATTCGCCAACGCCCTCTGAACCATGAACCGCAAACTCGTTCTCCCGCTCATCCTGCTCGTCGTGGCATTGGGCGTTGCCTTCAAACTGGCATCCAATAAATCAAAGTTGAACGCGGCCAAGCAACCCGTGGACCGCAGTGCGATCGCCATTCCCGTTACGGTGATGACCTCGGCTATGGCACCGTTGAGCGCCAGCTTCTCCGTACCCGGAACACTGGAGCCGTATGACCATGCCAAGGTGATGCTCAATGCACAAGGCAAGCTGGCTTCGCTCTCCGTGGACCTCGGTTCCCGCGTGACCAAAGGACAGGTGATCGGCAGCTTGGACATGGCACAAAAGCAACTGGACCTGCAGGCTGCTGAATTGAGCCTCGGCCGGTTGAAGAAGGACCACGATCGGTTCAAGGACCTGCTGGAAGGCAAGGCCACCAGCCAGATGACCTACGATGATGCGGCCTACCAATACCAGAACGCCCAAGTAAAGGTGGACCAGATCCGCCAGCAGATCCGTGATGCCCAAGTGATCGCTCCGGTAAGTGGCACCGTGGTGGCGAAGAACGTCGAGATCGGCGAGTTCGTTGGTGCAAATACCGCCGTGGTGGAAATCGTGGATGTGGCGCGACTGAAGGCCAAGGTATACGTGAGCGAGAGCGATGCCTACCGCGTACGCACCGGCCAGGACGTGACCTTGACCACGAACATCTATCCGGGCGAGACCTTCCCCGGCAAGGTGACCTTCGTGAGCCCACGCGGCGATGAAAGCCACAACTACGAAGTGGAAGTGGACCTGGTGAACAGCAAGGACCATCCGCTGAAGAGCGGCACATTCATCACCGCACTGTTCAGCGACAATGCAGAAGGCGAAGCGCTATTGATCCCGAAGACCGCCCTCGGCGAAGGCCTGAAGGATCCGTACATATTCTTGGTGCAAGGCACGGACAGCACCATGCGTGCAACCAGACGCCAGATCACGCTGGGGCGTGAAGTGGGTGATCGCATCGCCGTAGTGAATGGCTTGGAGCCCGGACAGTCCGTGGTGCTTACCGGCCAGCTCAACCTTGTGGAAGGCACACTGGTGCGGATCACCAACGCCAACTGATCATTGTTTCTCCTCTTAAAGCATAGTACAGATGTCCATTACTGAAGTCGCCATTCGCAGGCCCTTGCTGATCACGGTGATCTTCGTCACCTTGATCCTCTTCGGCTTCCTCGGCTACAAGCAGCTCAGCTACAACCTGCTGCCCAAGTTCGAAGCCAATGTGGTCTCGGTGCGTACCACCTATCGCGGTGCTTCGCCGGAAGAGATCCAGAACACCATCACCAAACTGCTGGAGGACGCCGTGAGCGCGATCGAAGGCGTGGACCAGATCAGCTCTGTTTCGCAGGAAGGTCTTTCCTCGATCACCGTGACCCTGAAGCAAGGGATCAACGTGAACAACGCGCAACGCGATGCCGAAAGGAAAGTGAGCCAAGTGAAGGCCCTTCTTCCGGAGGATGCGGATGACCCCGTGGTCTCCCGTTTCAGCACCGACGAGATCCCGATCCTTCGCTTTAGCGCCACCAGCAATCTTTCCCCCGGTGATTTCTATCAACTGTTGGATGACCGTGTTGTACCGATCCTGAGCAACGTGAGCGGAGTTGGTTCCGTGTCGTTGATCGGTGCCCAACAACGCGAAGTGCAAGTGGTGTTGGACAACGACAAACTGAAGGCCTACGGCCTGAGCCCAACACGCATTGCGCAAGCCGTCGGCAGCAACAGCAGCACTTTCCCCGCAGGGAACGTGGAAGGCGGTATCTCACGTCTTTCGATCAACTTGGAGGCGCGCGCCGGAACGGTCGATGACCTCCGCCATACCGTGATCCGCGAGAATCCCGATGGCTCCCGGATCCTGCTGCAGGACGTGGCCTCCGTAACCGACGGATTGACCGAAGCGACCACTTACAACCGTAGCAATGGCATGCCGGGCATCGGCCTGCAATTGGTGAAACAAAGCGATGCGAATGCCGTGGACGTGAGCCGCGGTGTGAAGGAGCGCTTGGCTGAATTGAAGACCCAACTCGCCGATGTGGACTTCGATTATGTGATCGCCATGGACCAGAGCATCTACACGCTTTCATCCGCGGATGCTGTGATGGAGGATCTGGTGCTTGCCGTGCTGATCGTGGGCTTCGTGATGCTCATGTTCCTGCACAGCCTGCGCAGTTCGCTCTTCGTATTGGTGGCTCTGCCTTCGGCCATGATCCCCACCTTCATCCTTATGTACATCTTCGGGTTCTCGCTGAACCTGATGACCCTGATGGCGCTCTCGTTGGTCGTCGGTATTCTCGTGGACGATAGCATCGTGGTGCTCGAGAACATCTATCGCCACCTTGAAATGGGCAAGACCCGCTGGACCGCCGCTTTGGAAGGTCGCGCAGAGATCGGCTTCACCGCTTTGGCGATCACCTTGGTGGACGTGGTGGTGTTCATTCCCATGGCCATGGCCGGTGGATTGATCGGCAACATCCTGCGTGAATTCGCCCTCGTCGTGGTGTTCAGCACCTTGATGAGCCTCGTGGTGGCCTTCACGCTGACACCGCTGCTGGCCTCCCGTTGGGGCAAGCTCGCACACCTCACCAAGGACACGTTGTGGGGCCGCATCAGCTTGGCCTTCGAGTCGGGCGTGACCGGCCTTCAGAACCAGTACGGGCGTATCCTGACCTGGTCCCTCACACACAAACGCTACATCCTCATCGGAGTGCTGGTGCTCTTCGTTGGCTCCATCGCACTCGTGCCGACCGGGTTCATCGGAGCCACGTTCGTCGCCAATGGTGATCGCGGTGAATTCATCGTTCAACTGGAAGCAGCGCCACAAGCCAACTTGGGTGTGATCGATCAGCTTACCATGAAGGCCGAACGCATCATCATGCAGCACCCTGAAGTGGTGAACACGTTCACGAACGTGGGCACCCAAAGTGCGCAGATGGGATCGGGGTCCGGCAGTGGTTCTTCAACGGCGAACCTCTCTGAGATCAACGTGAAGTTGGTGTCGAAACACGATCGTAGCATGAGTTCCGAGCAATTCGGCAACATGATCCGCGACGAGGTGAGCGAGATCCCCGGCGTGAAGGTGACCGTGGTGCAGACCAGCATCACCGGTTCCGGCCAGACACCTATTCAGATCGCGGTGAAAGGCACCAACATGGACAGCCTGTGGAAAGCGGCACGTCTGGTGCGCGACGTTGTGGAAAGCACACCGGGCAGCGACTATGTGGCATTCAGCACCAAGAGCCCAAAGCCGGAAGTGAAGGTGAAGCTGGATCAAACGCGCATGGCGCAACTTGGCTTCAGCAGCGGGGATGTGGGCAGTTCCGTACAGATCGCATTCCGTGGGAATGACATCTACAAGTTCAAGGAAGGCGGTGAGGAATACCCGATCAACATGCGCTTGGACCAAGGCGATCGGCAGGACATCAACAGCGTGCGCGGATTGATGATCACCAACCCCATGGCAGCCACCGTGCGCTTGGATCAACTTGCGGATGTTTACGAGGACATGGGCAGCAGCGTATTGGAACGCACGGACCGCCTCAACTCCATCAAAGTGAACAGCGCGGCCGTCGGTCGACCGAGCGGTACCATCGTAGCGGACATCAAGAAAACATTGGCCGCTCATCCATTGCCTGAAGGGGTGAGCATCCAGTACCTCGGCGATGCCAAGAACCAAGGTGATGCGTTCGGCAGCTTAGGCACTGCTCTTGTTCTGGGTATTATCCTGGTGTACTTGATCATGGTGGCCCTCTACGAAAGCGTGGTGTATCCGTTCGTGGTGCTCTTCTCCATTCCCGTGGCGCTCATCGGTGCGTTGCTCGCACTTGCGCTCACCATGCAGCCGCTCAGCATCTTCGCCATCGTGGGCCTCATCATGCTCTTGGGTCTCGTGAGCAAGAACGGTATCCTCATCGTGGACTTTGCCAACCACCTACGTGCGGAAGGCATGGGCCTCACCGAAGCCTTGTTGGAAGCCGGTCGCGAACGCTTGCGCCCGATCTTGATGACCACCGTGGCCATGATCTTCGGCATGTTGCCGATCGCGCTCGCCAGTGGCGATGGTGCCGAAGTGAAGAACGGCATGGCCTGGGTGATCATCGGTGGACTGACCAGCTCGCTGATCCTTACGTTGGTTCTTGTGCCTACCATGTACTACATCTTCACTCGCCTCATGGAGAAGGTCGGCGGTCTGCGCTTCGGTCGCAAACGCAAGAAATTGGAAGAACGCCTGGAGGTTGCGTGAATCGTGACCTCCGAGCGGGTTGTTAGCTTGAGCTGTCCAGAAGATCAGAAAGCACGTTGACCCCTGGATCCTTCATCGTATCTTTGCGATGTATAAGATCCATCATGGGTACCGCCAAGCTCGAAGAATTCACCATCCGCGACAACCGCGTTGCTCGCTATGCGAAGGCACTTGGACATCCGGCACGCGTAGCGATCCTGAAGTTCCTGATCGCGAACAAGAGCTGTATTTGCGGGGACATCGTGGACCAACTACCTCTCAGTCAGAGCACGGTGAGCCAGCATTTGAAGGAACTGAAGGAGGCCGGACTGATCCAAGGCGAGATCGAAGGAAAACGCGTTTGCTACTGTATTGACCCCAAGGAATGGGAACGCGCCAAACGTTCGCTTGCTGAACTGATGGACAGCATGAATCCCATTGATACCAAGTGCTGCTGAAATAGTGTACTGATCGCACAATAACGATACGAACTCAACCGAACATGTCAACCGCAGAAGAGACAAAAGAAATGGTCCGTCGCCAGTATGCAGAGATCGCCTTGCAGGACAAAGCCACCAATACGAGTAGCTGTTGTGGGGCTGGCGGATGCAGTACGGAAGTGTATAACATCATGAGTGAAGACTACAGTTCACTCGAAGGCTACACCGCCAATGCGGACCTTGGACTTGGCTGTGGACTGCCTACGGAATTCGCGGACATCAAGCCCGGAGATACCGTCCTGGACCTGGGTTCCGGAGCAGGCAACGATTGCTTCGTGGCGCGTGCGATCGCCGGCGAAGATGGTCGTGTGATCGGCGTGGACTTTACTCCGGAAATGATCGCGAAGGCAAAGGCGAACGCTGCTCAATTGGGCTTCCAGAACGTTGAATTCCGTCAGGGAGATATTGAAGCATTGCCATTGACCAGCAACATCGTGGACGTCGTGGTGAGCAATTGCGTTTTGAATCTTGTGCCGAACAAACGGCAGGCCATGAGCGAGGTATTGCGCGTGCTGAAACCCGGTGGACACTTCAGCATCAGCGATGTGGTGTTGAACGGCGAGTTGCCCGAGAACATCAAGAACGCGGCGGCCCTTTATGCAGGTTGTGTGAGCGGTGCCTTGCAAGAGAGCGAGTACTTGGGCATCATCCACGACCTCGGCTTCGAGCAGGTAACGGTGCAGAAACGCAAACCGATCATCGTTCCTGATGATATTCTCTCCAACTACCTCAGTGCAGAAGAGATCGCAGCATTCAAAGCCAGTGGCACCGGCATCTTCAGCATAACCGTTGCTGCGACAAAGTCCGAAACACAGTGTTGCGCTCCTACTGCAGAAAGCACAGCGAAGATCAAGTTGACGACCGTTGAAGGTGCGACACTGCCAACCGAAGGCATGTGCGGCCCCGGTAGCACGTGTTGTTGAGCTACTAAGGGAATTGGCGGTAAACCTTCAGACTTCAAATCCGAGGTCGTAGATCTCTCGGATGTGCTTCAACTCATTCTCGAAGTCGATCTTGAGGTCGATCAGTTCACCGGTGCGTACATCGAAGACCCAACCGTGAACGACAGGTGATCCCGTCTGTAGAAAAGTCTTCTGCAATATGGCCGTTTTGATCACATTGATGCATTGTTCCTGCACGTTCAATTCCACCAATCGGCGGTAACGCTGTTCTTGATCGGCGATCGCATCCAACTCCTTCTGATGGATCCGGTACACATCGCGGATGTAGCGCAACCATGGATTCAAGATGCCCAGGTCATGTGCCTCCATCGCTGCCTTCACACCACCACAGTAGTAGTGGCCGCATACCACCACATGCTTCACCTTCAGGTGACCAACGGCATACTGGATCACACTTAAGGTATTCAGGTCGGCACCACCTACGATGTTGGCGATGTTGCGGTGAACGAATACTTGACCGGGTGCAGCACCCATCAGGTCCTCTGCGGTCGCACGGCTATCGCTACAGCCGATGTAGAGGATCTCCGGTGTTTGCCCTTCCGCAAGGTGCTTGAAGAAATCCTTGTTGGTGGACTTCTTCTCGGCGATCCACTTCTTGTTGTTCTCGAATGCGCTTTCGTACAAGCTCTTCTGTTCTGCCATTGTGATCAATTGATAGGCCAATGATAAGGCACGCACTCGTTCATTGGTCCATTCACTGCTTCACGAAAACAAACAGGACCGATCAAAGTTTCGACCACCAAGCGTTCTGGAGCTGATCAAGAGCATCCAACCTGATCATCTCGCCGATACGCGGCGTAATGATCGGCATCCCCAACTCCTCCGCCCGCTTTGTCACGCGCACAACGGGATCGGTCCAACTGTGCATGGCTAGTACGAAAGATCCCCAATGGATCGGCATCATCACTTTCGCACCCACATCCACCGCCGCTTGTGCCGATTGCTCTGGCATCATGTGGATATCCGCCCACTTCTCGTTGTATTGGCCACACTCGATCATCGCAAAGTCGAAGGGCCCGTACTTGGCACCGATGGCTGCGAAGTGCGGACCGTAACCGCTATCGCCGCTGAAGAAAATGCGGTCTTGTTTTCCGTGTATCACCCATGCACCCCAGAGCGTTGAAAAGCGGTTGGTGAGACCCCGTCCTGAAAAATGGCGGGCTGGTGCCAACGCGAAACGGATGCCGTCGTGATCGATCTCGTTCCACCAATCGAGTTCATGGATGCGTGATTCTTCAATGCCCCAAGAACGCAAGTGCGATCCCACTCCGAGCGGGACGTAGAACTCCTTCGTTTTAGCGTTCAATGCTTTGATGGACCCATAGTCCAAGTGATCGTAGTGATCGTGTGAAAGCAGGATCGCATCGATCTGTGGTAAGGCCGCGATCTCGATCGGCAGTCCATCGGTAAAACGCGCGCGACCGAGCCAAGGGTGTGGCGCAGGTACAGCTCCGAACATGGGATCGATCAGGATGTTCTTGCCATCCAGTTGCAAGAGGAATGCAGAGTGCCCGAACCACACCATGCGCGCAGCTTGTGGCGGTGAAGTGATCAACGCGCTATCCGGATGCAGCACGGGGATCTTGCCTTTCGGTGATAAGTCATCGCCTCCTGCTACGAAGTCGTAGAGGGTCGTTGCCATGTCCCGCGCGGACATTGACATGTTGGTGGGCAAGATGTTCTGGAACTTTCCGTTGTTGAAGTTCGCGGAGGCTTCGTATTTCTTTTTATCCATTGTATTTGGCGTACTTCCGAATTCCGAACTACTGTTAACGAAGATGCTACCTGAAAGGAAGAGAAGTGATGGAACTCCCATGAAGTAGGTGCGCTTCCGTTTGAACCAGTTCTTCTTCATGCGATGGCTTCCAGATAGACCGCTGCGCGATGGAACAGGAAATTGTCTACCACGAACCCGACGCTGCTCAGTACGATCAGTCCAAGTGCAACACCTTTCCATGTGCCGGAACCAGCGAGGAAGATCAATGCGATCGCCGTAAGAAAGATCGTACTCCAGATCATATTCATCTTGCGGTAATTCTTACAGTCGTTCTGGAGGCGTGCGACCTCCGCAGTCCTGCTACTCTCCGGACCCTGCTGGTAGCGCTCGGCAAGAGCTCTTGCATGTGCGGGCCGGTTCACTTGCATGAACCCGCCGTAGCCAGAAGCGATCAGTATAAGAAGGCCGACCGGGATCAGCATCCCGCGCAGCATTTCGCCACCGTTCCTCCAAGCGAGGATGGAAGCCAAGAGCAGGATAGCTCCCACGATCAACATCAATTTTCCTTGGGCTACATCACCTTGTGCCCATGTGTTGGTGTGCTCTATCATTTCGCTTTCAATATATTTTCATCGATCAGGTTCTGGAAGGCATCTTCCATCGTTTCCTTCATTGGTCTGAAGGTGATCCCCAGATCCTTCTTGATCTTGGAGTTGTCCGCATTCCAAGGCACATCCACGTTCTTGCGGATGAATGGTCGCGTGAACAGTTTGTTCGTGAACGGACCAACGATCATCAACAACCATTTCGGCAAGGCCTTCGTCGGCAACGGAAATCTGTCGCCATACTTGGGCAGGAGCACGGTTCCCATTTCCAGGAAGTTCGTGGAATGCGCGGAGGTGATGTAGCGTCCTTTCGCACTCGGTGTATATCCCGCTTTGAAGTGCGCCTCGGCCACATCGCGGACATCCACTAGGCCGACTCCCATTCGCGGAGCACCCATTTTCATTTCACCACCACCGAGCATCTTGAGGATGTTGATGCTCTCCGATGTGGTGTTGCCGGGGTTCAGCGCAGGACCCAATACCAAGGACATGTTCACCGTAACAAGGTCCCATCGATCTTGTGACCTTTCGATCTCCCAAGCCTTCCTCTCCGCAAGGGTCTTCGAGTAGGAATATGGCTGGTACTCCAGCGATGCCGTGGTGTTCCAGATCTCCTCGGTGATCCGTCCGCCCGGTGCATTCACGGTGTCGATGGCATCGCAGTAGATGGCAGCACAACTGCTGGTGACCACCACGCGCTTCACCGAGCTGACCTCGTTGGCAGAGTTCAGCACATTCGCCGTTCCGTTCACCGCCGGATCGATCAATTCCTTCTGCGCATCCTTCACGTTCGTAGTGAATGGCGAAGCGGTGTGGTAAACCAACTCACAACCTTCCATCGCTTCTTTGTACGATCCGGGCTTCAGCAGATCGCTTGCGAAGAACACGATCCGTCCCTTCGACTTGGCCGCCGCTTCCTTCAGGTGCGCGATCTTCTTCTCGTCCTTGGGGTTGCGTACTGCAGCGTGTACGGTGAGGCCTTCGTCCAGCAAGCGTTTCACCAACCAACTGGCCACATATCCGTTGGCACCGGTCACAAGCACTGGCTTCGTTCTGTCTATTGTTGTCATCTGTTCTGTTCTATCGGATGCAAACTTCCTTCAATGGGTGGTGCGGTCTTAACACCTATCCCTCTTTGTGTAACACGGATCCCTGAAAAGGGTAATGTGTTCCTGTCGGGTCAGTTCAGCATAGTTCTGCTGCGGTACTCGATCGGCGTCATACCCGTTCTGGCCTTGAACAAACGGCTGAAGTAATGCGGATAGTTGAAGCCCAGTTTGTACGCGACCCCGCTGATGGGCTCGTCTTCGCTTAGCAAGAGGTCCTTTGCCTTTTCCACCACGAAGTGATTGATCTTGTCCTTGGTGGACATGCCCGTTTCCTTCTTCAAGAGATCGCTCAAGTAATTGGGCGATAGATGTACCTCTTCCGCGAAGAATTCGATGGAAGGCATGCCCTTCTCGGCGAAATGTCCTTGCTTGTAATAGTCCTTCAACAAAACCTCGAACTGGCTGACCACATCGCTGTGTTGCGCGGTGCGCGTGTGGAACTGCCGCTCGTAATAGCGCTGGCTGTAGTTCAGCAACAACTCGATGGTGCTCGCGATAACCCGCTGACTGTGGCCATCGATCCGCGCTCCGATCTCGGTGCGGATCAGCTCCACACACTCATTCAAGGTCTTCTGCTCGGCATCGGAGAGGTGCAACGCTTCATGCACCTCGTACGAGAAGAAACCGAACTCGTCAATGCGCTTGCCCAGCGCCGTGTTGCGGATCAGGTCCGGGTGGAAGAAGATCATCCAGCCATTGATCGCGCCCAACTTCTGTTCCTTGGTGATGGTAGCCACCTGGTCCGGTGCGGTGAAGATCAACACCCCTTCATTGAAGTCGTAGGTGTTCCGTCCGTAATCCATCCCGCAACTCGCATCCTTCAATGCGATGGAATACAGATCCGTCCGCATCTTTCTGCCCACCCATTCCGGGCCTAGTTCCCACTTGCTCACGTCGATCACGGAGATCAACGGATGCGTGGGCTTATCGAAGCCGCTGATCGCGTGCAGCTCGCTGATGGACTTGATATGATGGATCTCGTTCGACACGTTCCTTGGATATGGTGCAAAGTACAGGACCAGGAAAGGATCCGGCTAACACAAAGTCCGGTTCTGCTTGCACGAAACGGCCGGTATGGCTTACGGAAGGGTGGAGAGTTTCGCGATCACATCATCGCCATGCCTGTTTCTTGCGGAAAAATGATGCGCGGTGGACCGATCCCGGATGGATCCTCTTCCACCTTGAACTTCGGGAACGCACGACTGAGCAAGTAACCAGCGAGGATGCTGATCAACAAGCTCAATGATCCGCTACCCAACTCCCATGGATCGGCATGTCCGTTGAACATGTCCCGTAATGGGTCCATCATCCCGAAGGCGCCTATGCCACTGAGCACTACCAACAAAGAGAGGCCATTTCCACGCCAACGATAGATCGAATAACCGAGGAATAATGTCGCAAACGGCACGGCACTCAACCATCCCCATGGCTGGCTCCTATCGATCCAACCTGCATTGATGGTCCGTGCCAATTGCAACGCACCAGCCATGACCACCACGGCAAGTAGACCTATTTGGTAGATCCGGAAATGTGTTCGGGTGGCTTCCGGTGCCAAGTAACGGATCACCCCGGCGATGCGCTTGGGTGGGACTTCCGGGTGCAGCAGCACCAGCTCGTTCTGGACATGCTGCCGCGAATAACCAAGCTGGAAGCGTTCCTCCGCCAAGTCGCGGATCTCTTTCTTCTTCATCGCACTGCAAAGTAATTTGGTACGCTCCATTCCAACACGCCGATCGGAGAAGTGGTGCCGTTCGTCATTTGATCTCACCCTGCTCGTTGTGGGCCGAAAATCCTTTGTTCGTATCGCTGAAAGACTGTTCGATCACTCCAGCCTGATCAACGAGCCACTGCCAAATGCAAGCACAAGTCATCGGCCTCCTGCTGTTCCTTGGCATGTTTTAAATTGGGGCCTGGCATGGATGTGATCGATCCGCACCTATCTTCATCTTATGAAGTGGTTCGCTTTCGCTGGATTCATGCTGATTGGTTCCAACTTTAGCTGGGGCCAGATCTGGTGCCCGCCTGGAGCTACGTGGACCTATGAAGCTGGCTTGATCTTGGCGGGGTTCCAGCGCATGAGCTACACGCACGATACGCTTGTCGGTGGCTATACTGCGCAGGTCATCGACCGGTACTCCGCGATCCAGTATCCGCAAGCTCCACCCGGACCGACCTATGGTGGACCACCGATCATCTCCTACGATCCCGTCTCGGTGATCACGCGGTCTGCGGACGATGTGGTGTTCACACTAAGTGGCATTACGTGGGATACCCTTTACTGGTTTGGCGCGGTCCCCGGAGACCATTGGTATCCAGCTCACGCCGTTGACACCAATTGCGAGCCATTACTTGTGTCGGACACAGGAACGATGGTGGTAGATGATGTGTCCTTGCGCTGGTTGAACGTGTCCGGAACGACCGTTATCGAACGCATCGGCTCCACGTTCGACCTGTACATGTATTGTCCGAATTACATCATCGACGGCCCGACGGGCATGCGCTGTTATAGCGACGACGAGATCGCCTATGCATTGAATGTTATCAATTGCGAATCCTTGGTCGGGTTGAATGAACTTGCTGGCAGTCCCGGCCTATTGATCTTTCCGAACCCCGGCATCGAACACTTCAACCTAAACGACCTTGAATTTGGCGAGCTGATCGAAGTCTATGATGTCACGGGCAAAATCGCGCTGAAGCAACGATCAACGGGACCTTCAATGCGCATCGATGCCAGTGGATTATCCCCCGGTGCTTACCATATCCGAGCAGGTACCAGCGCTGTGCGTTGGATGAAGAAATGATCACTCCACCCTGATCAACGAACCGCTGCCGGTGACAGTACTTTCCAAGTTCGTTGGAGACCCTTGGTAGTACACGTCCCCTACACCACTGATCGTTGCTGAAAGTGCTTCTGTTGGCCAGCAACGCATGTCGGAAATGCTGCTGTTGTTGACTTGAACGAACCGTGTGCGCATGTCCGA
>Ga0209063_1000881_pt1 | contig 17060 bp, 20 predicted proteins | sample KloWWTmeKNB19Kit_FD_187177 | JGI IMG/M metagenome (GOLD analysis project Ga0209063, IMG submission 187177) | Active sludge microbial communities from Klosterneuburg, Austria, studying microevolution and ecology of nitrifiers - Klosterneuburg... | ecosystem: Engineered > WWTP > Aerobic digester >... | reverse complement strand
TTTCTAAATGCAGGTAACATAAATATCAAGTTAGAGTTTGTAAAAGTTTCTAACGATACTGTATTTGTAAGAATCGCTGATGCCATGTACCTCACACAGCAAATGGGATCTACCGGACCTAGTATTTATTTGTCGGAAGTTGTTTATAACATGACACAGTTGCCGGGCATAAAAGAAGTAAATATTGACTTTGAAGAAGGAGATCATGCAACACCAGGCACTTACAACAGAACTACATTTGACAAAGAATAAAACAACCCTCTTTTTAAGAAGGCTGTTTTATTCTTAAAAAATTATTTTGGAAATTTCTCAACCAGGTTCTTAATTGGTTTTACTGTTCTTAAATAGGCATAAATAGCTTTCAGGTCTGCGTCTTTCATGCCTGCAATTTCTATTACCGGCATCACTGTATTCTGATTACCCGGATCAAAATTATAAGACTCTTCTTTCAGGTATGGATGAAATTTATTTAAAAACCTTTCTTCCGTCCAGCTGCCAATACCCGTTGCAGTATCGGGAGTAATATTTGAAGATTGAATTTTATTACTACCCATATTAAAAGTATAACCACCTGCATACATTCTTGACAAATCGGGTCCTTGTGGAGTAAGCGGCGAATGGCAGGTACCGCAATCGGCAATGGTAATCAGGTATTCTCCATATTTTACCATATCTCCGGCAGAAGGTTTTGTGTTTCCATCAACTGAAGCCTGCAGATATTGACTGGGGTAAGCAAGAGCAATCGGCATCATCAATTGTCTTTCCGGTACTTTATTTTTTATAGGTTTAAGTGTTCTGATATAAGCAATAATGCTGAGCAGGTCTTCTTTTGCCATCCGGTTATAATTTGGATATGGCATTAAAGGAAACAAAGTGTCCCCGTTTTTGCTGATGCCATGTGTAATAGCCCGAAGCAATTCATCATCTGTCCAAGTGCCAATCCCGGTTTCATAATCCGGAGTTATGTTTTTGCCATAGATCTTACCCGGCAATCCAAAATTTTGATCAAAGAGTTGACCTCCTTTTCCCTCGGTACCATTAGTAACAGGCCCTGCATATTTTGTAAAATCCCGCTGACTGTGACAATGAATACACATTGCAACATTTGTTGCGAGGTATTTACCATGATCTAATACTTTTTGAATAGAATCAGCTGTTCCATCTTTGGCTTGTTTGTCTGAATTATTATTACATGAAACAAAATTAGCGGCAGCAATAATGAGAGTTACTATTGCCGACAAAGCAATAAACTTTTTCATAATTGTAGTTGTTGGTTTTTGGTTGCACAATTGGGTTGCAACAGAAAAGGTAGAATATTTTCAGAAAATCAACAAAGGATTTCTTAACGAATGAGACCTGTAGCTCCTAGTTCTTTATTAAGTATCACTACGTCAGCATTATAGCCGGGAGCAATGCGTCCTAAAAAATTACTTGATTTTATTACCTGAGCAGGATACAAACTACACATCCGCAAGGCTTCTCCTAAATCGATGCCAACATGGTTGACAAGGTTTTGCAAAGCCTTGGTCATTGTTAGTGCTGAGCCACTGAGAATATTAGCTGCTTCATATTTATCACCAGCTAATTGATGTGGATATTGACCTTCTGTTGTTTCAGTAACCGCATCTGTTATTGCAAACAATCTTTCACCCATTGCTTTTTTTGCAATTCGTATGGCTGCATAATCTACATGATAGCCATCGGGAATAATACTTGCCATCACTTTAGCATCGTTCATAGCAGCACCAACTAAACCGGGTTGTCTATGTTGCAACGGACTCATTGCATTATATAAATGTGTTACAGCTGTAATACCATTTGCAAAGCCAACTTTTGATTGTTCATAGGTCGCATTACTATGACCGGCAGAAATAATAATATCATCCAGCAAAATTCTATCAATAATTTCTTTATCACATTGCTCCGTTGCCAATGTTATTATTCGTATTACACCTTTTCCATAATTCAATAGCTCATCTACTTCTTTTAATGATGGTGCATGAATTAGTGATTCTATATGAGCTCCTCTCTTTACTGGATTGATCCACGGACCTTCAATATGTAATCCTAATATTCCTTCGCCACCTTTCTGCCAGTAATCTCTTACTGCATCTATACAATTATAAAAAACTTGCGCAGTATTTGTTGCAACGGTTGGCATACAATAAGCAGCTCCGCCTTTTTCACAATATTCTTTCAACTTAACTAATGAATCTGCTTCGGGATAAACAGCCAGCAACTTTCCATCTGCGCCATAAATCTGCAAATCAATAAAGGCTGGCGCAATAATGCATTCATCAAATTGCTCGGTAGCGATGGAAGAGGGTAGCGATTGTACAGGTACAAGTTCTTTAATCTTATTGTCCCCAATAATTACGGCATGATGGCTAAGCCAGTTGTCACCGGTAAAAATGTGGTCGGCTATATATGCTTTTAAAGTAGTTGACATTATTGCTAAAAAGAAAATGCAATATATATTATCCTTTTACAAAACGGTATACAAGCCTTTTTGTACTATCATCACTAGCAAAAGGTTTTCTTTTGGTAAAATCGAATTGGCTAAAACTAACCTCGCATTTAGAACTGAAGGACCAAAAATGAGCAAATCGCTAAGTTGTTGATGCTGATTGTTTAAGCATTAGAAGAAATAATATTTAACTAGATACGACAATTATTTATTGTTTATCAATAAATAATTATTATTTTTGAGTAATAATTAAAAATGAATTGATATGGAAATTAGAATTACTACCAGCCACATGCTTAAAGTTTTGCATGTAATTGCCTGGATCATATTTGTTGGGCTATGTATTGATGCCGGAGGTTTTCTTTCTAATGCCGTTTACGTATCGACGATAAATCCGGCATATGCAAAACATTTTTGGCTTAACAATGATTTCTCTGTTCTTTATGCATTCGACAAAGGACATTTTTTGGTGCAAACAATGCTAATCAGTATTGTGGCCATCATGAAAGCCATCATGTTTTACATGATCGTAAAGTTGCTGTACGATAAAAAACTAAACCTTGCACGGCCTTTTAATAAAGAAGTAAGGCATTTTATTTCCTTATTGTCTTACCTGTCTTTGGGTATAGGTTTGTTTGCATACGCTGGAGCAAATTATGCAGATTGGCTAATGAGGCAAGGAGTGACAATGCCCGACATAGAAAGTTTAAAATTAGGCGGTGCAGATGTGTGGCTGTTTATGGGAATTATACTTTTAGTGATTGCACAAATTTTTAAGAAAGGAATAGAAATACAAACTGAAAACGAATTAACTGTATAACCTATGCCAATAATTGTAAACCTTGATGTAATGATGGCCAGGCGAAAAATGTCGCTGAATGAGCTTTCGGAAAAAGTGGAACTTACTTTATCTAATCTTTCAATATTAAAAACAGGTAAAGCAAAAGCTATACGCTTTAGCACACTAGAAGCCATTTGCAAAGTGCTGGATTGCCAACCGGGAGATATTCTTGAATACAGCGATGATGGAAAAAATGAATAATTTTTGTAGTTTGTATTGGCGAAAGTTTTTAGGTCAAAAACAATAATTATAATTACTTGAAAATTAATCAACTAATATAAAAAGTGAAAGTTTTCATCACTTAAAACTTTCGCCTATTTTTTAGTTATAGGCTATGCAATGGACACAGTAATTATGAAACGAAATTATCTTTTCAAAGTTTGGGGTTCGACGATTATTGCTGCACCAGTTTTGATTATGCTTTTAACGTCACTTATAATGGCTAAGCAAGGAAATGGTTTAGACGGCGGAGCATTTGGATTTATTGCTTTTTCCATTGGGTATGGACTTTTGCTGTCTATCCCGACATTCTTGATTATTTACTTTTTATTTCCACAAATAAATAAAAGATTTGACAACCCAATTCATATAAAACTAATTTTGGCAGCGATTGGTATCGGCTGCATACTGTTAACTTTTTATTTTTTGTATGGCAGTGACGCTTACGATTTGAATGGAAATTATGCAGCATTAACTTTTTCGATTGTTTACACGGTTTGCTTGACAAGTTTCAGTTTCATCTATCCACTTCAATCTGACAAGCACAGCCTATAACATTGGGTTTTATGCAAGTTGGGCTTGACCTTGTAACATCAGCTATTTGCAAATCCCAGCCTCAGTTCCGGCAGACGAATATCTATCAACTTTTGTACTTAACTTCATCAACATATTTTCAATCAGCAGCGGTTATCGGCAGACGGAATACTAATTCCCAACCTGCATAAAGCCCTGCCCGTTGTCATGCAATGATTTTATACAACAAAAATCATAGACTGATGAAATACTTTTCATTTTTTTTACTCCTCTTTTTATTTACTTGCTACTATAGCTCGGCACAAAACCTGAAAAGCTATAATAATGGTTCTTTAAAATTATACTACGAGGAATATGGAGAAGGGCCTGCCCTTTACATTTTATCCGGCGGACCAGGCGAAGCACCAGATCATCCATATCGCCAGATAGTTGATAGTCTTAAATCTTCTTACACTTGTGTTCTGCTACATCAAAGAGGCGCTGGAAAGTCAAGAAATATTCCAATCAATGCCTCAACAATAACCATCAAAAATTATACAGAAGATATTGAACTTGTACGAAGGCAACGTGGCGATAAGAAAATTACTTTATTAGGAGTGTCCTGGGGAGGATTGTTAGCAATGAATTTTGCTGCAACTCACCCGGCTTCTGTTTCTAATCTCATTCTTGTATGTTCGGCGCCTCCATCCTACTCGGTTTGGAATGTACTTTATGATAATCAATATGCCAGACGTTCTAAAGCAGAGCTTGATTCGATGGATATGCTGCAAAAAGTATTCTCAACAAAAACTGAAAAGGAGTTAGACTCTCTTAAGAGAACGGATCCAACAGCTAAAGAAGTTGTTGCCTACAAAGATTTTATTGCGTTACATATTAGAGCCATGTACTATGACAGAACTAAAATTTCGCAGAAGAATTTTGATGAGCTTTTTTACAGCTTTAATTTTCAGCCAATCCCTATTATTGACAAAGAAGTTATAGAAACCAAATGGGATATTACCAATGAACTAAAAAAATTAAAAATACCTGCTCTAATTGTTTATGGAAGACAAGACGATCAGGGTGAATCAACCTTTTACTTACAAAAAGAAAGTTTACGGTTGAGTGAAACACATGTGATAGAAAAATGCGGACATGAGATTTTGGAAGAACAGCCAAATGAGTTTTTTAAGATTCTTATGGACTATCTTAAAAGAACAAGAAATTACAAATTGTAATATTGTCTAATGCCACACAAAAACTGAAGAGTAAGTATGGTGAAAAAAACAATTAGTAACTAAAAAAAAGACACAGAAAATTTTCTGTGTCTTCCAATCGATTATATACTATGCGAAATTTCAGATAGCTTATTGGCTATAAATTATGTTGTCTCCCTTTTTTATATAATAACCAGTATTCTTACCCACAGTAATATCTCCGTTTTTCCAGGTATAGTTTCCTTTCTTTCCAGTTCTTGTAAGTACGGTGCCTTCTATACTATCTAAAAACACTTCTGCTTTTTTATTGTTTTTACTAAAAATGATACAAGTTTGTTTTTGAAAGCTAGTTTCGTCTTTTACGCTTAAAAGTTTTATTTCCTGCTCAAAAACCTTGATACAGTCTTTTTTAATAAAAGAATAAGTATACCCTGCGGAAGTAATACAACCGTGTTTGGTTTTGTCGTTGCCTACCATTTGTGCTAAACTGATAGTTGAAATAGCAAAAAATAGAGTTGAGAAAAGGGTTTTTTTCATGTTCGTCGGTAATTTTTTTGTTTAAGTAAATTTATTCGAACGAATGTACTTAGAAAATCAGAAATACAGGAACTCATTCAAGAAACATTATTCAACGCTGTTTGTATTATTCGCCACTAAATACCCTTACAAATTAAAACAGCTAACAAAACAATGCTTAACATATATATGCCATATGTTATAAGTGCTTTTTAAAAATCCATTGAAAAGGGAAAAGACGTATTAACAAACAAGGCGATCCGGATAGAAAAGGTTTGTTTTACGAATATGCAGGAAGTTATTGCTCTGTAAGAATTCAAACAAACGGATAGAGAAATATGTATACTACTAGTAAACAAGCCCTCATTTCTCTTTCTCTAACATAGCCACTACCAAATTTGTTTCAAACCCTTTTGTAATCAAGTAATCCATCGTTTTCTTTTTGCGAACAAGGTATTGATCTGCCTTGAGGGCCGCATATTTTTCTTTGGCAAGTTTGTTCAGCAGTTTCATATAATCTTCTTCGCTTATCTGCTTCATTGCTTTTTTAATACAGTATTCGCTTACCTGTTTTTGCTTTAGTGCATATTTAATTTTTACCCTACCCCAACTGTTGATGCGGAATTTTCCGCCGGTATAGGCAATGGCAAACCGTTCTTCGTTCAGGTAATTCTCTTCTATTAATGCAGCGATAATCTCATCATGTTCTTTTTTCCAAACACCGAGCTTGTATAGTTTTTCCTTTACATCGTTGTGGCACCGTTCCTGGTAAGCACAATAATGTTTTAATTTTTGCAGGGCTTGTTCTTTGGTAAGATATTTTTTATACATCAATGTATTTATTCTTCGAGCCGGTCCACACAACTGTATTCGCTTTTCAAAAAGTCATCGTAGTAATCTGCTTTTTGAAAAAGATTGCGAAAAGCAGCTGCGCCATTTTCTACCGTCATATCCAGATCATAAACAATACGGCTTAAAATAATATTTTGCTTCACACAACTAAGCACCAAGCCGTGGGTTCTAAAATTTTCTTGCAATAAAAACTCGTACAGCGGTTTTATTTTTGTTGCATCAGCTGGTAGTTGACAGAGATATGCATCGCCTGCCACAAAAAAGTTTTCGGCATTATAAGTAATCTTAATTTTTGCAGACCCTTCTTTTACACTCCACATATTTACACCTTCTCTGGCCAGCCGCACATCTTTACCCAATTCTTTTAAAATGGATTCAATTGTTTTAGCAGTACCTACTGGTTCTATTTCCTTTTCCGGTATTTCGGGAAGTTGTATTTCGGTGCCGCAACTAGGGCAGTACTTTTTAGAGTCAATATTTGCTGTTGTAACAAGATAATCGCAACTAAAGCACCGTGCAGTAGCCAGTCCTTTGTTGGGTAAATAAAGTTTTAATGCTTCTCTTAAATAACTTACAGGCAATGCAAAACCAAGATTATCGCCGCCACGAATAATAAAAGAATTGACTCCGATTACTTCGCCGTTCATATTTACCAAAGGACCACCGCTGTTGCCGGGATTAATGGCAGCATCTATCTGTATAAACTTTAAGCCATCCCGTATGCGATCTACTTTAGAAATAACACCTTGTGTGGCAGAATAATTTAATCCGTACGGATGACCAATAGCAAGAACGGCATCGCCATCTTTCATTTGCTCATATAGTCCTAACTGCACATCGGCTAATTCTATATCAGCCGGTGCTTGTAAAAACGCAAGATCATGTTTTCTATCCGTGTACCATACTCTTGATAATGCTTTGTCGAATGCCTTGCCCGCAATGGTTACTTCCGCATTATCTGCCACCACATGGGCATTGGTAACAATAAGGTCAAATTCTTTTAAATAAAACCCTGTACCGGTTCCAGTTTGGGTGGCTATTTGAATAATTGCTTTCTGGTATTTTTCTATGATGAGCTGTACATCCATTATCACTGATTATTTTGATTTTGATGATTCGTCTGATTTCGTTGCTTTATTATTTATAATTCGTTTTATTTCAAGACTTTTTGAACCAAAGTTTAATAATAGACCTATTTCCAGATTCCTTCCTTCAAGATAATTTAGTGCCTGGGCTAAATGTGCGTCTGTTAGCTCTGCCATAGCTTTTATTTCCAACACCACTTTGTTCTCAATTAAAAAATCTGCTCTTCTTTTTCCCACCAATGTTCCTTCATAATAGATTGGCATTTCTACTTCTTGCTGAAAGCCAATTGCTTTTTTTGAAAATTCTATGATAAGGCAGCGGTGATAAATTTGTTCGGGATAACCGCTTCTCATTTGCTGATGAACCTTCATTGCACAACCAATCACCTTTGCAGTTAACTCCGAAAATTTATATTCCGTCTATATCATTCAAATCTTTTTAATCAAAAAAATCAGTGGTTTATTTAGGCTCCATATTTAAGAACTCCATTTCATTGGTAAATGAATAATTAAAATTTACCAGGTTGTCGAAACGAAGATTCTCTGTTTTAAAACTCATCAACGGAAATTTTTCTTTCCATTTTTGCTGAATGGCTTTTATTTGTCCCACTATATTCCTTTCATCGAATGAATTTCTTTCTGCATTATAATACTCGTTGTCAAAACCAAGTGCTGTAAAATAATGCGGATAGTTAATCATCATAAATAAATGATTTAATTCAGTAATTGCTTTGGGAAGACTATAAGTGTACTGGCAAAACATAATGCCATATTCAATTGTCTGCGAAGCAATAAGCGGATGATTATTATCTCTGTACCAAACCATATTCTGATTAGCACCATGAATGGCCTCTGCGATTGTTTTATATGGCTGCGGCGATACTACTGAATAAGTGTAACGAGAGTGAAACAGATAACTATTTATTTCTTCTTTTGATAGTTGTTGAAATTTTTTAAACTCCTCAATCATGTCCTTACTTTTTTCTATAACGGATCGTTCATCTTTTTTAAAATAAATACCACCAATCTTTTCAAGGTCATTCAGCAGTTTTCCTTCGGGAGTAATTAAATAATCGATGCGATAGATAAGCGATAACAGCATGTAAGAAATACCACCTGCAAATTTTTCTGCATCCAACGTATTAATATAATCCAGCGTTTCCTTAATCCATTTTTGCAGGTACTCGTATTTCACGGCCTTCTCCGCATCAGAAACAGATATTATATGTTCGCTGTCTGTTGTTTCCAGTGTAGCAAAATCCTGCACCAACAAATCATCTTGCTTATCGGCTTTGGTGGCCAGTTCTTTTAATCCGTAATACAATTTGCTGGGGCTGGCGGCACTTGGATCGCTGTCGAATTTCATACAAAGTCTTTCGTTCTCCAATGCAAAGCGACCGTAAAAGAGATTGAAATTCATTTCGAGCAAACGCCGCATAACCGGAACTGATGGCTGTGCCATGCGGACTAGTGTAACTTCTGCATTAATTCTTTCGGCATTAAAAGTGCCCCTTACAACTTTGGATCCTTGGTAAAAGTGAAATCTTCCTTCGGCTCCATTCCTTTCGTACACTACATTGGCGGCTTCATCATCCCGTATATAATCGAAAAAGGCATCGAGGCTTTCCGTGTATTTCTTTTCCTTGTACAGCGTTTCTGCGTCGGTCCAGCGGTTTACTTTTGCCAACGACTTATTGTTGTCCGAATAGCGACCAAAAGGAATTGCGGGGCTTTGTTCCGGTTCGGCTTTCTTCTTTCCCCATCCAAATAATTTATCCAGCATATACGTTTTATTGAGAAAAGCCAAGATACTAAGTAGTTGTGGGTTAGAGATGGCGAAAGAGGAGTTTATTTCAGTCAAAGTTTTCTACATTAATTGTTAATATCAAGCTGAAAAACAGGTGATTGATGAATAGAAAAATCAGTAGTTTCGCCACAAACCATTTGTGATGAAATTTATCGCCTCTTCCTCCAGTTTACTGAAACAATTACAGCATATTGCTGGTGTAATTAACGCCAACACCGTGCTGCCGATATTAGAAGACTTTTTGTTTGAAGTAGAAAAAAACAAACTAACTGTAGTTGCTACTGACTTGGAAACAGTAATGAGAGTACAGCTTGATATTGAAGCAAAGGATAGCGGTAAAGTTTGTATTCCTGCTAAAATACTGTTGGACTCTTTAAAAAATATTCCTGATCAGCCACTTACTTTTACTATTGATAAAAATTTCGGTATTGAAATTACCAGCGATAATGGTAAGTATAAAGTGATGGGAGAGAATCCAGATAATTTTCCAAAGGAGCCCACTGCAGATGATACAACTTCGTTCACTATGCCTGCTTCTGCCTTGGTAACTGCCATCAACAAAACATTGTTTGCCACCAGTACAGATGATCTTCGCCCGGCCATGACAGGTGTTTTCTTTGAGTTGGATAAAAAAGGTTTGCAAGCGGTAGCAACAGATGCACATCGTTTGGTTCGTTACAAAAGAACAGATGTAAAATGTCCTAAAACAGATTCGTTTATTGCACCAAGAAAACCATTAAGTCTTTTAAAAGCTGCTATTCCTTTTACGGACGAAGAAATTACCGTAAGCTATAACAGTAATCATCTTTTTGTAAAGCATGGCACCACACAAATGAGTTGCCGACTGATTGATGCAAGATTTCCTGATTATAAAGTGGTAATACCAACTGATAATCCATACAAGCTGACCGTTAATAAAAATGATTTTCAATCTGCTTTGCGCCGTGTAAGTGTTTTCAGTAATAAAAGTACTAACCAAGTAGCATTGAGCATAAGCGGCAGCGAATTACAATTAGCCGCACAAGATGTTGATTTTTCTTTTGAAGGAAACGAAAGAATGAAATGTCAATACAATGGTGAAGACCTGATGATTGCTTTCAATGCAAGATTTTTAATTGAAATGCTTAGTGCTGCTGAAAGCGATGAAATAAACATGGAACTTTCTACACCTACAAAAGCTGGTATCATTAAACCAACAGATCTTGGTGAGAATGAAGAATTGTTGATGCTGGTAATGCCTCTAATGCTTAACCAATAATTTTCATTGATACAATATTTATAAAATCTCTCTTTCGTTAAGAGGGATTTTTTTGTTTTTGGTACGGTTGATGACCCAAAGTGCTACTACTAAATTTCCCACCCAACCAAGCCATGCCACTACACGGTACACATCCATTGGTGGTAATGTCATGGTGTTGGTTATTGCATATTTCCAAGCTCTTAAAGTGATAGCAGACAACGTCATGGCATAGCTAAGTATCATGTATTTGCGGTGGGCTTTAAATTTTTTCTGTCTTGCCTTTATTAAAGCCAGTACGGTAAAAAAAATCCATAAGACGGCTAACGCAATAAAACCAATTCTTGACAACAAGCCGCCGTTTGCATAAAAACCCATGAGTAAACCTGAAGGACCGGTAATGAGCAATACATCCACCACATAGATATAACCCAACGAACGGTGTAGTTTTGGTTTATTCCTCAATAGCCATTTCGAAAATTGTGTGAACCCGGCAAACAATACCCACATACTTGCATACACATGAATAAAAAAGGCGATTCGCCATTGATCAATAGAAATATATTCTTGTTTGATGCGTAAAAAGCCAACATCCGTGTTGTAAGGAATATAGGCCATAGTGATGTCGGCCATCAACCAGCAAAAAAAAGCCAGCAAAAGCAGCAAAGCGGCATTCCAAATATTTGTTCTGGTTAAAATTTGTGCTAATTTTAAAAGACCATTAATAAAATCCTTCCACACAAATTTAAAGCTTTCGTTATGAGAAAAATTTTGCTGCTTTTACTCGCTGGTTCATTTATGCTCAGCTGTAATAATGATAAAAAAGAGGAAACAAAAAGTTCAACCGATGATTATCAGTCGGAGAAAACAGAAAAAGTTGTTACAGATAATCAACCGACGAATACTACCGCCGACCCTGTCGTTAATTTGGTAGAAAAAATATTAGGTTCTTTTGTTGGTCCTTTTGGCAATAATAAAATAACCATGTTAATAACAAAGGCCGAAGGCGATTCTATTGCTGGCCGCACTATTGTTGGTGGTAATAACAGGCCTTTTACCGGCACATTTTCCAAGGTTGGCTCTGCTTATGTTATTAATGCAACAGAACCGGGAGACGATAAAGATGATGGGGCTTTTAGTTTTACTATTGATGAAGCGAATACAGATGTTGTAACTGGCTCCTGGAAACCTAATAACAAAGCTAAGCCTGCAAAAGAATATTCGTTGAAGAGAAGAGCTTTTGAGTACAACCCTAATGTTGGCAATTATCCACAATCATCGCAGCGATTACTAAAAGCAAAAGATGTGGAGAACGAAATGAAAGAAGACCTGGAGTTTATGCGGAACGAAATATTTGCCCGTCACGGTTTCTGCTTTGAAAGAAAGCATCTGCGCCAGCAATTTGAAAACGAAGACTGGTATGTGCCCAACACTGTTGATATAAAAGGTTTTCTTACTGATATAGAAAAAAAGAATATTGCCCTGATAAAACGGTATGAAAAATATGCTGATGAATATGGCGATGAGTATGGGCGATAAATAGCTTTTTAAAACTCCCGAAAATTCGGGAGTTTTGTTTTATATATCTTTTAATTATGAGTTTTGTTATTCTTAATGCCTACAGCAATTATGTAGATGCACATATAGCCAGAGGAGTTTTAGAAGAAGAGGGTATTAACTGCTGGTTAAAAGATGAACACACTGTTACTATTGACCCCATACTTACCAATGCTGTTGGCGGTATTAAAATTATGGTATATAAAGATCAGGCAGAAAGGGCATGGGGTATTTTGACCGCATTAAAAAAAGAACAACAAGAAAAAACTTCTTGTCCAAAGTGTAATTCACATAATATTGAACTGGTAAGTACACCCCGAAAAGCAATGAACTGGATAAGTGCCATAACTACATTTTTTCTTGGCGATTATGCAATTACAACTGATAAAGTGAATCATTGCTTTGATTGCAAGCATGAATTTCCAGAAGTCGATACTCCATAAAGAAATGTCATTTTTTTCTTCGTAACTTTTGCTCAAATTGATTGCTATGTGGCAAAGCATTGTTGAGCATTTTCAAACACTGGAGCAGCGGCCTTTAGAAAGAATGATTATTCTTGTTGGCGGTCTTTTGCTTTTTTGGATCATTGAAGGGGCTATCCCATTGCTTTCTCTTAATTATAAAAAGAATAAGATTCGCCATGCAGCTGTTAATTTCGGCTTTACTGTTATTCATCTTATCATACACACATTTCTAGCTATACTTATTGTACTTATTGCGGATTGGTGTCAGCTACATTCGTTTGGTTTGGTACATTGGTTCAACGCAAGTGTTGGCCTTACAATTTTAATCGCCATATTAGCAATAGACTTTAGCAGTTGGCTGGTGCATTTGGTAATGCATAAAGCAAGGCCGCTATGGCGTTTCCATTTAATACATCATACGGATAATAGTGTGGATGTAACAACAGGCCTTCGCCATCATCCCGGCGATAGTATTTTGCGGGGCATCTTTTTTATGCTATTTATCTTTCTCTCCGGCACACCCATGTATGGTGTAATGATTTATCAAACACTGCTAGTACTTGCTACTGCTTTTACACATGCAAATATTAGTTTGCCAAAAGGATTGGATAAGGCGATAAGTTATATTCTTGTTTCTCCTAATATGCACAAGGTCCATCACCATTGGAAACAACCTTTTACAGATAGTAACTATGGGGCTGTTTTATCTATCTGGGATAGACTGTTTGGTACATTTATGAAACTGGATATAAAAGATATCCGCTATGGAATTGATAAACATTATTCCAACGACAAAGACGAAGATTTTATGGCGTTGATGAAAAAGCCATTTCAGAAATTAGATATATAATTTTTTAACCACCAACCTCTTCAGATGAAAAAATTAATCTTGTTACCGTTGCTGTTTGTATCGTGTATTTTATTTGCACAACAGTATGGCACTATGTACGTAGCTGCCAAAACAGGACTAAGCATCCGAGAAAAACAAGATGCTGCTTCTAAGGTGCTGGATAAAATTCCTTACGGAACAAAAATCACTCTTCTTGAAACCAATGAAGAAAGAAAAAGTATTGTTACCGAAGGAATAACAGGTTACTGGCAAAAAGTAAAATACAATAACAAGACCGGCTATATCCTTGATTCTTATTTATTTCCTTGGCCAGCTCCCAAGTTGGCAACAGTAAAAGAAATGAAGAATTACCTTACGCAAAATACGGTTCCCTTTGGAGCTAAGTTGATCGTAAAGTCCGGCTCTATGAACAATATTGAAGAGATGGGTTGGGAAGTGCAGAAACAATTGTACAAAAACGGGGCAGAATGGCATAAACACCTAGGTTATGAATCTGGCTCCGACACATATTTTCTTCCCGGCTTTACAATGGAACAAGGCTTTCTATTGCTTCGCCTTATTCCTGAGTTCAAAGAAGTATTTGGCGAAAAAGATACGTACCCAACAGAAAGCAAAACATATAAAAAAGGAGAAACCGAATATATTTTAACCGTAGATAAAGAAACCTATGGGGAAGGTGAATTTAAATTTACATGGGTCAAAAGAATAAGCCTTGAGTTTTCTCCTGATATCAGCTATATTTTTGAAATGTTTATGCTCGGAAATGAATTGGTGATTGTTTTCGGCGGAGGAGTGTAGTTTTACAGCATGAAGATAATAGCAATGATTCCGGCAAGATATGCCGCTACAAGATTTCCAGGTAAGCTAATGCAGATATTGGGTGATAAACCTGTGATACGTCATACCTATGATGCTACGGTCGCAACTGGTTTGTTTGATGAAGTAGTGGTAGTTACCGATAGCGAAATTATCTACACAGAAATTGTAAATGCAGGTGGCAATGCTGTAATGAGCAAGTATGAACATGAAAGTGGCAGCGACCGGATTGCAGAAGCGGCAAATGAAATGGAAGTCGATATTATTGTGAATGTGCAGGGCGATGAACCTTTTGTAAAAAAAGAACCGCTGGAAAAATTGTTGCAACAGTTTAATGATGCATCTGTACAAGTAGCTTCGCTGATGCAGGAATTAAAATCTCAAAAAGAAATTGAAGATTCTAATTATGTAAAAGTTGCCGTTGATAAAAACATGAATTCACTTTTCTTCAGCAGAAGTGTTATTCCTTATCATAGAGATGCAACTATTTCTCCTGTTTATTACGAACATATTGGTGTGTATGCTTTTCGAAAAGAAGCTTTATTGAATTTTACCAGTTGGCCGATTTCGCCACTGGAAGCTTCAGAAAAAATTGAATGTCTTCGTTATCTAGAAAATGGAATTCCGCTCCGGATGGTAGTAGTGGATTATATGGGTGTAGAGATTGATACACCGGAGGATTTGGAGAAGGCGGCGAAGTTGTTGAAATAGTTTAACCACAGAATACACAGATTAAATACAGCACAGATTGAACAGTTTAGAAACAATAAATGAATTAACAGGAAAAATTATAGGGGCTTCTTTTAAAGTCCATTCTGCTCTTGGCCCAGGATTGCTTGAAAGTTCTTATAAAGAATGTTTATTTTATGAATTATCTAAAGAAGGATTATTTGTTGAAAAAGAAAAGGCCCTTCCACTTGTTTACGAGGAAATAAAATTAGACATTGGTTATCGGCTAGACCTTTTTGTTGAAAACAAAGTAGTGGTAGAAATTAAGTCCATTGAAGCTTTTACAGATGTGCACACAGCTCAGGTGTTAACTTATTTGAAATTAACCAGATGTAAAGTAGGTTTGCTGATAAATTTTAATGTAGCAGACCTTAAAAAGGGAATAAAGCGATTAATATTATAAAAATGATAACCACAGAATACACATTAAATACAGCACCAATTACACAGAAAAAAAACCGTGTAATCTGCGAAAATAATCTGTGACCTTCTGTGGTAAAAAACAACTTATGAATTTCAGAAATTTCAAAATGGTTGGCTATGTAGTGTATGGCCGTGGTTCGTTTAATCAGTTAGATGAAATTATTGCGCCGCATAGAATAGACGGCTCGCCAATGATTTTTTTAGTAGATCATTTCTTTGAAGGAAAGCCATTGGTTAATAGAATTCCCGTAAGAGGAAATGATAAAGTAATTTTTGTAGATGTTACCTACGAACCCAAAACAACCTATGTTGATTCGCTGGCTCAGCAACTAAAAGATGAGTTTGGAAAAGTGAGCGGTGTTATTGGTATTGGCGGCGGCTCTGCTATGGATCTTGCCAAAGCGGTTTCGCTAATGATGAACAACACTGGTTCTTCTGCCGATTACCAGGGTTGGGATTTGGTGAAAAAACCGGGGGTATATAAAGTTGGTATTCCTACATTAAGTGGAACAGGTGCGGAGGTTTCTAGAACAACGGTGTTAACCGGGCCAACAAAAAAACTGGGTATGAATTCTGATTTCACTCCGTTTGATCAGATAGTACTTGATCCGGAGTTGACAGCCGATGCGCCAACCAACCAACGTTTTTACACTGGCATGGATTGTTATATCCATTGCATTGAAAGCCTGGAAGGAACTTACCTGAATGAGTTTAGTAAAAGCTATGGCGATAAAGCATTACAACTTTGCCGTGATGTGTTTGTAAACCGTGATGGTTGGGATGCTGATTGCGATGATAAATTAATGATGGCCTCTTATGCCGGAGGAATGAGCATTGCTTATTCTCAAGTGGGAGTTGCACATGCTGTAAGTTATGGTCTTAGTTATTTATTAGGTACAAAGCATGGTATTGGCAATTGTATTGTGATGAATCATTTGGAAGAATATTATCCTGCCGGAGTAAAAGAATTCAAATACATGGTAGAGAAAAATAAGATTGATATACCATCTGGCATCTGCAAAGGATTAAGCGATGATGATTTTAATAAAATGATTGATGTATCTATTGGTATGAAACCACTCTGGGAAAATGCTTTGGGAAGAGACTGGGAAAAAATTATGACAAGGGAAAAGTTGAGGGCTTTGTATGAGAAGTTGTAATTAAAACGGCAGCAGGTTTAGTTCTTCGTGAATTATAATTTGCTTTTTCTGTAACCCTCTTTTTAATTGTTTGTAGCTGATTCTTTTGCAAGAACCGGGCATCCGGTAATATAGTTCGCCTCTATAAACCTCCCGTAGCATTTTTATTTTTTGTGGAAACTGGTAAACATTTTGCCAATCAGCAAAAGCAATTTCGTATTGTGGGTTCCAATATTTGAGAATAATCATTTGCACAGTTTTGTATTGAAAATTAATACATTTCTGTGCAAAGAGTTGCGTATATTTATGAGTTGTATGTCACCCTATT
>Ga0209063_1000880_pt1 | contig 17081 bp, 14 predicted proteins | sample KloWWTmeKNB19Kit_FD_187177 | JGI IMG/M metagenome (GOLD analysis project Ga0209063, IMG submission 187177) | Active sludge microbial communities from Klosterneuburg, Austria, studying microevolution and ecology of nitrifiers - Klosterneuburg... | ecosystem: Engineered > WWTP > Aerobic digester >... | reverse complement strand
CTGACCAATTCTTCTTCGGGTACATAACCGGTTAACACCACATCATTCCTGTACTTGTACGTTTTCAGGCTTGCTGTAAAAGACTCGTATTTCCAAGCCAGCCTGCCGGTGAGTACCAGCTTCATTCCTGTTTGCTGACGTTTTTTAAAAACAGAAAATGCTTTCAGCAGGTTCATTAAATTTTTTCTAGGATGTATGGCCCCTGCATACACAAAATATTCTTTGCCCTCCGTATATTTTTTCTTCACTGCCTCTTTGTTTTCATAGCTAAGCGGACGGAATATTTCTTTTACTCCATTATACACCACATCAATTTTACCGGCAGCTGTGTTATACTGCCTTACGATATCATTCTTTGAGAATTGTGATACCGTTGCAATAGCTATTGCTGTAGCCAAAAACTTCGGAGTAAATCGTTTATAAAATAATAAATGTGACTTTTTAATACCCGACGGAAAATGAATAAAAGCCAGGTCATGTACTACCAGGCATTGGGGCACCTTCGTATTGAGTGAACAAAAACCATCACAGGAAACAAAAATATCGGCTTTATACTTTTTTAACAGCGCCGGTATTTTTATGTCATACCAGTATTTCCAGAGTAACGGATGTCTTGCCGCAGGTCCTGCCACCACCGGTGTTACATTGGCTTTAAAAACAAAACGAATATCAAAAGGTCTGTCAAAAATGAAAATGAATTCATGCTCCGGGTGATTCTCCGTGATCCGCCTGAAAGTTTCATACAGAAAATTACCATACCCTTCCAGGTAATCTTTCAATAAGAACCTTGTATTTACAGCGATCCGCATCAGTAACAACAAAGGTAGTTGCTGCCCGTCTGACTTGAGCGTAAATAAACACCAGCACTGCTGCAAAAAAATCATTTTCGTGTCGTAAAAAGCGAAACCTGTTCTGTTATTTTTCTTTCCGTTTCTCCCGCCCCGTATGTAGATTTTTACAGGAGTATTTTCTGTGGATATTCATGAAATACCGGAATTAAAATAGGGCATTACTACAATTGTTCTCCATTATGAACTGCTCTACTTTTACAGTACTTTCTAATTAGTGGAAACCAAAACACCGACCTATGAAAAACTCTTACTCAAAATTCTTTATTGCTGTTGGAACCTTTATCCTGATGAATTTACCAGGTTTTAACACAGCGAATGCCCAATGTCCTTACGGTTTCCCTTCCGGAACTACATTGTATGACACAACAATAAATACTCCCCCCGGTATCAATACCCTGCAGGTCAAAGTGCCACAGGCAGATCCTATGGCGGGTATGGTGACCTGTCTGCGTATTTGCGTTTCTATTACCGGGGTGGTTGACTCCGTTAGTGTGGAAAATAATTCAGCTTCACCACAAACAGCTGATATCTATTACATCAGGACAGACCAGATATCAGGCCCGGGATTATCATCTCCTTTAAATAATAGTATCAATCATCACTATGGTCCGTATGGACTTGGTCCTACTAATGGTACACTTGGTTCTGGTCCGGATTTTATATCCATCTCAAAAGATACATTGTTGAACGCCGTACAAGTCTGCCAAACCATTACTAACCTGGACTCACTGTTCCAGTTCTATGGTCATGACAGTATAACTTATAATTATAATATTACTGCTTTTACCAATGTAACCTGTACCGGCGGTAACTATAACAGTACAGTGGCCACTTCTGCTATTGTCCGTTTTCGTTTTGAATACTGTACCTGCCCGGGCTACGTCCTTCCCCTGCATTTACGCAATTTCGCAATTAATAAAATTGCCGATAACAGTGTAAAGCTGAATTGGTCCGGGTTTAATGATCCTTCTGCCTCTTATCATTATGAAGCCGAAATGAGCAGGGACGGAAGGCAGTTCAGCACCGTAGGAACGGTTGCCAAAAATGCTTCCAGTAATGATATATATGATTTTATTTATACAACAAGGCAAAACGAAAGCGGAGAGTTCTTTTTCCGTGTAAAACAGGTATATGCTAATGGCTATACCCGGTTCAGCGATGTCAAACAGGTGTCTCTTAAAAATTCATCCCTGCCCAAATTTATTGTAACTCCCAATCCGTCAAATGGAATTGTTGGTATCAAATTTGATAATAATGAGGGCGGAAAAATGATGCTGGAGATTTACAATTCGCAGGGACAAAAGGTGATGCAGAAAGAGATAGTGGTTTCAGGTACTTCTTATCACCAGGTTGCCACGTTACAAGGCGGAGTTTACTGGTTGAGGCTTACAGACGTAACGAGCCAACTATCCAGTGTCAATCAACTTTTCATTAAATGACCTCTTAGGTGGAAGAGGATGGTGGCTTGTAAAAGGGGCCCAGGTTCGGGGCCCCTTTCTTTTTGCCCTTCCCGGACTTCTTCATTCAAACTTCTTTCTCTACATTTGTTGCAATGGATATAGATAGCATGGAGTACAATACCACGAGAAATTACCTGACGATGAGGGAATATGGCCGTCATGTGCAGAAAATGGTAGAACATACAATGACGATTGAGGATCCCGAACGCCGCCAGCGAAATGCCCAGGCAGTCATTGAATTGATGGGATTTTTAAACCCGCACCTGAAAAATGTAGAAGATTTCCGTCATAAATTATGGGATCACTTATTCCTGATCTCTGATTTTAAAATGGATGTAAAATCTCCCTACCCTATTCCCACCCGGGAAACATTAAAGGCGAAGCCTGACCCATTACCTTATCCCAAACGTCATCCTAAATTTTCACACCTGGGTAAGAACCTTGAAGTGATCATTGATAAAGCACTGCAGGAAGAAAATCCTGAAAAGAAATTAGGCTTTGCCAATGCCGTAGCGTATTACATGAAGCTGGCGTATAATAACTGGCATAAAGAAATTGTGCATGATGATGCCATACAAAGTGAACTGTCTTCCATTACCAATGGCCAGTTAACTTTTACCAATACTCCATTTGTAAAAGCATTCCGTCCGCAGCAGGAAGGAAGGGATAACCGCGGCGGCTATGGCAAAAGACCGGGTGGAAAATTCCAGCAGCGTGGTGGCGGCGGTGGCGGCCAGCGCAGAAATGATGGCCGTGATAACCGGGGCGGCGGTGGTGGTGGTTTTAAAAAGAAACGGTATTAAGCTATCCCGATAGTTATCGGGAGATTAAATAATTAAAAGGTTGACCAGGCTTCCTGGTCAACCTTTTTTTATTGCCCCCACTACAGTTTGTATTTACTTTGCAAACACAATGAATTCCTGAACCGGATCTACCAATACGCAAATCAATTAACCCATATGCATTCCTTTGAAGTAAGAGGCAATAAAAAATTACAGGGAGAGATCATACCACAGGGTGCTAAGAACGAAGCCCTGCAAATTATCAGTGCGGTATTGTTAACGCCGGAAAAGATCACAATCACTAATATCCCTGACATCATTGATGTGAACCTGCTGATAGAGTTACTCGGTGATATGAATGTGAACATTGAAAGAACCAGCCGTGACACCTGTACCTTCCGGGCCAATGATGTGAACATTGATTACCTCCACAGCGATGCCTTTAAAAAGAAAAGTGGCAAGCTGCGTGGTTCGGTCATGCTGGCCGGACCCATGCTGGCAAGATTCAGAAAAGCATTTATACCCAAACCCGGTGGTGATAAAATCGGAAGGCGGCGATTAGATACACATATCGTTGGTTTTGAAAAACTGGGTGCCTCTTTTATTTATCATGAAGAGGATGGATTCTTTCACCTGGAAGCGCCGCAGTTACAGGGTGCATACCTCTTGCTGGATGAACCATCCGTAACAGGCACCGCCAATATTATCATGGCCGCTTCTATGGCCAATGGTACCACTACTATTTACAATGCAGCCTGCGAACCTTATATCCAGCAACTATGCAAGATGCTGAACCGGATGGGTGCAAAGATCAGTGGTATAGGCAGCAATAAACTGACCATTGAGGGAGTCAGCTATCTCGGCGGGACAGAACATAGTATGCTGCCCGATATGATTGAAGTAGGTTCTTTCATCGGGCTGGCCGCTATGACACAAAGCGATATCACCATCAAAGGTGCAGGTATAGATCATTTGGGTATCATTCCTGAAAAGTTTCAACAGCTGGGGATACAACTGGAATTCAATGGTGATGATATTCATATCCCCTCGCAGGAGAGTTACGAGATACAAACTTTTTTAGACGGATCCGTGATGACCATCTACGATCATCCCTGGCCGGGTTTTACTCCCGACCTGTTAAGTATTGTGCTGGTAACAGCGATACAAGCCAAAGGATCTGTACTCATTCACCAGAAAATGTTTGAGAGTCGTTTATTCTTTGTAGACAAGCTGATTGATATGGGAGCAAGAATCGTGTTGTGCGATCCGCATCGTGCAGTAGTGATAGGGTTGGAAAGAGAACAAATGTTGCGGGGTATCACTATGAGTTCTCCGGATATACGTGCCGGTGTGGCTTTATTAATTGCTGCATTAAGTGCGGAAGGAAAAAGTGTGATCCAGAATATTGAACAGATAGACAGGGGCTACCAGGATATTGACGGACGGTTGAGAAAATTGGGGGCGGATATAAAAAGAACCGGCTCCTGATCATTTCCCTGCTACCTACCAGCACTGATTATTTCCCTATCTTTTCAACATGCTTAACCGGAGTATCAGCAAATGGGCGATGGTACTATTGATCATCAATGGGGTGATAGGTTCTGGTATTTTCGGATTGCCGGCAAAAGTTTTTAAAGAAACCGGTGTGTACAGTATTGCTGCATTTTTGGTTTGTGCCGTTGCAGTTTTTGTCATCATACTTTGTTTTGCGGAAGTAAGCAGCCGCTTCAGTAAAACGGGCGGACCTTATCTCTATGCCCTTTCCTCCTTCGGAAAATTACCGGCTTTTCTGACCGGCTGGTTATTGCTGGTAACAAGATTCATTACTTACGCCGCTTTGATCAACTTACTGGTTTCCTATCTTTCTGTTTTTGCTGCCTGGTTCACATTGCCGGAAGCAAGGATAATTGTAATCGTTTTATTTACGCTGCTCTTGGCGTATATCAATCACATCGGAATAAGAAACACGACCCGGATCAATAATTTTTTAACCATCAGCAAATTGTTGCCCCTGTTGCTTTTTATTGTTGTTGGTTCTTTTTTTATTGAACCTGCACAGTATGAAATAAAGCATATCCCTGATTTTTCCTCCTTTTCTTCTACTGTATTATTGCTGGTGTTTGCCTTCGGCGGTTTTGAATCGGTACTGGTAAACAGCGGCGAAGTAAAGAACCCGGAGAAGAATCTGCCCTTTGCATTACTGCTCGCCGCAGTATTCATTACCACTATTTATATACTGATACAGGTGGTGAGCATCGGTACATTACCGGCACTGGCATCATCAGACAAGCCCTTAGCAGAAGCAGCCGGTTTGTTTATGGGTAAAAGCGGCGCCAGCATCATTGCCATCGGCGCCATCTTTTCAGTAGCCGGCACGCTAAATGCCATTATGCTGGTAGGCTCACGATTGCCCTATGCATTCAGCGAAGAAAAACAGTTTCCCGGGTTGTTTTCCTTCATCCATCCGAAATATAAAACCCCCACCTGGTCGCTGTTGTTATTTATGAGCATCACCATTATTGTTTCGCTCAATTACTCTTTTTTATCCGCCGCCTCACTCAGTGCCATTACAAGAGTAATGATCTATGGTATTGTATGCACCACACTTATCCTGCTACGCAAAAAAAATCCGGACCAGGCTAATTTTTATAAATTAAAGCATGGCAACATAATTGCCGTTGCCGGGATTTTAATTACGCTGTGGCTGCTCAGCAGTTCCAGGCTAAGGGAACTGCGGGATGTTGGTATAGCAATAATGGCAGGGCTGGTCATTTATATCCTGGTTAATCGGTCCAAAAAAAACAATCATTAAAAAACAAAGCCGCTGCAATGCCAACAGATATTTTCCAGCAACAACCTGTTCTTGAAAACGAAAGAGTGTTATTGCGACCCATACAGGAAAGTGACTTTCAACAGCTTTTGCCCTTCTCTTTAAACGAACCCGAGATATGGAAATATGGTTTGGTAACGGCGGCGGGTGAAGACAATCTCCGCAACTATATTACCATGGCCATTAAGAACCGGGAGGATAAAAAAGAATATGCTTTTATTGTGTTTGATAAAAAAGCCAACCGCTATGCAGGCAGTACAAGATTTTATGATATTCAGCAATCCTGGCTAACCACACAATTGGGCTACACCTGGTATGGAAAAGAATTTCAGCGGACCGGGTTGAACAGGCATTGCAAATTATTATTACTCACTTATGTGTTTGAAGAATGGGGAATGGAACGTTTAGAGTTTCGTGCCGATGCCAATAATGCCGGGAGCATTGCTGCCATGAAGGCTATTGGCTGTGTGGAAGAAGGTATCCTGCGCAACCATATGCCCACTGCCAGTGGTGGAAGACGGGACAGTATCATCCTGAGCATTTTAAAAACAGAGTGGTTTGGAGAGGTGAAAGAAAGATTGCAGCAAAATACCCGCTGAGCTTACAGCAATAATTACCTAAAAGTGGTATTGTTTACCAAAACTAATCCGTGTAACTTCCCAAAATGGAATTGCATTAAGTACGCCTATACCTCGGCTAAGACACGAAGCAAGTACGAACCAACGGGGAGGCTTTATGATTGAGCAGGATGAAGATGTCCGTGTACAATTGTTTTTAAACGTTTACAATTGGATATTGTCGCAAGTCGTATTTATAATATTTTGCATTGATTGTTAATTTTTTAAAAAATTATAGATTCATATAATAGCGATAATACATACGTTGTGCATTATTGGCACCCACCGTTTAATCACCCCCTATAAAAAATAAAACACCCTATATCAATATCAAGTCGTTATTTATTTTTATAATCAAAACCAACAATTATGAAAAAGTTTATTTTAGTAGCTATCATAGCTACAAACTTCTTGACATCATTTGGACAGAGTGTTGACGACGAATATTATGCAAAATTAAATGCACTCGACCTCTACTACATTCCGGAAAACATAAGAAGGAATATCTCTTTAGGAAGGGGTTACGACCTTACAGACCCATGGTATCCAATTATTGCAGATGAATCCCCATTCCTTGCCACACCAACTCCAACTCTTACAACCTATTTAAAAAATGTAACCAAGACAGTGAAATTAAATACTGGAACAGGCTCAAATGAATACACAATGAGGTATGAAGACAATGTTGATGAACGAACTGTTGCACAATACTATCACGCAGAGTTAAAAGCAAAAGGACTATCGTGGGGTGTTGAAACTTCTGTTGACTATGTAAAGACAAAATATAACCTATCTCAAGGTGTTCATTTTATTTTAGAAAACAAAGCCAATATTCCAAATACATTCGATGTAAATACAAACTGGAAAGCTGCTCCAATTACAGAAACAAGTCCTGTATCAGAAGCTAACAAATGGAAATTATTTAAACAAAAATATGGCTCGCATTATGTTTCATCTTTTTCGTATGGTTACAGAATAGAGATACTTGCATTTGCAAACACTGCGACTACTGATTCTAAACTAACTTTAAATGCTGCTTTTAATGCTTGGATGGTAAGCGGAAAGTTTAGTGCCGAGATAAGTGAGAAAATCAAACAATCAAATGCTACGATAGATGTTGCCATTTTTTGCAATGAAATAAAAAATACAGAGACAGGCTCCAGTCTTCCATTCATTGTGAGGGGACTAACAGATGTTTTGAAATTTCTTGATGATTTGAAAGATGGAAAAATAATAGTTACTCCAGCTCCTAAAACTATATCTTTCAAAAGTTATTTTGCATCTGTTTGTACTAAGTATCCTAAATCATGTCGTCTCTTTGATGTTAAAACACTTCCTGTTGATTCCAACGCAGTTCCAAGAGGTACAATATTAGCGTGGAATCCTCCTGCACAAAATATCAGAGTTGTAGCTGGACAAACAATAATTGTTCCTCCAGTTGGTGGTTGGGCAGTTTGTGACAAGAGAAATCACGATCTAAATCCAAGAGTTCCAGATTTAGCAAATAAATTTTTGATGGGAACTAGTGAGCCTGATAAAATTGGGACAGAAGGTGGTTCCCCTACACATCAGCATCCTGGTTCTACGACTGGTTTGACAGCAAGTGATGGATATAGGCATAACACAACTGTAAGAGGACCTGCAGGAGGTCTTCCTGAAGTAACAGGACTTGCGCATAATCATACTTTGCAGACAGGAGACGGAAGCAGCATACCACCCTATAGGATGGTAGTTTATATCATCAAACTATAAAACAACGCACAACAAAAGTATTTACAAAAGCAGGGCTGGACATTGTAACATCAGCTATGAGCAAGCATCAGCAGCGGTTCGGGCTCGACGTTCAATGTTCAGCTTTAGTTCTTAACTTCAACAACATATTTTCAAATGGGCATTTGTACCGGGCTGGACGATCTATGAATTCCTTGCCTTCGCAAATACTCGAACGTTTCCTGCAACCCTATGGCGAGAGTGCAACCTTGAAACTTTGGTGCTTTGAACGAACAGTTTTTATAATATACGTACAACAACCGGCATTTCTTCTAATGTCTTGGCTAAAAAAATAAATTTGTAAAAAAAGCCCCCCTACTCAACGCACAAAACACACTTTCATTCTTTTTGCTCACACACGAAAACCCAACCCGAAAAAAAATGAAAGAGTACTTTCTCGAACGCTTTACTTGACAACCTGTTGAAAAGTAGTTTGTGATTGTTGGTGGAACTTACAGATTAAGTCAATATATTTGCACGATACGCTAATTAATATGGGTAACAAGTCAATAAATAGAATAAAGGTTGTTTTAGCTGAGAAGAAGAAAACCAACAAGTGGTTAGCTGAACAACTTAAAATGAACGAGACAACAATCTCCCGTTGGTGCACAAACAGTACACAGCCCGCAGTTGAGACATTAGTTGATATTGCAAAGATATTAAAAGTGGATATTAAAGAACTCCTTGCTTCAACTCAATAAGAACATGGACAGCTTAAACATAAATTTGGTAAATGCTTTCAATGGAGTGCTGGATAATCTGGTTGATGCAGAATCTTATGCTGACTCTCCGCCAAGAGGGCCCCGTGAGTTAGCTACACTGTCAGAAGCTGAAATAAATGCACTTGAACTAAATGAGAATGGCGAGTCACTGACCAAAAATCAAAATTATAACTCAACTACTTATAAAAATATTGACATTAATAATGAGGACGGAACTTCATTGGAAGGAAGTTATCTTCCTAAATTAGTATCATTACCAACTTCTGATGAATTAGATGGAATAATTATTTGTGGAATAGATGGCTCAAATCAAAGAGTTGAAAAAAATTCTTTCTGTTTTATTTTGGGTAGGGCTGCTATTGTAAACTTCAAATACACAAAAGGCAAAGAACCACCTTACTTCTACACAATCAAAAAAGATGCAAGTGCAGTTACATGGGTTGATGGAAATATTTTCAAAGAAAGCGTAATTGAACATACGAACAACAAATTGAAAAAGCTAAAGGAGGATGAAGGAGCTAATGTCTTTGAATATATCAAACAAGAAAATCCAAAACCATTTTTAGTTACTTACGACCATTTATCAAGTAAGAAAAGTCCATCATCCCACGCACTTGGATGGGCAGTAAAATTTCAACAGGCATTGGAACTTCTTTGTTTAGCGGAAATTAAAACCGATGCTAATAAAAAAACAGTTTGCATTAAGGATGGGCCGTTATTTTCTACAAGCAGTTCAAAGAACGATACAGTTGAAGGATTGAGGCCTGTCATTCAATGGAATAATCAAGTTTTGGTTTGCGTATCTAAAAGAATCAATGACGCCAAATTGATTTTGGACACTTTTGGTTCTTTTCCTGAATTACTCCAAATCTACTTTCCAGGTGACGAGGTAACCAGAGATAGCATTCTTTCAATCGGAACTGATTCACTTCTACTACAGAGAATTTTAAAACCCGGTCACAGAACTCCTTTTATAAAAGCAGTTCCAGTCGCAAGAATTGGAGTATGCAATCAACTAAAGGATGATTTGAATAAAGATTTTACTCCTCTCTGTTGCTATTACAGAGGCAAAACAAGGCCACAAACTTTTATCAGAATAGAAATTCCATTCTTTATGTATGAAAACAACAAACAACTTATAGAGGAGGCTATCGCAGTTGTCGCATGGCAACACGAACTTGGCGGAAAAGCCCCCTACATTCAATTAGTAGCTGATGATTTGTGTCAGTTGAATTACGAAAAGGAGTTGCTTGAAAAGCAGACCTTAGCAGCATTGAGTAATAAGAAACTTGAATTAGCAGAACAATATTAATAATATGGAAAAGCCAATTACAAACCTTCAGAAATTCTACGCAAGGCCGTATCACGATGTCAATTCTCCTTTTGGGGTTGATGAACGAGGTGCATTTGCAGAGTATATTGTTCATGACCCCAATAATATGAAAGAGCTAGCTCTTGGAGCAACAGCCTTGATTTGGGACAGGAGAGAAAATCAAGATATGTGGATTGCATGTAGGGTTGCGGGGCTTAAAATAATTTCCCCATTCAATCCAGAGAAACAAAGTATGCTTTATCTGCAAGACCAAAAATATGATGTAAATGAAGTCTTAAAACCTCTGGATGATTTGAATGGCCCTCATACCCATCAACCCATGATTATACGAGTTGAACTACTTCGTGAAATGCTGAGTGATGAAAGTTCTTCAAATGGTTTCATTTCTTCAGCAATTCAAAGACCTCCTTCTGCTATAAGCAAATTAATTTTCCCCAATGTTGCTAGAATAGAAGGTGACCCCTCACCCTCTTTAGAACAAATTCTGAACATCAGGGAGCAAGGACTAGAGTTAGGAATGATTGGCTTTGGAAATATCCCTTATGAAGTTGATGATAAATTTTTGACATACCGTTGGGATGTTGAAAACTTGGACAATAAACATGTTTTCATAGTTGGAGAAAGCGGATCTGGTAAAACCGTTTTACTTAAAAATTTAGCTTATCAAATAAGAAAACGAAATAAAAAAGATAGAGTGATTTTGACAGATGTCCAAGGTGACATTTCGCAACTTCTATTCTGGGACTTTGTTGATGCACATGGAGTACAAAATATTTTAGAACCAAGATTAGTTTGGCAAAGAAAAGTAAACCGAGAAACAAAGGACCAAGCAAAAAAACATCTTGAACCTTTTCAATTGGTAATTCCGAAAATAAAAAATGACGAGAAGGATGAAGACCTTGTTCGCCTAAAACGACTTGCAAATAATAGAGGTGTAATTGTTAAAGAAATCAGTTTGCGTCTACAAGACTTATCAAGCCCCTCAGATGTAGAGTATTTGTTTAGAATAACTTCAGAACAAGCACCGGGATTATTAGATGATGTTGCAGAGAGTTTGCGAAGTAGAAACGAGAAGCCAACAATAGAAAGATTAGATGCCGCTCTAAATAGGTTATTAGGCAATAATACTGGCAGTACAATTGTTTTACCAACAAGCGGAGTTTCATACTACAGAAGCACATATGAAGCAGCAAGAAGAGCATTGCAAAATCTTAAACGATATTTTGATATTGATAGTGATGCTGTAAAATCCGAACAAAACCCATTGGATGTTTTTGAGTTCAACGGAACTACAATTCTTTATCTTGATCATTTAAATCAAGATGAAAGGTTGATGTGGGAAATGCAACTAGTGAAATGGCTTTATGAAAAGAAAAAGGAAATGAGCAACACATATGTTTTCTTTGACGAAGCACATCAAATTATTCCAGCAAAGCCAAATAGTTTTGGTTCGCCTGGTGTGTTTGAAAGGTTGCGTTCAAACTTTGAGAAACTTGCGAGAGAGGGTCGTAAGTTCAGGATCAATTTGATTCTTAGCACACAAAATCCAAAAGATCTTCACGAAATCGTACCTGAACAGTGTCCAACAAGAATTGTAATGAAAATAAACCCTAAGAATGCAAAGTATGCATTCTTAGATGATGGCCTTGAATATATCGCAAATAGTTTTGGGCAAGGTCAGTTTTGGATTCAAAGTCCTTTTAACGGAACTCCCGACTGGATAAGAGTCCACAGCATTGCACCACCACTACCACATGAACCAATGGAATCATTTAGGAAGAATTTAGAACTTAAAGCGAGTAAAGAAAAATAAAATGAAACTTCAAAGGCGAAAAGCATATAGCACACCCATTACATGGAGTGAGAAAGATGAAAAAAAACTTCTCACCTTTTTGAAGAACGAATCATTTGATGCCAAGAAGTTAACAGTTCTTTTCCCTAAAAGAACTTTGCCGAGCATAAGAAGTAAAGTACGAAAGTTGAGAATCAAACATGATTTATTTGGCGCCGTTTACAGAACCGAAAAAGAAGATTTTACCACAAAAATTGCGAATAAAGTAAATCCGAGAATTGTATTTGACGCTTATGCAGGTGCTGGACATCAAACTTTTAAATGGATTGAAGTTGCCGACAAGGTTTTTGCCAGTGAGATAATGAAGTCAAAATTGAGTCAGTTTGAAAAATCTGCGAAGAAAAATGGATTTGTAAAAAAAGTAACGCAAAAAAAACTTTGGAGAAAATATGTGAAAGGCAGAAAAAATATTTTCTTTTATCAAGGAGATGCAATTGATGCTGCAGTTGATTTGAAAGCTAAAAGAGTCAAAATTGATTTGATTGATTTAGACACCTGTGGATCGACACTTCCCGCACTACCAACATTTTTAGTTCTACTAAAGCCAAAACATGTCTTAATAACACACGGAGAATTTCACTCAATGAGATTCAAGAGAGAAGATGTTTTAAGAAGATTGTTCATGCACAGAGACATTGGTTCAAATCCGCTACCACTTGAAGTGAATGAGATGTGTGATGAACTCGACAAGGCAGTAAAAATATCTGCATTAAGAGCCCATAATGAAACAGTAGATTCATTTTGGATGAATCTTAAACATGAAGCTTGGTTGGGTAGTAAATTCCATGGAATGCTACGGCGTCACTACAAAGTCGAAAAACCTGTTGCAACTGCTGACTGTATTAACGAACTTTCAAAAGCAAGATAACGGATGGCACTCCCGGTAAACATTGATGACTTAATAAATGCTCGAACCGTAGAATCAGTTAGAATTGAATTCAAGAGAGGTTGGAATCCTTTTGATATTTTACGAACCGTATGTGCTTTTGCAAACGATATTGATGAACTTGGTGGCGGCTATGTTGTAATTGGAATTGAAGAACAGAATGGTTCTCCTATCTTGCCCCCCTTTGGCGTTGAGCAAAAAGATATTGATGTAATTCAAAGAGAGTTTTTTAAATTATGTAAGGACAACATTGCACCAAACATTTTTCCTTCTATTGAGATTATTGAATTTCATGGCAAATTCATTATTGTAATTTGGATTACGACCGGAGAACTACGGCCCTATTCTGCTTCATCATCCCTTGCAAAGGGAGCAAGGATGGCAACCTTTGTCAGACATGGAAGCATTACCAAGGAAGTTGATGAAACTCAAGAAAGGCAATTAAGAGAGTTAGCGATATTTAAACATTTTGACGACAGAATTAATCAGAAAGCATCAATTGACAATTTAGATTTGGGTCTAATTCAATCATATCTTCAAGAAATTAAAAGTGATTTGTACTCTGAATCAATAAAGATACCATTAGAAGAGATTGCTATCAAAATGCAAATTGCCAGAGGTCCAAAAGAAAATATTAAACCTTTGAATGTTGGTTTACTTATGTTTTGTAAAGAGCCGCACAAATTTTTTGATGGGTGCAAAACAAATCTCATTGAATTTGAAGACGAAGTCGGAATTAAGTTCTCTGAAAAGATTTTCACAGGACCAGTTCATTTTCAGATACGAGACATCATGAACTATTTCAAGAGCAATATAATTAAGCAGCATTTAAAAAAGCCAATTGCAAAAGCTGAATCAGATATTTTCTTTAACTACCCATATCAAGCATTGGAAGAAGCAGTAGTTAATGCTATTTATCATAGGAGTTATGAAGAGCAAAGACCTAATGAAATTCGCATATACAAAATTTTTAACCCGACCACTGATAAAGCAGAAGATAGAAGAAGAATTGAAATTAGGAGTTTTCCTGGACCATTACCCCCAATTGACAGTCAAGCTTTGTCAGAATTAAAGTTCACTTCGAGAAATTATAGAAATATCAAACTTGGTGATTGGTTAAAGAATATGCGACTTGCAGAAAAGTATGCTACTGGTATTCCTACCATTTTGCAAACATTATCCGAAAATGGATCCCCAAATCCGACTTTCTGGACTGATGACGCTAAATCAGAATTTTTGGTAACGATTAAGATTCATGAAGATGCTCCTTACAATGGTAATTCTAATGTGTTTGAAATTGACCGTATTCTACTTTCAAATCGTCAACAAGAAATACTGGAGAAAATCAAACTAGAGCCAATTTCTCAGAAAAAACTGAGATCACAATTTTCTGAAAATATTTTGAGGGATATAGAATTTCTAGAAGCAAACGGTTTTATTGGGAAAAAGAAAATGCTCTTTACTAGCCTACTTTATATTTCCCAAAAGGGAGTTGATGTTTTAAAAGTATCTTTCTAAATGCCATCCACAAAAAAATACACTCTTGCAAGCCGCACAAGCCAACACACAAACCAAAGATTGCAAGAGAGTGTTTTTTTCTCCACCGAAAAACGCACCCTTTCTTTTTTTACAAATTTATTTTCCCCACCGCACGGGTTCACAGCGAACACGAACTGTTGTGAATCTAATGTAAATCGCTTCGGACAAAATGTGTGCATACTTGACACTTCAACACTTCGGACAGATAAAAGGGCATCCGGTAACAGCGGGTTTAAGAAATTGCCGGTTCAGTTTTATAATCAAGTTCAGTTTCCCAATCAAACTTTCGTGCTGGTTCACAGTTTTGTGCTCCGAAATCGCCAACTTCTTAAACCCACCAAACGTTGCCTGCAATTATAACCCACATCATACTGACATTGACACAACAAAAACTTCAAGCATTATTAGATAAACCATTTACAATACCTGTTGTCATTGATAATGACACTTTTCCTAACAGTACACCTTATCAGCAAATCAATACACTGAATCAAGCAGGTTTTACGTTCACTGCAAGAGAATTACTTCACGCCATAGGTTCAAAAACAGCAGCTTTACCAGCAAATAATCAAGACGAATGTGTTAATGCAGCATTCTTATATTCACATATTTTAGACTTTAGCGGGCAAAATTTAGGCTATAAAACTGATTTGGTAATGGACTCTGATTTACAGACGAACAGGAGTAACGAAATTGGAATAGGGATAGGTTGCTTGTTGGTAAATAAACAATTCAATGTCAATTGGGACACATTAGAATCAATAAAAGGACAAGGCAAAAGGTTTGATTACAGAGCTACAAATGTTGGACAAAATTATGCTTACGAATTTAAAGGAACTAAACATCGAGGGAAACAAAATGAGCAAGTTCAAAATGGACTTGAGAAAAAAACAGAAATGCACGACCGTAATGAAAATTATGATGTTGAACTTATCATTTCGACCTTTTTAGGACCAGCAAACCAACAACCGAGAATAATATTAGCAGACCCACCATTTCAAGGTTTTGAAGATGAATTTACAGAGGACGCAGAAACAATTTATTCCTTAAGACATTTATCTCGGTTAGCTCAATTTATTGGTAATCCACCTTTAGGCAGAATTCTTTATATGCAATCAAGAGAACTCATTGAGAAAAAAAACATAGACCAAATTCAGGAATTAGGAGAACGACTATACTTAAAAGAAATAAGAGTAATTGAGAATCTCTTTGAAACTAAAAAATTAATTCCCTTAAATTTTGAGAATACAAATTATGTTGGCAGGTGGATTTCTTATTGGCAGCCTCAAAGAAAGCTAACAAGAAAGCAAGTTTTTGAAATGCCTGAAATAGCAGCTAATAAAAGACTTGAAGTATTTCAAGGAGTGAGGAGAGACTTGTACGAGCTAATGACTAATAATGAAATAACAGATTTGAAATCAAAATTGCGATATGAACGTACTAAAATACAGACACCAGAAAATATTGAATTTATGACTTTTACTGATGGCTCAATTATGGGCTACAGACTACTCGACGTATAACTGCAGGCAACATGATCTGTGAAAAAAACCAAACAAATGTTGCTCTTTTTTATCGCTAACAACTGTAACCCGGGGTGTACGTATAAATCTCAACCGTAAATCTTATCTTCAATTTCAGTTTTTCAACCGGCTTCTGCACCTGTTAAAGAAACACAGAATACCAGCACAGAAGGTAGCCTTTAATATTGACTACAACCAGCAAGTCAAACAATGGAAAATGCAACGCTAAAGAAAAAACATGCTGATCAACTGATATTCCTGGGCGTACTGTTGTTTTTACTCGGGCTGGTAACAGGCCTGGTGGTTCCTGTATTTACCAATCCGCGGTTGGGTGTGTCCAGCCATATAGAAGGTGTACTGAACGGCATCTTCCTTATCGTGCTGGGACTGATCTGGCATAAGGTGAACCTGTCGAACAGGTGGCTGAATATTGGTTTTTGGCTGGCCCTGTATGGCACATTTACCAACTGGCTGGGCATCCTGATCGCTGCCATCTTCAATGCCGGCGGCATGCTGGGTATAGCCGCCAATGGCAAAGAGGGATCGCCACTGGCAGAGGCCACGGTGCAATTTTGCCTTGTGTCCTTATCCATTGCCATGCTGGTGGTTGCTGTGCTAGTGCTGCTGGGCCTTAAGAAAAATATAAACCAGGCCAACTAATACGGAGCACCGGTGCAGTATATTTTTTCCTTTTACCTGCCTGATTAATAATTACATTTGTCCACTTAAAGGATACATGGCTGCTTACCTCAATAAACTCATCATCATTGCCGCACCATCCGGTGCCGGTAAAACATCGGTGACCAGGCATTTGCTGAAAACCTTCCCGGATGAACTGGTTTTTTCCATCTCCTGCGCCACCCGGCAGCCCCGTAACCAGGAAAAGCACGGCGTGGATTATTACTTCATCTCCGCT
>Ga0209063_1000878_pt1 | contig 17094 bp, 15 predicted proteins | sample KloWWTmeKNB19Kit_FD_187177 | JGI IMG/M metagenome (GOLD analysis project Ga0209063, IMG submission 187177) | Active sludge microbial communities from Klosterneuburg, Austria, studying microevolution and ecology of nitrifiers - Klosterneuburg... | ecosystem: Engineered > WWTP > Aerobic digester >... | reverse complement strand
CGCAAGCTCAACGCGATCATGCTCTCGGGATCCTTGGGGTCGTAACCGTCATATTTCAGCTCATGGCCATCTTCCAAAAGGATAGCCGCGTTCTCCTGTTGCGCAACGCGCAAGTTCGCCTCGGTCTTATGAAGGCCCATCACGTAGGTCTCACACCCATTGGGCGAATTCTTTTCATTCGCGTTGCAGTGTACACTGATGAACACATCGGCCTTGGCGGCATTGGCGATGTTGCACCGCTCCTTCAACTCGATGAACGTGTCGTTTTCCCGGGTGTAGATCACCTTCACATCCGGATAGGTCTCGTTGATGTACTTGCCGATCAGCTTGACCACGTTCAATGAAACGTGCTTCTCCGTTGTCTTATACCTGCCCGTTCCCAGATTTCCGGGATCCTTGCCCCCATGGCCTGCATCGAGCACAACCGTGTGTATGCGATTGGGATCGCGCGGTTGGGAATGGACCGTTGTTGAAGCAAGGAAAAGGAGGAATACGAGGAACTCTGGCAACCCAAAACCCTTCGTGGACCTTCGGATACGAGCTATGGGGCTGCTTCCTTTCGAACCCATAACGACAAGCTTGAAAAGATAAAGCGGACCGGCCCCAACACGCAACCACGAAAAACTACGTTCTACCATTTCAGCGACCCACACGGGTGTTGTGTATTTTCGCGGCCCGCGAATGGATATTGATGACGGAACCACGTTGTTGCAACACCATACGGTGCGAAAGTAGCGGGTACGATATGCAGGCAGGTTCCACGTTCCGTGCAGTTTTCATCATTTTCCTGTTGATGCTCGTGCAATTACCGGCCACGGCGCAAACCCTTGAGAGTGAAGTGAAGTACGGAGCACGGGACAGCATGCGGTACGATATAGCCGAGCAAACCGTATACCTTTTTGGGGCAGCGACCGTGAAATACGGTGAAGTGGAACTCGCTGCCGATCGGATCATCTTCAGCTTCAAGAACGAGGAAGCGCAGGCTTTTGGTGCGCCCGACAGTACCGGGACAATTGTTGGCAAACCGGAATTCGTGCAGGACGGCCACACGATCAATGCCGATAGCATCCGCTACAATTTCCAAAGCAAGCAAGGTCTTATCCGCGAGGTGCGCACCCAGGAACAGGAAAGCTGGGTAAGTGCAAAACTGAGCAAGCGCTTGGTTGATGGCGAGGTACACAGCAAGGGTGGACGGATCACCACATGCGACCGACCCAAACCGCACTACCATTTCAAGGTGACACGTATGATCGTGATCCCGGACGACAAGATCGTGACACGTGCTGCGTACATGAAGGTGGGCAACGTGCCTACCCCACTTGCCTTGCCTTTCGGTCTTTTCCCCAATAGTAAAGGTGGATCCAGCGGGGTGCTCATCCCCACGTGGGGCGTGGACCAGAGCCGTGGGTACTATTTGCTCAATGGTGGCTGGTACCAGCCGATCAACGACCATGTGGATGCCCAGATCACCGGCGATATTTACAGCCGTGGCTCATGGGCTTTGCGTGCAGGCTCTCGCTACCGCACACGATACCGCTTCAATGGCAACGTGGACCTGAGCTACAGCACGTTGCTCAACAGCGACAGGGAGTTCCCGGACTTCAGTCGGCAGCGCAACTTCTTTGTGCGTTGGAGCCACGTGGTGGACCCCAAAGCCAGTCTTACCAGCCGTTTCAACGCGAGCGTGAACCTTGGAACGAGCAACAACTTCACCAACAACTTCAACAGCACCACTGTGGATTACCTGAGCAACACCTTCCAGAGCAACATCAGTTGGTCGCGACTTTGGCCCGGTAAACCGTACAACCTGAGCGCCAACTTGAGGCATAGTCAGAATACACTGAACAAGACCTTCGACCTTACGCTGCCCTTGGTCACCTTCAACGTGCAACGGATCTTCCCATTCCAACAGATCCGGCCCGTTGCCGCACCGCCGCGCTTTTACGACCAGATCGGGTTCACCTACACCGGAAATTTCGAGAACAGACTGAATACCACAGAGAACAACTTGGCACTCGATAACCTCGGTTTCCTCACACGCAGCATGCGCAATGGAGTGCGTCATTCCGCCGCTGTTACCACCACCATCAAAAGCAAACTCTTCACCCTGAACCCGGAATTCCGGTTCACCGATCGCTGGTACTTTGATTATTTGCGCAAGACGTACGACCCGGAGACCAACACCACCACCACCGATACCGTACCAGGTTTCAAACGCGTGGGCGAATGGAGCACGGGTGCGACGCTCACCAGCAAACTCTACGGCATGTACGGATTCCGGGGCAATGGGCTGAAGGCGATCCGCCACGTGATCACCCCTAGTGTCGGTTTCAACTACCGCCCGGACCTCTCCACACAGATCGAAGGACCCTTCGGCATTGATGGTGCGATCAGCAACTATTCGCCATTCGACAATGGCATCTACGGGAAACCATCAGCAGGCGAAAGCGGCACGCTGAATTTCGGCCTTATCCAGAACTTGGAGGCGAAGGTGCGCGATGGAAAAGCCACTACGGACAGCACGAATACGAGCAATGCGATCAAGTACAAGAAGATCAAACTGTTCGATTTCGTAGGGCTTACCGCCAATTACGATCTGCTCCAGGACAGCGTGCGATGGTCGCCGGTGAACGTGGCCGCCCGTACTTCTTTCTTCAACAAAGTGAACTTGAACTTCGTGAGCATTTGGGACCCTTATGCCGTGAACGACCTTGGCCAACGCATCGCCACCAGCGAACGATCGCAAACCGGAAAATTGGCGCGCATGACCTATACCAACGTGGCCTTGGGTTTCGAACTCCAGAGCAAGCGGTATGGCCAACCGGTCGGTAGTAAGAATACCAACGATCAGCAAGTGGTGGAAGACAGCGACCCAAGCAAAGGTGCCCGCGTCAACTTCAGCTTGCCATGGCGGTTGGGTGTGAACTACAGCTACGACATCAGCCGTTCGTATCTGGGCGGCGAGGTTAGCGATTCCCAACGCCAAAGTATTCTGGTGAACGCCGATGTAACGATCTTGAAATACTGGAAACTCGGTTACTCCGGCGGTTATGATCTGCAAGCCGGGGAATGGACACCGACTTCGCTCAACTTGTACTGGGACCTGCATTGCTGGGAATTCAACTTCAACATCATCCCGCTTGGTGTGCGCAAGAGTTTCAGCTTCCGGATCAATGTGAAGGCGAGCATTTTACGCGATCTGAAATTCGAGCAACGCAGGCCCTACGGGAACACAAGGAATTTGTTGTATTGAAGAAAGCCATGCGCAGATGGCCGTTTCGTATTAAGCAGGGCCCATGTCCGGGGTAGTTGTGTGTGAACAAATATGGAACCGTGTGTGTTTTCTCACACCAGGATACAACAGTGAGGGATAGCTTCGCCGATCACCATGGAAAACGCTTTGCCGCACTTGGATACTCCTGTAGCATCGATCATTTACACGAGCCATGATCGCGTCGAAGTGCATTTCAAACCTGGCGTTCGCTTCACCCCGGAAGGTGTGGCCGAATTGATGAAGTCCCGTCAGTTACTGGGTGCATCCGGTAAGCATCGTGTGCTGATGTTGTTGCCCGAGGAGATCCAATTCGACCCCAGAATGGTCAGTACTGACCACTACGGTAATGTTCCACAACCGAATACGGAGGCGGTGGCTTGGGTGGTCCATAACATCGGCGATGCACAGATCACGAAGATCGTATTGAGCAGGTCACACGTATCGTTCCCATGGAAGGTGTTCTTGGATGAGCAGGAAGCAAGGAATTGGCTGGATAGCGTGACCCATCCAGTGATCGCCGAATAGTCCAACGACTTTTGCAACGTGTTCGCAGGTCCTATTGATCTGCCGATGAAATACCACCGGCCATAGGAAAATTGACCCAAGGACATCATGACCGAACCCAGTTCCTGATCATGATGGATCCATCTTTGGTAAGGATGCTCTCCGGATGGAATTGCACACCGCACACGTTGTAACGTGCATGTCGGATCGCCATGATCACACTCTTTTCGCTCTTCGCCGTTACACGAAGATCGGACGGTAACGTTTGGGGATCCACTGCCCAACTGTGGTAGAGACCCGCATCAAATCGTTCAGGCAGATCAGCGAAGAGAACATCCATCGGTTCTTCCACCGCACATGTTACTGCTCGGCCATGCATCACTTCCGCTTGGTTGTACAAGGTGCCACCGCAGGCTTCAACGATGCCTTGCATGCCCAGACAAACACCCAGGATCGGATGCGTTGGCATGAGCTTGTTCAGCAGCTCCATCATGATCCCCGCCTCACTTGGTAACCCCGGACCCGGTGAAAGAACAATGCGATCATAACGCGATGCTTCCTCAATTGTGATCGTATCATTCCGCACAACATCGACCTGCGCGAACGGCTCCAACAGATGGTGCAGGTTCCACGTGAAGCTGTCGTAGTTGTCGAGTAATAGGAGGCGCATTCTCGTTCAGGTGGCAGGAGCAGGTGGCAGGTGGCAGGTGGCAGGTGGGAGGTGGCAGGTGGCAGGAGCAGGTGGCAGGTGGCACGAGGAGGTCGCAGGTGGCAGGCGGCGTGGAGAAGATCTCTGTTGTTTCAGACAGCAATGATCCTGCCGAAGTCGGTTCATCAGAGATCAATAGTACTACGCCTTGCCTCCTGCACCTGCCTACAGCTCTTTGCTTTTTCCGATCCAGCCCAAGTGCGTGTGCTGAAAACTGTCGCCGAACTTGAGCCCGTAGCCGAAGATGCGGTCCATGCTGGCGTGGCCGTAGAGCATAATGCCGACCACAAGCGCGGCCTGTTCCGCCGTTTCCGGTGAGTCGGTGATCATGCGTAGGTAGGAAGTTAGCGCACCCAATGCGAGTACTAGGATCGCAAGTCCTTTGTGATGAAGCAAATTGTATGTGATCGCTCCAACTTTACTGTTCACCAAATATCCAAGCATGCCAATGTCTGGACCGATGGCCAACAATAGATAGCACCACCACGACGGATGGAATGTGATCAATGCAAAAAGGCAGACTGCGAACTGAGCAAGTTCTTCCAGACGGAGGAGGTTCTTCATTCTAAATTCTTCATTCTTCATTCTATTTTCCGCAAAGCGGCTACCACTTGATCCCCACCGGGCAATGATCACTGCCCATTACATCGTTCAAGATGAATGCATCCTTCACTTGCTTTTCAAAACCCCCGCTCACCAACACATAGTCGATCCGCCAACCCACGTTCTTCATCCGTGCCCCGAAGCGCTGGCTCCACCAACTGTATTTGACCTGTTCCGGGTGGAAGTACCGAAAGGTGTCCACAAATCCTGCTTTGAGCAATGCACTCAGCCCATCGATCTCTGTTTGGGTATAGCCACTGATCTTGTTGTAGTTCTCCTTCGGCCGTGCCAAGTCGATGGGTTGGTGCGCCACATTGAGATCGCCGGTAACGATGACGGGTAGCTTCCCCTTTGCAAGTTTGGAAACGTAGGCCTTGAATGCCGCATCCCAAGTTGCACGGTATTCCAGTCGCTTCATTCCTTCACCACTATTTGGGGTGTACACGTTCACAACGACCACATCCGAAAACGTTGCGGTTACCACACGGCCTTCATCATCATGACCTGGTAGACCAATTCCGAAAGCGACTTTTTGCGGCTCCAGCTTACTGATGATCGCGGTGCCACTGTAACCCAATTTCTCGGCTCCGTAGGCATGGACATGGTAGCCGGATGCTTCCTTTAGCGCTTCCTTAACCTGATCCGGGCTCGCCTTGGTCTCTTGGAAACAAACGATGTCGGCATCCAATGTCCGGAGCGTTTCCGATAGTCCCTTTTTAACACTGGCACGTATGCCGTTCACGTTGAATGAGATCAGTTCCATAGTGTGTCAAATGTCGCACAACACACGAGACCAACCAACTCGACGTTCATTCCTCAAGCCACCCACAAGGCGGTGTTCGTTGAATAGGCTTGCGTATTCTCGTTGATCATTCGACCTTTACTACTTCAGTTCGTCCTAATACGGAAAATTCCCACCATGCCGCTAGAACCCTATACCGGTCCTTTTGGGACACCACAGCTGAGGCATTTGTTGCGCCGCTCCCTCTTCGGCTGCTCCAATGGCGACCTGGCCCATTTCAACGGGGCGCCAATGGAAGCCGTGGTCCAGGAACTCCTCACGTTCACCAACGACACCACACCGCCGATCAAAACCTATTGGGGGCTGAACGGGACCACACCGGATCCATCCTTGTTGGACCCCAACGTGCCGTTCGGTAGCACTTGGGTCAACACATTGCGCGATTTCGACGACGACGATATCACCGGGAACAGGATCGCGAATTTTGCGTGGTGGCGCACTGGCCTTATGACCCACCAGGATCGGAACCTGCGCGAGAAACTTGCCTTGTTCTGGTTCAACCACATGCCCAATCAGGCAGGTGATGTGTTCGTACCGGAGTTGATCTACGACTACGATCAATTGTTGCGCACGCATTGTAAGGGCAACTTCCGCGAGCTGATGTACGAAGTCTCCACCAGCGGTGCCATGCTGATCTACTTGAATGGCTATTTGAACACAGCCTCCGCGCCTGATGAAAATTTCGCACGAGAGGTGATGGAGCTTTTCACGTTGGGCGAAGGAAGTGGATATAGCGAGCAGGATGTGCAGACCGCGGCACGTGTGCTCACGGGTTGGAGCCTTCGGGTGCAAGAGGACGGGCAGCCGATCATTCCGGTGACCACATTCTATGAAGTGAACCACGATACCACTGACAAGACCTTCAGTGCGTTCTTCAATAATACGGTGATCCAAGGCCAGAGCGGGCCGAACGCGGGGGTCACGGAACTGAACGCGTTCTTGGACATGATATTCGCGAACGAGGAGGTGTCATTATTCGTTTGTCGTGAGCTCTATCGGTTCTTCGTACATGGCGAGATCACCGCTGCGGTGGAGGCTGACGTGATCGTTCCTCTCGCTGAGCTGTTCCGCACGAATGTTGGAGCACCGGACCAGATCCGTATCGTAATGCATGCCTTGCTCACGAGCGCACATTTCTACAGTGTGGAGATCGCGAGCTGTATGATAAAGAGCCCGGTGGACCTTGTGGTCGGTACTGTGCGTATGCTGGATATGCCGTTCCCGACACCTGCACAATTCGAAGCACGTTACTCCGCCTGGCGCGATGTGTACTATCTCATTGCGTTCAGTGGTCAACAACTGCTATCACCTCCGAACGTTGCCGGATGGCCTGCCTATTACCAATACCCGCAATATGACAACTTGTGGATGGATACGGCCACGTTCCAGACCAGGAACTTCTCCATGCTCGGTTTGCTTTACAACGGTTTCAACACCGATGCCAACATGTACCAAGTTGAAAGTCGAGATCTGATGAACAAGGTGGATCTGATGGCCGTGCTCGCCCAATTCGCTGACCCTTCTGACCCCAACAACACGATCTCGGAAAGCGCGGACCTTCTCTATAACGTGCCGATCTCACAATCCGTGAAGGACCAGCTCAAGACCAACTTCCTTTTGCTCGGACAAGCTAACGATATCTACTGGACGGATGCCTACGACATCTATGCCGCAGATCCCAATACGACCAACATGACCGCCCAATTGGTGCCGGCCATACTGCTTTGGTTGTACGGAGAAATGGTGCAGGCCGCTGAGATCCACATCCATTGATCACACCATGAACAGAAGAAAATTCCTTCGCAACGCCTCCTTGGCAACGATCGGTGGCATGAGCGTGCGGTCCTTCAGCAATCCGTTGGTGCAAGCTTTGCGCGACCGCGAATTGGGTGGCGACCGGGTGCTGGTGATCGTGCAGCTCGTCGGTGGTAATGATGGATTGAATACCGTGATCCCATTGGACAGCTACGATCTGTTAAGCCAGTTCCGCAGCAATGTGCTGATCCCCGAAGGGCAAGTCCTTCCGCTTTCCGGACTAAGCAGCACCGGGTTGCATCCTGCAATGGGCGGCATGCGCGATCTCTGGGAAGATGGCAAGCTCGGTATCGTACAAGGTGTCAGCTACCCCTCGCCGAACTTTTCGCACTTTCGCGCAACAGACATTTGGGAGACCGGCGCCAATGCGAACCAATTGCTCAACAGTGGTTGGGCAGGGCGGTACTTGGACCTCGAATTCCCGAACTATCCAGCAGGCTTCCCGAATACCGACATGCCTGACCCCTTGGCCATTCGCATCGGTGGGCCGGTAAGCTTGGGCCTGCAGAACATGGGCGTAAGCATGGGTGTGGCGATCAACAATACCGATGACACATTGAATCTGACCGGCAACATATTCAATGATCCACTTACAGCGGATTGCAGCGGGGACAAACTGGGCTATGTACGCAACGTGCAACGGCAAGCGGATCTTTATGGTGATGTGATCAATGCAGCGGCCACGGCCGGTTGCAATCAAAGCACGCTCTATCCTACCGGCGTGGAGCCCGGCGCGCAACTCGCACAAGCCTTGAAGATCGTTGCACAATTGATCTGTGGTGGGCTGAAGACCAAAATATATTGGGTCAGTGTTGGCGGATTCGATACACATGCCGCGCAAGTGGTGGCTTCCGATCATACCACCGGTGCACATGCCGATCTGTTACAAGGCTTGAGCGATTCGATCCACGCATTCCAGGATGATCTCGGACTGCTCGGCTTGGAGGACCGCGTGCTGGGCATGACCTTCAGTGAATTCGGTCGCAGGATCCAAGACAACGCTTCCGGTGGAACGGACCATGGAAGCGCACTACCGGTGTTCCTATTTGGTAGTCAAGTCATGTCCGGCATGGTGGGCACCAACCCGGATATTCCTGCGAATACCGGGATCAATACCAACCTGGCCATGCAATACGACTTCCGTTCGGTGTATGCTTCGGTGCTTACCGATTGGTTTTGCGTGGACCCCGCCGATGTGGACCAGGTACTGCTGGACACTTACCAACCGCTCCCGATCATAGACCCGGCCGGTTGTTTGGGCACTGCGGTGCGTGAGGTCAACCAAAGCGCTGGTGATCGTATTTTGGAAGTATACCCGAATCCATTCGTGGAACGCACAACACTGAAATATACCAGCAATGGTGGTCGGATGCTCGTGCAGGTCTTCAATGAACAAGGGCAGCTGCTCACCACTTTGCTGAACAGTGTCGTGGCCGCCGGTACGTATACCATGGACTGCGACCTGGGCGACCTTGCACCGGGTGTATACTATGCCCGCTTGCAGAACGAGGGCCACCAACAGGTGCGGAACATGTTGAAGGTGCGCTAGGGATCCCGTTACCGAACGGATCAACGGGATGGCCTGGGATGGGACACTTACGTTCCGTTCCTACTCAAGTTCCCACAAGCATTTCATACCAAATAGTACCTTGCTCCGCATAGAGCAGGCATTGCCATGGAAGAACGAATAACAACCGAGGAAAGGAAGGACGGCAGCGCTACTGAGAACCCGATCCAGAAAGCAAAAGAGGCGCGCACCTTGAACGCACCGCCCGTGGCGCAGCAGTACGACGATGTAGACCCCTACACCGCGGACCACCGTGATATCATGCTGCAACAGAGCCGCGTGAACCTGATGGCGATAAGTCAGATGAGCGATCTGAAGGCCAATTTGATCCTCACCCTATCTGCTGTTATGCTGCAATTCGCGCTAATGAAAGTGACCGACCACGAACTGGTCGGACCCAAGTTGCACCTTTGGGTGATCGCCATCGGATCGTTGATCACCATTCTCTTCAGCGCTTATTCCACCTTGCCGAAATCAGCCATTCGGTTCAGGGAAAAGCCGGACAATGGTGGTGTTGATGTGCCGAAGAACATCCTCCACTTTTCCACCTTCATTCCGCTCACCTTGGTGGAATTCAAGCGGCACATGACCACCGTACTGCGCTCTCCGCCTCATACACACGAGGCGATCGTGGAAGAACTCCATGCCCACGGTCGTTACATATCGCGCCGGAAGTACTTACCGCTGCGGTTGGCATACATGTCCTTCTTACTTACATGGATCGTGGGTGCCTCTCTGTATGTTCTTGTATAGGCTTGGGTCCGTCGAGATAAAATCCATTCGCGCATGTGCTACGGTGTAAAGGCCCGCACGGAAATGTCGCTCCGGATCGCAAAGAGCAGGGGAAATAAAGGTGCCGTGGAGAAGTTGACGGAATTGCTCAACCCATTACCAGAATTCGATCTCCACTTTGCGAATGCATTCACGCACCCGAAGTTGGTGGTGTACACCGATGCCGAACCACAAGATCCCCAACTCGCACTTTGGGGATTGGTGCCTTCATGGACCAAGGACTTGGAACATGCAAAGAAGCTATGGAACCAGACCTTGAACGCACGGGGCGAAACCATCTTCGAGAAGCCGGCGTTCCGCATTGCAGCGAAACAAAAGCGTTGCCTTGTGCATGTGGAAGGGTTCTACGAACATCATCATTTCGGCAAAAAGACCTACCCCTATTTCATTCACCTGAAGAACCGACCCTATTTCGCTTTGGCCGCACTTTGGGAAGAATGGAAGGACAAGGAGACGGGTGAAGTGTTACGGACCTTCAGTATCGTGACCAGTGAAGGGAACGACCTGATGTCCAAACTGCACAACAACCCAAAACTTGAAGGTCCGCGTATGCCGGTGATCCTCACCGAGGAGGAAGAGGCGGCTTGGTTGGCACCGATAAGATCGGAAGCGGATGAAGCGGCGATCAAAGCGTTGATCCGTCCCTACCCTTCGGATGCCATGGCTGCTCATCCGGTCTATACCCTGTTGGGTAAGGACGGAGTAGGAAATAACGTACACGCTAGCGAACCGTTCGAATATCCGGAACTTGCCTTGGCCGATCCCTTGGGTTAAAGGCACAAGTTGAGCCGCAGGCGAAATCCCGCACAGCGGGGACTCAAGTCACAAGATAAAGGAAGGGAAGTTCCGATGTTCTCGTTCGCAAAAATGAACCGAGGAAATTGGACCTATGTTGTCAAATTGGTCGACCCTTTTCAATTGACCAAAAGGTCTGAACGCAGCGAAGCCCCTACTTTTCAGCAGGGGCTTCGCCCAATTGGATCGTATGTGGGGCTTACGCCTTCTGCACGTTCACTGCATTGAGGCCCTTCGGGCTTTCCTCCACCTCGTAGGTGACGGCGTCGCCTTCCCAGAGCGCTTCACGGGTACCGGTCTTGTGAACAAAAACGTCCTTGCCGCCTTCATCGGGGGTGATGAAACCGAAACCTTTCTCCGTGTTGAAGAATTTTACTTTACCACTTGCCATTGTACTGAATTGTTTGTTTAGGGCGCAAAAGTACATGGTTCCGCATTAATTCTGACACATCGCCCGATAATAATGAACCACATTTCGATCAAAACCCAGTGCTAAATGGCATAACCAGTTGACCCACAGTATATTTATGAGGAATACAGCCAACCCTTCGACCGTGGTCCGCTTTTCCTCAGGAATCTATTGGACGTAGGTCTGCGGTATCCTTAAGCTCCCTAATTGGCCCTCATCCCTTCTCGCGGACCCGCAACCAGGCCTGTACCATGCGCAACTTACCGTAGCTATAACGCCCAGCGAAATGACCAAAGACCTCACTACTACCTATTTCGGGATTTCCGGTAATGTAGTCCGCGATCGTGTTGCGTGTGGGTTCGTCCATCAACATGCCGATCTCCACTTCTCCTTCGGCGATCCCTTTGGCCACATGGCTCTCGATGGTGCTTTCGGTCAGTGAGCGCTCGGCGGCTATGGAGGCTATGTCCTTACCGGCTTTGATCAACTCGTAGGTCTTCAGGTAGGTCTCACCCTTTACCGCTTTGCCCTTTCGTTCTCTCGGTGCTCGCGCACTTTTTCCTTCGCCTCGCTCCCGCTTTTTGCCGCTCTTGGTGGTCACTTTCGGTCTGTTCTCCTTTGCCCATTCGCCTACCTCTGCGGTCAAGCTGGTGCGTTGGTCCCTGATGGAATTCTCCAGATCCGGTTTGCGCTTGATCTCTTCACCATTCAAGATGCAACGTGTTACGTATTCAGCCTTGTTGATCATCGTGAACTTCGAGACAAGCAAGGTGTCGATCTCGTGAAGGTCTTCGGAGTAGCTCTTCGAACGACTGACTTGTTCAACTTGGGCAATGTGTTGAAGTAGTTCCTTCATACTGAGCTTGAGCATTGCGCCGTAGTACGCACTTCCTTTCTCGATCCGCTCCAACAATCCATCGCTGTCATCTTCATGCAGCAATCGCAACAACTGGTACTGGAACTTTAGCGTGTTCGCTTCCTCAGCGTTCAACTTTTCCGACAAACGCACAAGAGCGGATCGCATCGTTTCATCCTCGAATTCTCCAACTTCGGTATGGTCCTTCTGCACGAAGCCCACTTTCTTCTGGATATCGCCCAGGTCGTAGGTACTGCTCAATACGGCCTGCAGGTACTGGCGCTGTTGCTCTTTCAATTGGACCGGCAACGGCTGCTGGGTGTGCATCCGCTCGCTAAAGGCCATTACATCCCGGTCAGTTGATACCACCGATGGAGATATCCGTGTACGAAGGATCAACCCGTTCAACGAACGCAAACGCGATAACGCAACATACACCTGCCCGGGAGCAAAAGCACTACCGACATCAATGATCGCTTTATCGAATGTGAGTCCTTGGCTCTTGTGTACCGTGATCGCCCATGCCAGCTTTACCGGATACTGTTCGAAGGTGCCCAAGATCTCCTCCTTCTGCTCCTTCGAAGTGCCATCCACGACATACCGTTTGTTCTCCCACAATTCCTTCTTCAGGGTGTACGGTTCGCCGGATTCGAACATTTCCACATGCACACCGTCGGTATCGATCGCCTTCACTTTCGACAATTTTCCGTTGAAGTATTTCTTCTCCGGATCGTTGCGAATGAACATGATCTGTGCACCCACCTTGAGTTGGAGATCGACCAGAACGGGATACATGCTCTCCGGGAACTGGTCGCACACCGCGGCCTCGAAACTGTGCGCCATGCCTGGTAATGCGGACAGCGCACGTTGGTTCAACTCATCGGCGGTGCGGTTGTGCGTGGTCAACGTGATCACGCCTTCTTGTTCGCTCTGTGGGATGTTCGGCTTATAATACGAGTTCAACACCTCCACGTCATTCGTGCTCACCGTGTTGTTCCGCAGGTTGTTCAGGATGTCGATGAAGTCACCGTCCTGTTGGCGGAAGATCTTGTCCAATTCAATGTGCGCATAACCGGCCTCCTTGATCACTTTCGCCTCGAAGAAATGTGCGCTGGCGTAATACTTGCGTAGCACCTGCCACTCGTTGTCCTTCACCACGGGTGGCAGTTGGTACAGATCACCGATCAGCAACACCTGCACCCCACCGAAACTGCGATCGTACACACCACGAACGCTCCGCATCCGGTGATCGATCGCGTCCAAGAGATCGGCGCGCAACATGCTCACTTCATCAATGATCAACAGGTCAAGACCACGCAATACGTTGCGCCGAATACTGTTCAACGGATGCCTTTTCGTAAGCGTATCACGGTCGTGAAAATTGCCGTACGCTGGGATATCGTTGGGCAAGGTGCGCTCCGGGATGTACGTGCCGAAGGGCAGCAGGAATTGGGAGTGGATCGTAACGCCCTTCGCGTTGAGCGCGGCAATGCCCGTGGGCGCAAGGATCGCGTACCGTTTATGCGTGCTTCGGGCCAGGTTGTGCAGGAAGGTGGTCTTGCCCGTTCCCGCTTTTCCGGTAAGGAAAACGTGGCGCGCAGTGCTGTTCACAAAGCGCGCGGCAAGGGCGGCCATCTCGGTCTCTTCGTGTTCCATGCTGCGATCAGCACCCGTGGTGGAAAGTGACTGCAAGATCGCATTCTTTGGAAGATCCGAGTTGAAGGTTGTTCTGGATCTTAGGTTGTCTACTTGTCCAACGGCAAAAGGCATAAGGTTAAAGTGTGAAGTACGGCTCCGGTTGTCACTGACGACATTATCGTCACCGGCGAAGTTGGTAAGGTAGTTGCGATCTTTGTAACCTGATGAACTGGATCGCACTTACCGAATTGGACCAATTGGATGCCATCGATCAAACATCGAAGGATCGGCCAGTGCTCATTTTCAAGCATAGCACGCGTTGCAGCATAAGCAGTGCAGCCTTGGGGCGATTGGAACGTGCTTGGACCCCGGTGGATGATGCACACATCGCGTACTTCCTTGATCTACTGAAATACCGATCGATCTCCAACGCGATCGCAAAACGCTATATGATCGAACACGAATCGCCGCAAGCGTTGGTGATCCGGAACGGCAAGTGCATTGATGTTTCAGCACATTTCGGGATCACATACACCGACCTGATCGCCCAGTTGAAGGTCGAGGCATGATCCGTTCTGCGCCATATCGGATTTCGCCCATGCGTCAGTTGCTTCTTACGGCAACGTTCGCGGCATGCTCTGCATTGTTCGCCCAAGAAAGGCTTTCCGCAGATGAGTTGGAACGTTTCTCCTTGTTACACCCCACAACGGCAGTTGACCAAGGTGCTCTGGGCACGCCGATGATGCCGTACGCACATTCACTACCACCGATCCCTTCCACATGGACGTACTCTTCCCTCGGACTATTCTGCAAGCTGGATGTTCAACTGGAGCGCCACTTTCCGGTGCCCGTTTTCTTCCGCGTTGGCGGTGACGTGCGGCAAGTGGATGTTTGGGAAGGGAAACATGATCCTTCGCACTGATAGCGGCAAAGGGTGTTTATGGCTGCACTCGAGATTTTGCGCCACTTTTTCTGGTCTGATCAATTGAACAGGCAAGTGGTCCGGTGGGTGGACTATCATTGGACCTGCGCACTGTCCGATAGGCAACGCACATGTATCTGATCCTTCGCAAAACCGTGCGCATGGCTTTGCATTTGTACTGCGGCCGGATCCGTGTGTTGCACGTCGAAGCACTACCGATATCGGGACCCTTGCTGCTCGCAAGCAACCACCCGAATTCCTTCTTTGATGCTTTGATCATCGCCACCCATTTGGACCGACGCATGTACTTCCTTGCACGTGGAGATGTATTCAGAAAGCCACGCATCGCAAAGCTTTTGTACGCCATGAACCTGATCCCGATCCATCGGCTCAGCGAAGGAAGGAGCGAACTCCACCGGACACAAGGGAGCTTCGAACGATCTCATGACATTCTGTTGAACGGTTCGAGCATGTTGATCTTTTCGGAAGGTCTTTCAGTGAACGAGAACGGACTTCGATCGTTGGGAAAAGGAACTGCCCGCATTGCTTATCGCGCGTGGCACGGCAACGAGCCGATCCCGCTGGCGGTGGTGCCCATATGGTTGCATTATGATACGTTCCACCGGCCGTTCATGGACGTGACATTGGCCACTGGAGCATTGATGCATGCCAAGAATGAAGTGGCGAATTCAGAACCTTCCTTTCTTCGAAAGTTCAATGCCGACTTGAAAGAACATTTCGTCGCGACCGGCGAATTCGCGGACCGGCACATTGAAGCGAACCGAAGGAATGAGCGCAGTTCATTGGTCGGGAAGGTGATCGTTGGGGCCATGACAGTGTTCGCTCTACTCTTGCACGCACCTTGGTACTTCGCACTCCGAACTTTCACAGCGAAACGAACGAAGGGTACCGTATTCTTCGATAGTGTGTTGTTCGGCCTGCTGTACATCACTTATCCGATCTGGTTGATGGCACTAGTGCTTATTACGAAGCTCCTCGGTAGTTCGTGGTTCGAGGGGATGGTCGTGGCTTTGAACGCACCGCTCTGGGTATATGCACTCCGGAAGTACCGTAGCTGATCCACGTCAATTGTGGCGAAGAGAGGCTTAGCGACCGCAGAACCGGAACACGTCACTCCGGGAAGCCGGGGCGCCTCCCGCAGTGCTGCGGGACTGCGTTCGCCCAGCTTCCGGAGTGACGTTTCTTGGGCTGCGCGTGGCAATTATCACTTATCTAGAAATTGCATATGCGATCACCTACCGTTCAACTGGCATTGGGCCTGTAGTTGAGCATGATCCCATAAGTGCGCACGATCTCCTCCTGTGATGCGCCTCTGCGATACATCCTGACCACCTTCATGTTCGCGAGCTGCACGCGTAACCATGAAATGTGATCGTATTTGCGAGCGGAGATCAAGGTGCCTTGATCGGAAAGATGAAAGGTGCCGATCTTGCGAAGGCGCGCCAGAAGGTCATATTCCTCCATGATCAGCATTTCTGTTTTGTAGCCACCAGCGCGCACGAACAGATCGCGGGTCACCCAGATGCTCTGGTCGCCGCCACGGAAGTACGGCAGATCGAAGCGGGTGAAGAATGCATTCACCTTGAGCATGAAACGGTCACTATCGAAGCGTGTTCTGAAACTACCATGATCAGCACCCGAGGCCAGTGCTGCCGAAACTATCGCCGCGGAATTCACCGGTGGTCGTGTATCAGCATGCACGAAATGGAGGATATCGCCATGCGCCAAGGACGCACCATGGTTCATTTGTCCGGCTCGTCCTTTGATCGTGGACAAGGTTACCGTGGCACCTTCCGCTTCGGCGATCGCCAACGTATTGTCGGTACTACCTCCATCGCTGATGATCACTTCGGCACCCGAAGAATTGCCAATGGACAACAGATGGCGCACGGCATTGCCGATGTTCTCGGCTTCATTGTACGTAGGTATGATCACCGAAATGCGCATGCGTTGCGAAGGTATTGCGCCGATCCATGCGCACCGATCATGGGACGTGTACGCTACTTTGTTCAAGCTTTTCGATCTTCGTCCGGATCCACATTCATCCTTCCGGCTCGGATCAACGTAAGTATCGATCATCATTTACGACTCTTCTTCAGCCATGGATCAAGACCCACCACAGACCGACAAGGCTTCATGCTAAGATCAACGATAGTCGTTCTCCTCTGTGCTTGTGGCTTCACCAATTCGGCGCAAGTGGATAGCACAGCAAGCAAACGAAAGGCGAAGTTCCTCGCGCTTCCCGGTGTGTTCTCTTCCCCCGAAACAAGCTTGGGGTTCGGTGTTGTGGGGCTGACGACCTTCCGTTTCAAGAACGAATCGGATTCTTCGCAAACCTCACAGATCAACATTGGTGCAGCTTACACCCTGTTGGACCAATTCCTGTT
>Ga0209063_1000877_pt1 | contig 17131 bp, 14 predicted proteins | sample KloWWTmeKNB19Kit_FD_187177 | JGI IMG/M metagenome (GOLD analysis project Ga0209063, IMG submission 187177) | Active sludge microbial communities from Klosterneuburg, Austria, studying microevolution and ecology of nitrifiers - Klosterneuburg... | ecosystem: Engineered > WWTP > Aerobic digester >... | reverse complement strand
TGCCTTGATTAGCAATTTCAACCCTTTCAGATCAGTTCCTTCCCATGGTTTGAAAGGCTCCAGTAATTGTAATCTTTTTGAATCCGGATTAACAACAACTTGTATACCACTTCCATCAGCAGCAGGTGCCTGATAACCGGCATCTTTCACATCAAATCCTTTTGGAGGTAATTCAAAACCAGTTGGCTCTTTCAATAATACATCTTCGCCTTTATCATTTTTTAAAGTATCTGTTAATGGATTAAAAGAGATTGTTCCGGCCATTGCCATTGCTGTTACAATTTCAGGGCTTGCTACAAATGCATGGGTACTTGCATTACCATCATTACGCTTCGCAAAGTTCCTGTTGAACGAAGTGATGATTGTATTCTTACGGTTTGGATCATCAATATGTCTTGCCCACTGACCAATACATGGTCCGCATGCATTCGCCAACACAACACCACCTGCATCTTCAAACTCTTTAATAAAACCGTCTCTTTCGATTGTATATCTTACCAACTCGCTACCCGGAGTGATGGTGAATTCAGATTTTGTTTTTATACCCTGGCTCACTGCATCTTTTACAATAGAAGCACTACGGCTTATATCTTCATAAGATGAATTGGTACAAGAACCGATTAATGCCACTTCTAATTTAGCAGGCCAACCATTCTTTTCAACTGCTTCAGCCATTTTAGAAATTGGTGTTGCCAAATCTGGAGTAAATGGACCATTTACGTATGGTTCCAATGTGCTTAAATCAAGTTCCAATAACTGATCATAATATTCTGCAGGGTTTGCATACACTTCAGCATCGGGACGAAGATGATCTTTTATTCCATCTGCTAAAGCAGCCACTTCTTCTCGGCCTGTTGCTTTTAAATAAGCACTCATTTTTTCATCATAGGCAAACAAAGAACAGGTAGCTCCTATTTCAGCACCCATATTACAAACTGTTCCTTTTCCAGTAGCACTCATGCTATCTGCACCATCACCAAAATATTCAACAATGGCACCGGTTCCGCCTTTTACAGTCAATTGACCAGCTACCCAAAGAATTACATCTTTACAAGAAGTCCAGCCGCTCAACTTACCAGTCAACTTCACACCGATCACTTTCGGCATTTTTAATTCCCACGGTAAACCAGCCATTACATCCACAGCATCTGCACCACCAACTCCAATAGCTACCATACCTAAACCGCCGGCATTTGGGGTGTGAGAATCGGTACCAATCATCATACCACCTGGGAATGCATAATTTTCTAGTACAACCTGGTGAATAATTCCAGCTCCGGGCTTCCAGAAACCGATTCCGTATTTATCAGATATAGAAGAAAGAAAATCATATACTTCTCTATTCGTTTCAATCGCTAATTCCAAATCTTTCTTAGCACCTACTTTAGCCTGAATAAGGTGATCGCAATGAACAGTTGATGGAACTGCCACTTTGCTGCGACCAGCCGTACTGAACTGTAATAAAGCCATTTGTGCAGTCGCATCCTGCATAGCTACTCTGTCAGGAGCAAAATCCACATAATCACTACCTCTGCCATGCTCTGCCGCCGGCAATGCACCGTAAAGGTGGCTGTATAATATTTTTTCTGTCATTGTTAATGCCCTACCGGTCAATTTTCTGGCTGCATCAATTTTTGCAGGCATTTCAGCGTATACTTTCTTAATGAGGTCTAAATCGAATACCATGTGGAGAGTCTTTTGAAGTGAGTAAATGTGCGGCGAATTTACGAATAAACAGGGTGTTAATAAAGCTTTATTGCTTGTTTTCGGGCAATTTTCTACTTTAGTGGTATGAACAAATTAAAAAGCTTTGTAGAATGGAATGCCTTTGGGGTTTGTTCGGCCATTGGCAATAGGATGGGAATTGCCACCAGCAGCATTCGCAGGTACTTTATGTATGCCTCTATACTTACAGTAGGTTCACCAATTATTATTTACATGGTACTGGCTTTCTGGCGGAATATCAGAAAGTATATTTGGGCGGCGAAGAGGAATCCGTGGTATTATTTGTAAGCTGATACTAAATATTCTTAAGGCATAAAAAAGACTGAATTAATATCCAGTCTTTTTATTTTTTCAGCTTGCTAATCTTATCGTTTTATTTTTTTGTTGTTATTATAATCACACCCTCTTTCCCTTTTTCCGGATACAAATCAGTAGCCGTTTTTCCTTTTAAAACATTAACTGATTCAATTGTATGAGGGCTTAAATTATCCATTTCTTGTTGTGAAATAATTTTGCCATCCAATACAATCAATGGATTGCTTTCTTTTAATCCTCTTGCTTTTGTCTTGATTATTAAAACACCATCTTTTCCTTTATCGCCATATAAAGCAGTTGCTGATTTATCCTTTAAAACATCAATAGATTGAATTGTTTCCTGATCAAGTTTTGCCATTACTTCCTGAGAAACAATTTCTCCATCAATAACTATCAATGGTGTTTTACCATTAACTCCATTAATATGTATGGATGAAGTATTTGGTATATTTCTATCATTATTCTGATATTGAGTTGCACTAATTCTTTCGTTGGTATTCTTAAGTGTAGTAACTACTTCCTCTAATCCGTTTTTTGCTGGTGCTGAGGGAGGTGGTGGCGGTAGCGGTGCTGAGGGAGGAGGAGGAGGTGGTGGTGGTGGCGGTGGTGGCGGTAATTTTCCATAAAGTCCTTCGTAATATTTTTCTTTCGCAGCCCACTCTTTCATTTTCATTCTGATTAGTTCCTTTTTGTTTTTGTCTTTTACAACGACTAAAGCATCCTTTTCTCCCTCCATTACATAAATAAAATAATTTTTGTCGGTAAAGGCTTCTGCCAAAGGAATTGTATCATTTATTGCTTGAGGTACATTTATTTCGGCCGTACTATTTCTTTTCAAAGTATCTCCGATTTCATTACGAAATGAAACTAAGATTACTGCAATTAATGGCAACACAAAAAGAAACCGAAGCAGGTTGAGTTTTGTTGATTTGAGTTTGTTCATCATGGCTATACGTTTTTTAAGTGACGAAAAATTAAACTTAGCGGCTATACTAAAATGATTGTTTCCTATTACTTTTAAAAGAAGATACTGATATTGTTTTCTGTCGACGCCATTGTCCAACACTTTATTGTCTGCAATAAATTCCAGATTCTGACGAATGGCTTTTCGAATTAACCATGCAAATGGATTGAACCAGTTTACCATACAAATAATTTCGCCCAGAATAATATCAAAACTATGTCGTTGCCTTACATGTACTATTTCATGCCTTATTATCTCCTGTAATTCCAATTCATTATGCAAATCCTTATTTATAAATACTGCATTACCAAACGAGAATGGAATAATTTCTTTATCCACCTGATATAAATAAATTCCATTATTTGAAATCAGCGTAGCATTCTTTAATAATTTTCGGAAAGAGAAAAACTGAACTATCAAACGAATAGTCATAAATATGATTCCTGCTACAATCATCATTGAAATAATATTCAAGATTGATATGCCAGCATCCTGAGATGCAATAGTATTCTTCAGTTGAAAAAAAGGTAACCAATTCATCATCTCACTTTCGGCTAACTTATTTTGTTTCAACGCTCCGGATATGTCGATAAAAGGAATAAAGAAACAAATCATAACATACCCAAATAGATAAACCCGGTTCCAGTTATAAAATGTAAGTCTTCTTAACACTAATTGATAGAACAAATAAACCACCGCAAGGCTTATAGAAAATTTGATGATATATGTTACAAGAAAAGGCATACAATTGTTTTAATAAAAAATGATCAGTTGATTTATTTATCTCCTTTTTCAATCAGGTTGATGATTTCCTTAAGTTCCTTAGCAGATAATTTTTTCTGCTCCACAAAAAAGTTTACAAGCTCTTTATAGGAGTTGTCAAAATACTCCTTCACCACACTGCCCATAAACTTCTTTTTGTATTCCGCTTCACTTACAGCCGGTTTATACAAATAGGCATTACCCACCAGCCTGCTGCTGAGGTATCCTTTTTTTTCTAAATTCTTAATTACAGAAGCGATAGTTGTGTAAGGAGCCGGTTCATCCAGCTTTTCCATAAAGGTTTTTACATTGCCTTCCCCTGTACGCCAAACGGCCTGCATGGTTGCCTCTTCTACATGGGTTAATTTTTCCATATCTACGAAATTTTCGTAAAGCTACGAATGTTTCGTAAAGAACCAAATTTATTTTTTTGGGAAAAATTGTCAAATGAGTTTGCCTAAATATGCTGCTTCAGTTTTGCCACCACTGCATCCACTTCTTCTTTAGTATTGTGCTTACTGAAAGAGAAACGTACCGCTACTAGGTTTGGATTATTATTGATAGCCCTGATTACATGTGAGCCCTGATCTGCTCCACTGCTGCAGGCACTTCCACCTGATACACATATACCTTGCATATCAAGATTGAAGAGAATCATTTCTGACTTTTCTGTTTTGGGGAAAGCGGCACTTAATACTGTGTACAAACATTTCCCTTTATAGTCGCCATTGAATTGGACACCATCAATATTCTTTTGTAATTGTTCAATCATGTAATCTTTTACAGATTGTATGTATTGGCTATCGGCTTCATGATTCGTCATTGCCATTTCAAGAGCTTTTGCGAATCCAACAATACCATATAGGTTTTCTGTGCCTGCCCGCATATTTCTTTCCTGTCCTCCGCCAAGAATAAGAGGTTTTATCTTTACATTATCATTCACATATAATATACCAACCCCCTTAGGCCCATGAAATTTATGACCTGCACCACTTATAAAATGAACGGGTGTTTCTCTTAGGTCCAAATGATAATGACCGACTGTTTGTACACAATCTGAATGAAATATGGCATTATATTTTTTACAAATATTGCCTACTGCATGTATATCAAGAATATTTCCTATTTCATTATTTGCATGCATCAATGAAACAAGGCATCTTTCTTCATGCGCAGCTAATTGCTCTTCGAGGTCTTCTAAATCTATATGACCATTATCCAATAATTTAACAACACTTCTTGTCATCTTTTCTCCACATCCGTAATGCTCAACCGTATGCAATACTGCATGATGTTCAATAGCTGATGAAATAATATGTTTACAGCCCAGATCTTTTATGGCGCATGAAATAGCAGTATTGTTGCTTTCAGTTCCACCGCTAGTAAAAAATATTTCACCCGGATGTGCATTCAAAAGTTTTGCTACCGATTTTCTTGCTGATTCAATGGCAAGCCTTGATTCCCTTCCATAGGAATAAATAGAAGAAGGATTGCCAAATTGCGTAGTCATATAAGGCAACATCGCATCCAACACTTCTTTATCTAAAGCAGTCGTAGCGGCATTATCAAAATAAATTCTTTCCATAAAATCTTAACTCATTAAAATAAGGAGCAAAGATAAGTAATCAGGATGCCTGTTAAAGGCCAATGTACAAATCATAGTAAATGAGGGACAAAACGGTGAAAAATGATACTTAATTTGTTCTGATTATCGCTCTGTTCGAATATATTTCTTTAAGTATTTTATCAAATTCTGACCTTGATATTTTCTTGCCATTATCGGGTTTCACAATTTCTTCTGCAGATAAAGAAACCTCAATAGCCCTGTCAATGTAAGCTGACCCAACTTTCCAAAACTCCAGAATTGCTCCTGGTAATCCCCAATAATAAAATGGTCCGGCATTAGTTTGAAGTTGAGTAGTATAGAATACTTCCACTTCATTACTATCAATAATTGCCGACGCTTTTTGACAGGAATATCCCAAAATAAATTTTTCACCTCCCATTAATTCCCATTGTATTTCTTTCAAAGTATCAGAAACACAGTATTTTGGTTTTTGAAACGGCTCACTCTGAAATATCACTTTTCTATCAGAATAGTTTTTATATCTAGAGTGCCAATGAAATCTACTTCCAAGAGGTTTTTTAGGATTTAATTTCTCGTTATTGTGTAACCCATATTCATAAGAAATTGTATCTCTTATTACAAGTACTAATTTTTTAACTCCAGACCTTGGCTTCGTAGAATCATAAGCAATCGGGCCACTTTCATAAGTTATCGTCAAATCCTTTTGTGCAGAAACATCATTAACAAATAAACTAAAACAGATAATTAAGAAAAGGTATTTCATGCTTAATCTCTATAATTTATTTTCATTAAAGATAATTGAGAGAAGGCAAATATGATATATGTATATCCATTTACTAAGAATCTTTTTTTACTACCATTAGATAGTTTAAATTTAGTTCCACAAACTTTTCTATGGACAATAATTGCAAAAATGAAGGTCGGCGGGACTTTCTGAAAAAATCCACAGCTATTGCAGTATTGACTGCCGCAACACCCATTTTATTAAAAGCTGCCGAAAATGATGAGACCATTGCGGCCTATTTTGAAAAAGTTCCTCTGGAGCTTGAAATTAATGGACAACTGCACAAGCTTTCTGTAGAGCCAAGAGTAACCTTACTTGATTTACTGCGGGAGCAGCTTGGTTTGACCGGAACCAAAAAAGGCTGCGATCATGGTCAATGTGGTTGCTGCACGGTACATGTGGATGGCAAACGCATCAACTCCTGTTTATCATTAGCAGTAACCAATCATGGCAAAAAAATAACGACGATAGAAGGATTGGCAAAAGGCGAAGAACTACACCCGATGCAGCAAGCATTTATGAAGCATGATGGTTTTCAGTGTGGTTATTGCACACCCGGACAAATCATGTCTGCGATAGGATGTATACGAGAAGGCCACGCCGACACGGCCGAAAATGTTCGAGAATATATGAGTGGTAATATCTGTCGCTGCGGAGCCTATCCGAATATTGTTGATGCCATTATGGAAGTAAAAAAAGGAGGTAAACCGGTATGATAAACTTTGAATACACAAGAGTCAGCTCCGCAAAAGCTGCGGTAAGTACAAAGGCAAAACATGCTGCTTCGCAATTTATTGCTGGCGGTACTAACTTGGTTGACCTGATGAAAAAAGGTGTAACCGCACCGCAGCGATTAATAGATATAAACGCATTGCCACTAAAAGATATCAGCAATGATGCAAAAGGACTTACTATCGGTGCATTGGTTCCCAATAGTGTTGCAGCAGAAAATAATCTGGTGACAGAAAAATATCCATTATTGGCAATGGCATTGAATGCAGGTGCTTCAGCACAGTTGCGTAATATGGCTACAACAGGTGGTAATATTATGCAACGTACAAGGTGTCCATACTTTTATGATATAACCATGCCTTGCAATAAACGCCAGCCACAAAGCGGATGTGGGGCAATGGAAGGCTACAATCGAATGCATGCCATTTTTGGTGCCAGTGAGAAATGCATTGCCGTACACCCAAGTGATATGTGTGTAGCATTAGCTGCATTAAATGCAACCGTGCATGTAAGCGGCGCAAAAGGAGAAAAGAAAATTTCATTTGTCGATTTTCATCGTTTACCGGGTGATACACCTCAACTGGATAATAATTTACAGACAGGAGAATTAATAACTGCGGTTCATATTCCTTCTAATCGTTTTAATAAAAGCTATTACCTAAAAGTCCGTGACCGTTTATCTTATGCATTTGCATTGGTGTCTGTTGCGGTTGCTTTAGAAGTAAGCGATGGCGTTATTAAATCTGCCAGTATTGCAATGGGTGGTGTGGCACATAAACCATGGCGCTTAACGGTTGTAGAAAAATTTTTAATAGGTAAAACTATTTCACAGCAAGTATTTACTGAAGCTGCCGAAATAGCCATGGAAGGCGCAAAAACGTATACACACAATGCTTATAAAATAGCGTTGAGCAAGGCGGCAATTGTTGAAGCTTTAACCAAAGCAACCAGCTGATGAATTAAAAAATTATTTTCAATTTTCAAGCATTAATTCTATGGATACAAATAAATATAACGACTCGATTTTTGCAGACGACGACCGTGTCGATGGCCTTGCAAAAGTTACTGGCAAAGCAAAGTTTTCTGCCGAGTTTAAACCAGCAGGATTAACCTATGGCGTTTTTGTATGCAGCACCATTGCTAAGGGAGCCATTAAACAAATGGATATTCAGGATGCAAAAAAAGCTCCCGGTGTATTAGATATTATTTATTATCTCAATTGTCCGGAGGTGCCAGGTTTTAAACCTGCTGACCGAACAAAAAATCCGAATGCAAGAGATTTTACAGGATTGAAAGTTTTTCACAACAATATGGTGGTTAGCAATGGCCAGCCGATTGCCTTGGTGGTTGCTGATACTTTTGAAAGAGCTGTACATGCTGCATCATTAGTAAAAGTTGACTACATAAAAGAAAATGCAGAAACGGATTTTGATAAAAATAAATTCAACGATAAACTGTTGAAACCCCGCCCCGATTATCTAAGAAAAGAAAAAGATGCCTGGAAAAATGCCGAAGTATCGTTAGAAGAAGAATATACTATACCTATAGAAACACATAACCCGATGGAAATGCACGGTACCATTGCAGTATGGGAAGGAGAAAAATTAACGGTGTATGATAAATCGCAGGGACCAAAAGGTGTACAAGGAGAATTAGCAAGATTGTTTGCATTGGATGAGAAAAATGTAAAAGTGATTACGGAATTTGTAGGTGGTGCCTTTGGCAGTGCCTTACGAAGCTGGCCGCATGTGCATGCTGCAGTTATTGCAGCAAAAAAACTAAACCTCCCGGTAAAAGTTACACTGAACAGGGAGCAGATGTTTACCATGGTGGGCTATCGTCCGCAGTGCTGGCAAAAAGTTGGTATCGGTGCAAGCAAAGATGGCAAGCTAACCGGCATTGCACATCATGCCATTAGCAACACTTCTTCATACGAAGATTTTAGTGAAGGCATTTCTAGTGTATCGCAATACTTGTATGATTGTCCCAATGTGTTTACAACCTACAAATTATTACCGCTTGATGTAAACACTCCTACCTGGATGCGAGGTCCCGGTCCTGCTTCCGGTTGTTTTGGTTTGGAAAGTGCATTGGACGAACTGAGTTATAAATTAAATATTGATCCAATTGAATTGCGCATCATCAATAATGCTGAACTGCATCCGCATAGTAAATTACCATGGACTACAAAATTTTTGAAAGAGTGCTATGCATTGGGTAAAGAAAAAATCGGGTGGAGCAAAAGACCAACTGTTCCCGGTTCGCTTAAAGAAGATGGAATGCTAGTGGGTTACGGAATGGCCGTTGGTGTGTTTGGGGCTGGCCGAAGTGCAGCAACTGCTAAGGGAATTTTAAAAATGGATGGTAGTCTTTTATTACAAAGTGCTGTGAGTGATATGGGACCGGGCACTACTACAGCTATGGTAAAAATTGGTAGTGAGCAAATGGGACTGGAAGAGAAAAAAGTAAGATTTGAATTAGGCGATACTGATTTCCCTACCGGACCTACGCAAGGTGGCTCCGGTTCTGCAACGGCTGTTGGCTCTGCTGTAATCGCTGTTTGTGATGCCATGAAACAAAGTCTAAAAGAAATGGCAATAGAAAATATTGCTGCTTTCAAAGCATTAAAAGCAGATGATATAAAATATGAGAACGGAAAATTAATTGCGGCTAACAATACTGCTTCTATTCATTTTATGGATTTATTAAAAGAAGCCGGCAAACCAGAATTGCAGGTTTCAAAAAACTCTACTGGTTTTGCGCAGCGGGATAAATATGCTACCAACTCTTTCTCGGTACATTTTGTAAAACTACATGTGCATCCTGTAACTGGTGTTATAAAACTGAAACATATTGTATCTGCCGCCGATGCAGGAAAAATCATCAGTGAAAAAACGGCCCGCAGCCAGATGGTAGGCGGTGCTGTGGGCGGTATTGGTATGGCGATGACGGAAGAAACATTACTCGATCATCGTTATGGCCGTTACATCAACAGCAATTTTGTAGACTACCATGTACCCGTACATGCTGATGTACCGCCAATGGATATTGTCTTTACCAATCAACCGGATTATATCATAAGCCCGACTGGAGCAAAAGGCATTGGTGAAATAGCATTGGTAGGTGTAGCACCTGCTATACTAAATGCCGTGTACAATGCAACGGGGAAAAGAGTAAGAGATTTGCCAGTGACGCCAGATAAGTTGATTTGAGGAGAACCTAACTATATTGATATCCTTTTTAAATTTAGCATAATTCGTTAAGACAAAAACCGGATAATGAAATTTATTGTTTTTTTAGTTATATCAATTTTATTAATCTCTTGTAAGCAAAGTAAAAAAACACATCGGACACAGTCTTTACTAGTTGCAGAAGTAATTATGAATACTGTAGAGAAAAAGAAAAATACCTGGGTATTTATTATGGCTGGCCAATCAAACATGGCTGGACGTGGGCTTATAGAACCTCAGGATACAATTCCATCACAAAGAATATTATCTATCAATAATAATGGACAAATTATAATTGCAAAAGAACCTTTACATTTTTACGAACCTTCCAGAACTGGTTTAGATTGTGGTTTAGCTTTTGGAAAATCCCTATTAAAAGATATTCCTGATAGCATAACTATTTTACTGATACCTACTGCAGTTGGCGGAAGTTCTATTAGTCAATGGCTTGGAGATTCAACTTATAGAAATGTACAGCTGTTCTCCAATTTTATTGAGAAGGTTAACATTGGTAAAAAAAACGGAGTTGTAAAAGGTATTTTATGGCATCAGGGCGAAAGTGATGCGAATGAAAATAATGTAAGCCTTTATAAGGTACGATTGCAAAAACTAATTGAAAAATTCAGAGAAGTTGTTGGAATCAATAATCTGCCGGTTTTAATTGGCGAACTTGGAAGTTATTCTGAAAATAATAATTACTGGTCTCTAATTAATGAACAAATCGAAAGTTATGCTTCCACAGACAACAATGTTTATGTAATAAAAACAAATGACCTGAAAGATCAAGGGGACAAAGTTCACTTTAATTCAATTGGACAGCGGTTACTAGGTCAAAGATTTGCGAAAGCCTTTTTAGGAATTAAGCACTAGCCGCTCACTAACATTTAATAATTTCTTAGGTTTATTGCACCTAAAAAAAATCACAATAATTTTAAACCATGACAACTACACCCGAACATGATGAAAGAATAGCAAAAATGACTTTTGCTTCTGTTTATCCGCATTATATTACTAAAGTGGAAAGTAAAGGCAGGACAAAGGAAGAATTGCATCAGGTGATAGAATGGCTTACCGGCTATAACAATAAAAAACTCCAAGAACTTATTGAGGCAAAAGCAACTTTTGAAACTTTCTTTAAAAAAGCAAAATTAAACCCCAATGCTCATCTTATTACAGGAGTAATCTGCGGCTATCGCATAGAAGAAATTGATACCCCTTTAACGAAGCAAGCAAGGTACATGGACAAATTAGTAGATGAACTGGCGAAAGGCAGAAAGATGGAAAAGATATTAAGGGAGCCGCTTCACTAAGTTGTATCGTCAGAAAGCTGTTGTTTGTCTAGCGAGAAAATGGCTTTACCGAATCTCTGTTAAAATCTTTGGAGCCTTCTTTCCTTTTGGTTTTACTATTTCTAAAGCCTCAGCTTTAACATCAATAGCATAATAATAATTTCCGCTATTCTCATTTAAACTTGCAAGTACAGATCCCGGAAGACTATGAATATAAAAAGGGCCAAACCCGGCTGGAATATCTGAAGTAAACCAAACAGCTATTTTGTACTTTCCCATCGTAATTCTTGCCTTGACACATTCATATCCACAAATAACTTTCTTTTCTCCAGTAATAACATATTTATCTTCTGGCTCATCCATTTCATAAACTCTTTTGGCATCGAGATATGTTGCTGACTTCCTTGTCTTAATATTATAATAAGCAGATTTTGGGATATAGCTTATACCCAAAGGAGTTCTATAATTTATGCTACTATCTGGATAGTAACAAAAAGAAACAGTATCCCGAATAACCAAATGTAACAAAGGACTACTATTGTTTTTAGACGTATCAACAGGTAATTGCCCAAACTTATATACAATCGTAAAATCGTTTTGGGAGTTTGCATTAATTTGAAAAACTAAACAGAGGACAAAAAAAATGTTTCTGAATACCATAAGTACTAATTACTAAACTCCTTTATATCCCGCATCAATTGCATAGCAATATTATTCGCCTTGGTTTCAAAATCACTTTCGGCATAAATGCGAATGATAGGTTCTGTATTAGAAGTGCGGAGATGCACCCAGTCGTTATCAATCTCAATCTTTAATCCGTCTTCTGTATTAATTGGAGATTTCTTGTACTTGTCTTTTATCTTTTCAAAAATGGCTTTCACATCAATGCCAGTGTTCAGTTCGATCTTATTCTTCGAAATAAAATAGTCAGGATATTTTTTCCGGAATGATCGCATCCCGTTGCTATGATTCGCCAAATGACTTAAAAACAAGCCAATACCAATCAGTGCATCTCTTCCATAATGAAAATCAGGAACGATAATACCACCGTTTCCTTCGCCACCGATTACGGCATCCACTTCTTTCATTTTCGCCACCACATTCACCTCTCCTACTGCTGATGGAAAATACTGGCCACCATGTTGCAGGGTAATTTCTTTTAAGGCTTTGGTACTACTCATATTGCTGACCGTATTCCCTTTTATCTTACTCAACATATAATCAGCCACAGCAACTAATGTATATTCTTCGCCAAACATGCTGCCGTCTTCACACACAAAACATAAACGATCAACATCCGGGTCAACAGCAATGCCAAAATGAGCTTTTTGTTTTACCACTTCATTACTCAGTTGTGTAAGATGATCTGGCAATGGCTCAGGATTATGCGCAAACTTTCCATTCACTTCTCCATTTAATATAATAATATCATTGATACCTAAAGCCTGCAACAACGCCGGAACAAATATGGCTCCGGTAGAATTGATAGCATCTACCACTACCCTGTAATCCTGCTTGGCAATTGCTTTTGCATTTACCAACGGATATTCCAGAATTGCATCAATATGTTTTTGTAAATAACTTTCATCAACCGTAACGGTTCCAAGTTTATCAACGGAAGCAAACAAAAAATCTTCGGCAGCAGCCAACTCCAATACATTGGCACCTATTTCAGCAGAAATAAATTCACCATCACTGTTCAATAATTTCAGGGCATTCCATTCTTTGGGATTATGACTAGCCGTTAAGATAATTCCGCCATCGGCTTTTTCCATTTTTACCGCCACTTCCACCGTTGGTGTGGTGGATAATCCAAGATCAACCACATCAATGCCCAAACCAATTAATGTATTCACCACAAGGTTTTGCACCATGGCGCCGCTGATACGACCATCACGGCCAATAACAATCTTTGTTTGCTTCTTTCCTTTGGAAATAATAGTGCCGTAAGCAGCACTGAATTTTACAATATCAATCGGAGTAAGGTTGTCGCCGGGTTTGCCTCCTATCGTTCCTCTGATGCCTGAAATGCTCTTTATTAATGCCACTTTTATTATTTAAGGCAGCAAAAATACGTTTTTCAAAATCAATCATATTTATACCTGCCTCCGTACTTTTGCTGCATGGCAGACAAAGCATGGTATAAGGATTGGTTCAATTCACCTTTTTATCACAAACTATATTTCGATAGGGACGATAAGGAAGCAAGTGCTTTTATTAAAAAATTAATCGAACATCTAAAACCACCTCACGGAAGCCGAATGCTGGATGTGGCTTGCGGAAAAGGGCGACATAGTAAAACATTAGCTTCACTTGGTTTTCAAGTAACAGGTATTGATATTTCTTTCGACAGCATACAACAGGCAAAACAATACGAATCAGAACACCTTGACTTTTATGTGCATGATATGCGATTGCCATTCTGGGGCAATTATTATAACTATGCGTTCAACTTCTTTACCAGCTTTGGCTATTTTAAAACAAGGCGGGAACATGATGATGCCATCCGAACTATTGCTAAAAGTATAAAACCCGGTGGCAAACTAATAATTGATTATCTCAACGTTCATTATTCTGAAGATCATTTAGTACATAATGAATCGAAACAATTGGATGAAACGTTGTACGAGATTCACCGATGGGATGATGAAACACATTTCTATAAAAAGATAACAGTGCATGATCCGATACTGGAAAAACCGATGGAATTCACAGAGAAAGTTGCTAAGTTCAACCTTGGTGATTTTACAGATATGCTAAGCTTTCAGGGCTTACAAGTACAGGAAGTTTTTGGCGATTATCAATTAGGGAATTATGATATAAGAAAAACACCAAGATTAATTTTAATTGCTATAAAAGGAAGCGATACAAAAGAGGATCAAGAAAAAAGAATTTACAGTGATGGAAGAACGACTGATAGGTTGACCTGATAGGCCTTATTTCTTTGCATTATTGACCAACAAATACTTTGCTGTTTCGAAATAAGCAGTTGTAAACGCTGATAATTTTTTCAAAGCAGAATCTTGCTGCTGCTTACTAAGCAATGTGGCTTGTATATTCAAAGGGCTTATAGACTCTTCACCTGAATTGATATTTCTACTGAAATAAAAATCATCCGACACCATCCCAATCATATCTGCCGTATTAGTAACAAAAGCAAAGTTATATTTCTTATTAGGATCTAACAGGTCTCTTCCCAATGTAGTATTAACATAAGACTGATGCAACATACCCGCAATGGTTGGTAGTATATCAATTTGAGAGACTATTTCTGATCTGAGTTGCGGTGTTAATAATCCTGGGGCATAAAATAAAAGAGGCACATGTTCGTCAGTCAATCGTTGATCTGTCCATACCTGCGGATAAACAGCCTCTGCATTTCCTGCCAATCCATGATCGCCTACAAAAATGAAAATGGTGTTACTGAAATAAGCTTCTTTCTGTGCGGCTTCCAAAAATTTCTGAATGCAGTAATCAGAATACCGGAAGCAATTATATTCATCCAAAGATTCAAATCCGTATTTATTTAATTCATCGTCGGACACAAATTTTTTCTCAAAACCTATTTCGTTTTCTGGAATAGTTTGGTCATAAGGTCGGTGATTTCCTGAAGTCTGTATATAAGCAAAGAATGGCTTATTTTTTTTACGAAATACATCATTTGCTTCTAAAAAAAGATCTTTATCTCCAATGCCCCACACATTCACATCAGGAATATCCTTTCTCTTACCAGTATGTTTTTGCAAGCCGTCAATATTATCCAGCAATCCCTCAAAGTTTCCAAACTCAGGATCGCCTCCCAAAAAATAGTGCTTTTCATAATCAACAAAATGATCAACGATCGTATTCTGACTAACAGATTGTGGGTTACGGCTCGAAAATTTAAACAACTGCGCATCGGGTATGCCGGATAGAATAGCAAACAATGCTCTAGCCGTGGAGAAGTGTGGCGTAAAACATCTTTCGAAAAATATACCTTTCTTACTAATGGAATCAAAATAAGGCGTTGCATCTAATTTATTACCACTCATGCTGCTTTTGTACATACTGTACGATTCGCATTGCACCAATACAATATTGGGTTTGCTTTCCAACGCATTACTTCTCGGCCCAACCTCTCTGCGAAAAGAAAAATTATTTTTATCAGGCAGTTGCATCCATTCTGCCATAATTGGAAAAGCTTTTTTCGCCATCTTTTCATTGTATTGTGGCTTCCGTAATTTCAATGTAGAGAAAAAATTTTGCAGGGGATTTATAGCGAGATAAGATTTAAATCTATTATCAAATTTAAAGCTATCATTACGGCTAAGCGGTGGCCAGGAAAAATTTCCCCATGCAAACACAAGTAAAACAATTACCGCTACGCAAAAATATTTTCTGCGGTATGGTATTCCCAAGCCATCTGTTTTTGTAATTACCTGCCAATGGCTACGATGATACATCCAACGGAAAAACAAAACTGCTACTATAAGACCAACAAGCATCCAAAACAATGGATAAGTTTGTTTCATCATCCGCCACGAAATTGAAAAATCTTCTGTAAAATTCATTGCACCAGCATCCAACGGTGTTTTGTTGTAAGAAAAACTACCGAAGCCTGCTGCAAAAAAAACAAACATGATAAATGTAACAATAGCCAAATACCATGTCCACCACTTTTTATTACGGGAAGAATAAAAAGGTGACAAACTTGGCAACATGCTGACTAAAACAACCGGTAAAAGCACAAATGAAATCCAACGTAGATCATATCTGATTCCCATTAAAAAAGAAGGGATAACATCCGCCAACGAAATACTATTGGGTCTAAATGCAATGAAAGTCGCTATTCTGAATAAAGTGAATATGAGCAAGAAGATGACCAGCAAATTAGCCACCCACATAATCGTCTTCGGTATTTTAAATCGACTTAACATTTCTCATTTTTCATTGCAGAAAAACTACAAAATAAGGTAATAAAACCGCTTTGAGCAATCTTGCCTTTAATTGTTTGCTAAAAACATAAAACAAACAGATGATTTCAAACAGTATTTTTGCAACAATGATTTTTCTGGCATCAAAATTCTGGCAAAAAATAATTCATTGGGATCAGCAATTATTTGAAAAAATTAATACTGATTGGGCTAATCCATTGTTTGATGCCGTTATGCCTTTTCTAAGAAGTCCACTGAATTGGGCTCCTGTTTACTTGTTCGTACTGCTTTTTGTTTTGATGAATTTTAAAATAAAAGGATTATGGTGGATTGTTTTTTTTATTTCTACTGTAGCTTTTATTGATATGACTGGAAATTATGTTTTCAAACATGGTTTCGAAAGATTACGACCTTGCAATGACCCCAATTTTTTTGAACATGTACGGCTAGTAATCGACCATTGCGGATCAGGCTTCAGTTTTATCTCCAACCATGCTGCTAATCATTTTGGCATGGCAGCTTTTTTCTTTGTTACCTTAAGGCATGTGCTAAAAAACTGGGTTTGGGTTGGCATTGTTTGGGCCGCACTAATTGCTTTTTCACAAGTGTATGTAGGTGTTCACTATCCGTTTGATATACTTGGCGGTGCTTTATTGGGATTGGCTTTTGGCATAACAATGGGTTCGTTATTTAATAAGCAATTCGGATTCGCTATCTTCGATAAATAACCAACTTTGGTTTCTTAATGGATATAATCATACTGTTCCTCCTCATACTGTTAAATGGTGTTTTTTCAATGGCAGAAATTGCCCTTGTTTCAGCCAGAAAA
>Ga0209063_1000874_pt1 | contig 17159 bp, 14 predicted proteins | sample KloWWTmeKNB19Kit_FD_187177 | JGI IMG/M metagenome (GOLD analysis project Ga0209063, IMG submission 187177) | Active sludge microbial communities from Klosterneuburg, Austria, studying microevolution and ecology of nitrifiers - Klosterneuburg... | ecosystem: Engineered > WWTP > Aerobic digester >... | reverse complement strand
AGTGATAAAGATCTGCCAGAAAGTTCTGGATGGGCCAAATTTCGCAGTATTTGGTTCACACGAGCTTTTGGGTTCCGAGCTTTCAGGTGCCCTCAAGAATATAATTGCCTTATGTACCGGCATGTTAAATGGTCTTGGAATGGGCAAAAATATTGAAGCTCTTTTGATCACACGGGGTTTACGAGAACTTATCCTGATCGGAAAAGCAATGGATGTGCCTACAAGAGCATTTCTGGGAACAGCCGGAATTGGAGACTTAATTGCAACAGCCACAAGTTCATCCAGCAGGAACTATACATTTGGACAAAGGTTGGCTAAGGGAGAGACGAAAGAAGAAATAGCAACTAGTATGGCCGGATTAGCAGAAGGTGTAAGGGTGCTGAAGATAACAAACGGACTCATCAATCACTATAAAGTAAATGCTCCAATAATAACTTTATTGCATAAAGTGGTATTCGAAGGATATAATCTGCAGACGGCTATAAAATTCTTAATGAGGTATCCTTATGTTCAGGATGTAGATTTTCTTTAACGAAAGGAACTAATATTTTAACCTTTGTGTTAAAATTCTGTTAAAGAAAATTACGCTTTTTATAGGGTAAACGGAGAGTAATTAAAAAATTATTTTTAGCTATTTCCTTAAAGCCTTTGTACCACAATGTTTTTAATGTGAAAAAAATATTAAAAAAAATTAGTACATATTAAAAAGTGACTTATCTTTGTGTCTAATTTTAACATAACTTTAAAATTTTATTTCGAAATGAAAAAATTAATTCTATCTTTTGTTGTTGCAGGTGCATTATCTATTGGTATGTCTTCTTGCAAAAGTGAAACAACTTCTACTGAAACTGAAACTACAACTGTAGATACTACAGCTGTTGAAAGTACTGATACTGTTGTTACTGAAACTACAGTTACTACTGATACTACAGTTACTTCTGATACTATCAAAAAGTAATTGTTAGTTTTCTAACTAAGAAAAAAGGTTATCAATTAGTTGATGACCTTTTTTTTTCTTACGGAGCTTAGCTCAGTTGGTTTAGAGCGCTTCCTCGACAAGGAAGAGGTCACTGGTTCGAATCCAGTAGTTCCGACCACTTTTTAATATTGTATATGAAAATATTTGCACTACCAATTATCGTTTGTATTTTATTTACATCTTGTAATTTACAAAATAATAATGCTGATCAAAAGATTACTGCAAATGATTCAATCGTTGAAGTGAAAGCAAGTTTTGTTACTGATACTGTAAATGTAATAGCACAAAATCCAATTAAGGAAGATAAAAGTTGCTGGACATATTCTGAATATGTAGATGAAATGTCCGATGAAGTGACAAAAGTTGCATCAACAGGGTTTGGTACATCGGCAAAAATTAATTCTAAAACATTTGGAGCTTTCTTGATACTATATAAAAGGGAAAATTCAGTAACCATCTCAATACGAACTTTTATGTTAAGTAGCAATGATTCTGGTTTTGCTACTCCTGAAATGCTTTTAATTCGTCCGATATATAATACTTCTACAAGGATTAGATTTGATGAAAATCAATTTATTACCATCAATACTTTAGGACCAAGGACATTGTCTAACGAAGAAGTTTCTATAAAATCTGAGGCTGAAATAAAAGATTATTATTCAACATTTTATCTCAAACCAGAAGATGAGATATTATCCAATTTAATAAAATCTGATAAGACTAAGATTGAAGTTGAATTTAATGATGGTTCAAATGTAATCTTTAATTTTAATACTTGCAATTTATCTTTATAATTGAATTTATAAAACTTTCATCTAGATCAGACCATTTTACTTTAAGAACTAAATTATGATTTGATCTTTTTCTGTCAAATGATATCTTAATTGGTTGAAAAGACTGATACCTTGCTTATATGCATTTTCATTCTTCTCAAATGTGCTTTTATAAAGAGCCTTGCTTAATATTTTGAATGCCCTCTCTGCCTCCTCCCTTGTAAAAAACAGACTCTTAAAACTATTTTCCCACTTTTCATATTTTAGAACTTCTATTCCAAAGTTTGAAAACCTGAAACAAGTATTTAAATTTGAATAGTCAAAACTGCTAAGCTCAAGTTTATCTGCTGTATTGAGATAAGCGATCCAGAAATCAATATGATTTATTAACCGTTTCGTTAACAAGGAATCGTTTTCACTTGATTCGGCCGGTAAGCGCCAATAATTATTCTCTGCCGAATAAGTATCGTAGGCAGGATCTCCGTAATTAAAATCTTTAACTGTACACAATATTTCATATTCTTGTGTACCAGTCATCTCAGGAATACTTATTCTATGATTGATAGTACCTCTTCCTGCATTATCATAAACAGCATTTATATTGTATGTATCGCCTCTAAAGCTATTTAAAAATACTACCTTCGGTTCATCAGCCTTAACCTTGTATTTACCATAATCATACTGACCATTTATATTAGTAGTGTAGGAGCTGTCATTATTATATTTTATCCATCTTCCTTTATAGAATTTATCCATACTAACTAAAGCTGGATCGTCTTTTACCTTGCCTGTTACAGATCTTACAATCCATACCCCTTCATAATTTTTTTCCGGGATATCGACAGTAACTTTAGTTTTATCACAAGACAAAAATCCAAATATTAGAAAGAAGAATAGATGCTGAATTTTCATAAGTCTAAAATTGAACATCACTACTCATCATCTGATTATTACGTCTAAATTTAACAATTACTTTTTCACCTGGACTAATTCCGTTCAGTGCTTCCATATATGATTGAATTTCAGCAATTTTAAATTTCCCCAATTCCATGATGATATCACCTACCTGTAAACCAGCCTTTTGAGCAGGTCTGTCCTCTTTTACACCATCAACGCGAAGTCCGCCTTCATTATACATATAATCCGGCATGATTCCCAATGTGACTTTCATTTCCATCTTTTCTTGTTTTTCATCCTTAGTTTTAGTGAATGGAATCGAAGGCACTTTTTCAAGACTCTTAATTAGAGTGTAAATGTTCTCGATGATCAGATTCATACCCTTAAAGTTGATCTTATCGAAATCATCAGATGGTTTGTGGTAATCACTATGTTGCCCGGTAAAAAAGAAAAGAACAGGCAGATCTTTAAAATAAAATGAAGTATGATCTGATGGTCCTGATCCTGATTCTTCATAGATTAGTTTAAGTTTAGATACATTGCTTGCCTCTATTTTTGATTTCCAAATTGGGGAAGTGCCAACACCACCTATAAGAAGTGAATTATCATCTTTTAATCGTCCTACCATATCCAAATTGATCATAGCTGCCACTTTGGTAAGATCTACTGTTGGATGTTTTACAAAATAATTCGAACCCCATAATCCATATTCTTCACCTGAGAATGCAAGAAAAAGATAGTTATATTTTGACTTTGTTTTAACAAGTGTTTCTGCGAGATAAAGCATAACACTTACCCCAGATGCATTATCATCTGCTCCATTATGTATTCCACCTTCTGTAGAAAGACTAAATCCACTATGGCCATCACCTAAATGGTCATAATGAGCACCTATAATAAGGGTTTGTGCGGCATTGTTGTCAATATATCCCGCAACATTAATGATTTTTAGTGAATCCTGTCCTGTTGCCAAGGTAGGACTAGTAGAGTGTGGGTCTGCAGCTGGAGAAAAGTAAAAAGTTTGCATATAGGTATTCTTATCACCTTTAGTTTTCAACCCAATTTCACTAAATCTCGATGCAATGTACTCGGCAGCTATATCTTGAAAAATACTTCCTGTTAATCTACCTTTCATAGCATCTGATGATAGAAAACCTACATCAGCCTTCATCTGCGCAATAGCTCGGCTTTGCTGACAAAATACTGGAGGTGTAACAAAATATAAAAAGGTAAAAATTATAAATATTAATTTTTTTTTCATGTTAAATCTGTTCAGAATTACGATATTTGCAATATTTATGTGTTTAATAGTTACAAAAGTACACATTTCATTTTAATAAAAATATTCTCTATGTTTTTTAAGTACATAACGGTTTTAAGTTTGGTTTTCTCACTTTCATCCTTCCTTCAAGCTCAGAATAAACCTGCCCCTGCAAAGCAAACAAAACATTATAAAAAAGAAAAACATCTTAAGAAAGTTCAGCAATTGACTTATGGAGGAGATAATGCAGAGGCCTATTGGTCTTTTGATAGTAAAAACTTAGTTTTTCAATCTAATAATCCAGGATGGGGGTTGTCTTGTGATCAAATATTTACTATGGTAGCTAAAGAGCAAAAGCCAAATAAACAAGGTATCAGAAATACTCCTAACTTATTGAGTACCGGAAAAGGAAGGACTACTTGTTCTTATTATATGCCGGATGGTAAGAGTGTTATCTATGCTTCTACGCACTTAAAAGGAAAAGAATGTCCGCCTGAACCGCCAAAAAATGGCAAATATGTATGGATGCTTTATCCTGAATTTGACATTTTTCAGGCAGACCTTAAAGGAAATGTCTTAAAGCAATTAACAGAAACACCACATTATGATGCTGAGGCTACAGTTTCTCCTAAAGGTGACAAAATAGTATTTACAAGCATGCGCACAGGTGATCCTGAGTTATTTACTATGAATCTAGATGGATCAGATGTACGTCAGGTTACAAAGGAATTGGGTTATGATGGAGGTGCCTTTTTCTCTCCTGATGGTACCAAATTAATTTTCAGGGCAAGCAGACCTACCACTTCTGACGAGATAACAGAATACAAATCATTAATAGCACAAGATATGGTTCAACCTACAAAAATGGAGCTATTTATGTGTAACGTTGATGGCAGCGATTTAAAACAGATTACAAAACTTGGAGGAGCAAATTGGGCGCCATTTATGCATCCATCCGGTAATAAAATACTCTTTTCTTCAAATCATATGAGTCCTAGAGGTTTTCCATTTAACATATTTATGATCAATGTGGATGGCACAGGGTTGGAGCAAATCACTTTTGATAATGCTTTTGACTCTTTTCCAATGTTCTCATTTGATGGAAAGAAAATTGCTTTTAGTTCAAACAGAAATAATGGAGGCACAAGAGATACAAATGTCTTCGTAGCAAAATGGAAAGATTAAATTCTTTTTGGTCCTAATTCTATGATCTCAGCATCACTGATTTTGGAATCAAGCAATGTAAATCTAATAAGTGTTTTAATCTTATGAAAGCCATGTAATCCGGCTGCTCCAGGATTCATTGTTAACATTTTATATTTAGTGTCATATATAACTCGAAGTATATGTGAATGACCACATATGAATAGGGTAGGGTGATGCTCCTCAATAAGTTGCTTTGCCAATTTGTCGTATTTGCCGGGATATCCACCGATGTGGATCATTAAGACTTTTACACCATTTATTGAAAAATTTAATATTTCAGGTATTTCGCTTCTTATTTCTTTTCCATCAATATTTCCATAGACAGCACGGACCTTTTTTAATGTCCGAAGATAATCGAGGACTTCAATACTGCCAAAATCTCCTGCGTGCCATATCTCATCGCATGATTCAAAATACTGAGCCCAATCCTGGTCAATGTAAGAATGTGTATCAGATAATAAACCTATTCTCATATTTAGCGGCTTGTGTTAAGGACAATTTTACCAAAATGCATGCCACTTTCCATTCTTTTTAATGCTTCATTTACATCTCTCAACTCATAAATAGAATCTATGACTGGTTTTATTTTATGTTTTGATACGAAGTCTAGCATCTCCCTAAATTCTTGAGGAGTGCCCATAGTAGTTCCCAATAAAGATATTTGTTTCCAAAACAAAATCTGAGGGCTAAAATTTTGGATATCACCTTTTGTTCCTCCATACATGACCATACGAGCTCCCGATCTGCATGCTTTAAGTAATTGTCCGGAATTTGGCCCTCCAGCACTATCTACTACTATATCAAAACCTTCTGAGATGGCAAGCAATTTCTTTGACAGATTCTCCTCTTTATAATTTATGCCACCCTTCGCCCCCAGCTCATATGCACTGTGTAATTTTTCTTCACTACTACTTGTTACATAGACATTTAAACCCATCGCCACAGCGAATTGAAGGACGAAAATAGCCACACCTCCGCCTGTTCCCGAAATTAATATATTCTCACCGGGCTTTGCCTGTCCTTTCGTCTTTAATGCGCGCCACGCAGTCAAACCAGCCAGTGGTAATGCTGCTGCTTCTACATATGAAAGATGCTCAGGTTTATGATACATTTGGTCAGGATAAATAAAACAATTTTTGGAAAATGTACCATTTGAAGGCATTCCAAGAATGTTATAACCTTTGCCTTGAAAATTAGGATTATTTCCCCAGTCAGTGGCTGGTAAGTAGAGTATATCTTTCCCTTCATAAATTCCACTTCCATCAGACCCAAGTATGCATGGTAGTTGTATATTTGCATATTGACCTTTCGTGATCCACAGGTCTCTGTGATTGAGCGCTGAAGCTTTATTTTCAACTAATACCTGGCGATCCTTTGCCAATAATTCAATCTCCGAAAATTCTAGTGGTTGATGAATTTCATTCAACACCATACATTCTGTAATCATACAATATTTTTATCCTCAAAATTAAAATTACCTAGGATTTAATTTTTAATAATTTATGAATCATAAATTATCAAATTATATTATTGCACAAATCTTTGAAAACTCAAAACAAAGTATTAATTTAACGTGTTTATTTAAATTAATAGTTTCCTAATAAAACAAATTGGAGTATGAACATTACATTTGATGAATTGAGACAAATTAAACACAGTTTACCTACCGGAAGTATTAGTAAAATAGCTCAAGACTTAGAAATAGATGAGCAAACAGTACGAAATTATTTCGGTGGGGATCATTACAACAATGGAGATGTAGTTGATCTTCACATAGAACCAGGCCCAAGTGGAGGGATTGTAAATGTTGAGGATACCAGAATAATCGAGGCAGCTCGGAAAATAATTGGTGGTATTTCAAATAATTAAAAGTTTTTAAACTCCTGAAGCAATTTTTTGTATTCATCCGTCCAATCATTTCTTTCTTGGGATTTGTATATGGTAAGTTGCTTCAGGATTAATTTTTGATCAAAATTACCTTTTGAAAAAACCTGAATTCGTCTGAAAAATGGGCTACTAGCAAGGCTTCTAATGTCCATAGACTCTATATGTTCAAAACCAACTGCTTTGAAAGAATGGCTTATTGCTTCTGACTCAGGAACGGGTAGAATAACATAAAACAATCCGCCTTCCTTCAAAAGGATATTTACAGAATTTACAATTTCTTGCAATGATAGGGTAGTGGTGTGCTTGGAAATTCGAGACTTATGATCCTTTGGTAACATATCAGAAGTAAAAAATGGAGGATTTGAAATGATAACATCGTACTGATTCGACACAACTTTTGAGTATTCTGTTAAACCAATACACCTTGCATTGCACCTTCCATCAAGTTGGTTATTGCAAAGATTTTCTTTAAATTCCTCCACAGATGACTCATCAATATCTATTCCAAGGAAACGCGACTCTGGATGCTGAAGTGCTGCCATCATCGTAATAATACCACATCCTGAACCAATTTCAAGGATGGTGCCAGTTTTTTTAATAATTTTGGGATAGGCACCTAACAATAAGGCATCAGTCCCAATTTTCATGGGAGATCGATGATGAAGTATTTTAAGATTATTTAAAAGAAATGGAAGTTCCGATTTCAATTATTTACCTTGAGATTTCTGATGGTCTTCAAGAAATTTCTTAAGTCCAATATCCGTTAATGGGTGATTGAGCAAGCCTAGGATCGCACTCAAGGGACAGGTAACTACATCGGCTCCCATTTCTGCAGCCTTTATAATATGTAATGAGTTTCTTACAGATGCAACAAGAACTTCTGTTGCATATCCCTGAATATCATAAATATTGGTGATTTGTTCAACCAATTCCATACCATCAAAAGAAATATCATCCAATCTACCTACAAAAGGGGAAACGTATTTAGCTCCGGCTTTTGCTGCAAGGATTGCTTGGCCGGAAGAAAAGACTAAAGTACAGTTGGTTTCAATTCCTTTATTTGCAAAATACGAAATTGCCTTTACTCCATCCTTTATCATAGGAATTTTAACGATGATGTTCTCAGCTAAATCTGCAAGTATCTCACCTTCCCGAACCATTCCTTTAAAATCAGTTGAAATCACTTCAGCTGATACATCTCCGTCAACAAGCTCAGCTATGGCAAGGTAATGTTTACGGATATTGTCTTCACCAACGATACCTTCCTTCGCCATTAATGAAGGATTCGTAGTTACACCATCTAGTATACCAAGGTCAATAGCCTCTTTGATTTGATCAATGTTTGCTGTATCGATAAAAAATTTCATCTCTTATGTTTTTATATATAATGAGTGGATAGGGAAAAAGTTGCCTTTAAAAAAAATGGAAGCCAAACCAACCGCTCAACTTGTTACCCTTGCTGCATTTCTGCCCTGGGGGAGTTCACAAGGAGCATGTTGAATGACTTCCAAGCTCCAAAGGTAATATTTTTTGTATATTTCCAAATTAAATAACAAAAACATTTAAAATAATGAGTAAAAATGTAGCAATACCAGGCCTTAGTATGATTTATTTATTTTTATTCAGAGTGTCTGTGAGTCTTTTGATGCTTCAGCACGGTTGGCCAAAACTGATGAAATTTACTAATTCTGAAGCAATAAAATTTGCTGACCCAATTGGAATAGGTTCAAATGCTTCCCTAATTCTTGCAGTTTTCGCTGAAGTGGTTTGTTCAGTGCTGATAATTATTGGCTTTAAAACCAGATTGGCTACAATACCGCTAATTATTACAATGTTAGTGGTGATATTTATTGTCAAATTGAATGATCCGATTTTTGAAAAAGAATCAGCAATTTTATTTTTATTTAGCTATGGAACAATTTATGTTTTTGGACCCGGTAAATATGCAGCTGACAACAAATGGAAATAAACAAATATATTAGAAATTTCAATATGTACTAATTTGTAGAAATTAAGAAGGGTAGTAATTAGACTAGATTATAAAGCACAAAATTTTGCAAAAACAAAAAGACCAATAATTTAGGCTTATGTTAATGATTCAGCACATAAATTCTGGTAAACTTTAAATACTCAAGTTTATGGATAGTAAGTTCCATTCTAGTTGAACTGGATGTTGATGTTACGCAACTTTTACTATTTGATTACTAACCGGAATAAACTTTATTCTTAACAAAGGATTAGCATCACATGTTAACTTGCAGTATAATTAATCTTACGATATAATATTCCTATAATTAATATTATGTTAAATAGAATAATTAAAAGAGTATTCCTCCTACCTTGATTTATTCCTCATTCCAATTGAAATAAAATAGTACTGCAAAATTCATATTTTTGCTTGACCAGTTTGTTGTAATAATTTTAGTCAATTCTATTTGGTTTAACTTGATTGAAATTAGATCGTTTAGTATTATCTTACTATCATCCAATACTAAATGAAATTGATTAACAATCCAAAATTCCTTCGTATAATATCAAAGTCGCCTTTTAAGATAATAAAAAAAGCCGATGTTGAACGACACCGGCTTTTTTAATTTTAAAAGCAATATTATTTTACAATCGTAATATTACCTTGGTTTTTAAACTGAGCTCCTCCAATACACTCTACATCAATATAAAAACCATAAACATCAGGATCAAGTACTTTTCCCTGGAATGTTCCATCCCAAACAAAATTGATATTGGTAGTAGTAAATACTTCTTGTCCAAATCTATTGTATATAACCAATTTGTTGAGTTTATTAACCTGGCCTTGTTGCAACAATCGTAATGTTTCATTTACTACATCACCCTTACCATTTGGAGAAAATGCATTCGGCAAGAATACATGGTCTTTGTCACACAGTGTTGGATTGACTGTTAAATCTACAGATGCAGTTCTATTACAACCATCAGGTTGTGTCACTGTAACTGTAAAAGTTATTGGTCCTAGTGTTCCTAGTGGTGGTGTATATATAGGATTTTGTGCATTAGGATTGTCTAGACCGGCAGTTGGAGTCCATGAATATTGTAACCCATCAGGTTTTGCAAATAATTGAACTTTTTCTACATCAAAAATTTCTACTTCTGCAATTGTTGCAGTTACTGCCCCCCCATAAGTACCAACGTCTAATGTAACGGAACCGCTAATTGTACATCCTTCAGGAGCTGGTTCAGGATATGTTACAGTAACTGTATAAATTTGATCTTCTACTCCTAGAACAGTTATTTGAGTAGTCCCCTGCCCTGCCACTATATTTACATCAGGTGACCATACAATAGTTGGTGTACCAACACCACCATTCAACGTGACTCCCAAAGTTGTATTGTCGCCTTCACAAACGAAAACATTCTCGCTAACCATATTTAATACAGCCAAATCTACAGCAACTCTGGCTTCAACAGTACAATCGTTAAAGGTAGGATCGCTAACAGTAGCAGTAAAGACAGTATAACCATCAATCACGGCAATCGGATTGGGAATATTGTTAGGACCTAGTATTTTATCAGCAGGTGACCAAACATAATTGTAATTTGGATTTCCATTAGCGTTTAATGGAGTTGTGTTGGTTCCACATAAATATATAGAATCATTAATCGATGGAAGATCGATATAATTAACTTTAATTAATTGAGAATCAACCCTTTCACATCCTCCAATATTACTTAATTTCACCCAATAGCTTCCGGGTGTCAAATAAGTATAAGAAGGATTCACATCAGTTGAAGTGCCTATGCCATCACCAAAATCCCAAAAATAAGTTTCAGGTGGATTTGTTTTATTTATAAAGTCAACTACTAAAACACCACAGGCATTGGTCCAATCAAAATCAAGATTTGGTTCTGTCCTTAACTTTACGTCCACAGTATCTCTTAGAACACAACCAGAAATTGGATCCAGTACATCTACAAAATAAGTGATGCTGGACAGCGGTGTAGATGTGGGGTTAGGTACATTTGGTCCAGGAGTCAGATAAGTAGGTGGTGTCCAGGTGTACAATAAATTTGGATCACCATTTGGATTTAAATCCACAGATTCACCAAGACATAAAGTATATTCATTTGGGATAATTTCGTCTCCAAGTGTTTTAACAGTTATTGATTTTTGTATAGTATCACTACATCCATTTTGTGCATATGCTATCAATACTACATTGTATAGTCCTTCCTCGGTAACTACAAATTCCGGTTGGAAATCATTACTTGTGGCAACTGTGTTTCCGCCTTTAATTACGAACCATTGATAATTAGAAGCACCCGCTGATGTATTAGTTGTTTTGATAGTGATGTCATTGTTACAATTAGGCACTGTTAAACTAAATCCAGCTTTAATACTAGTCGGACTGATCACAATATTTCTATCCATTGTATCTACACAAGCAGGGCCATCAGAAGAAATCAACATAACCCTATAGGTTCCATAATCAGGATATGTAATAGTTGGTTCAAAATCTGTCGAAGTGGCAAATATACCTCCTTGAGCATCATAGAAAGTCCATTTATATTCAAAGGTACTGACAGAGCAGTTTTTAAAATGTATTTCTTTTGTATTACATAAGGTATCAGGTATGGCAAAACAAGCATCTGTAGGATTTGAACAATCTCTTACATTATACTGGAAATCTCTTCTGATAACTGATAGTGTTTCACCATTTCTTCTTTCAGTAACACAAACACCAACTAGGAATTGACCTACGGTGATAGGTGTACCGGTTATAAATCCGGTGGAACTATTAATCTGTAAGGGATCAGGACCCCCAAGCAGATTATTAAGGCTATATCCAGGACCCCATTGAATTTCAGTGAATGGTGGCGGCGGTGGAGGATAAACTCTACCTTCTGCCGTATCACCTGATTCAAAAGGATTACACAAAGTGTATATTAGTTCATCACCATCATCATCAATGGCACTATGATCATAATTTAATGGTTTATTGGCACAAACATAGATCGGAGGCCAGTCTTCATATCTTGGAGAAGAATTACAGCTCGTCAAAGCAGGGCCTTCAATTTTTACTGAAAATACAGCTCCAGTATTTAATGGAACTTCAATGTTCTGTAAAGTTTCATTTCTGCAACATCTCTGATATACTACTGTATAGCCCCCAGGTATCTGAGGCAAAGTAACAACTGTTCTGTAAACAGCCCTGTGCACACATACATCCTGACCAATAATATTACATTCTGAAGTTAACTGCTCATCTAATGTATCAGTGGCATCATAAGGCACGAATAATACACCTTGAATTCCGATAGTCTGAACAGGAGTATTATTAGAATTTCTATAAAAACCAATCCATGCAGGGTCATCGAAACCTACTGATGGGTCACCATAATAACAGTCTCTGTAGACTGTTAGAATAATTTCATATTTATTATTTCCAAGACATCTGTAAGTCATTTCACCACCTACTATATGCGTTGCCTGTGCTTGAAATCCAACAAATATAAACAACGCAAAGAAGCATAATTGCTTCACTACCTTGCTTAACTTATTGCTGTTAAAGCCAATTTGTATATACCTTTTTAAAAATGAGTTCATGGATATTACTTTATCTAGTTTGACTAAATATGGATTATTTTGTTCTACTTAAATTAACTATTTCTACTCTTCTTTCTCTAGAAGCAGCTACGCTGTATACAGAGTTTCTAAGATCACTATAGCTTGATACTACATCAGCCGGAGACCTTGATTCACCAAATGAGACTTCAGAAACCTTAAGTTTACCGTTTTTCAGATAAGGAGCGATAGCGCCTTTACTTGCTCTATTAAGATAGTTGATAATACTATTAACCCTTCTGGATCCAAGTTTTTCATTGTAAGCACTTGAAGCCAATGGTGAAGTAAATCCTTGGATAACTATTCCTACAGCTTCTCCCCTATCTAAAACTTCTTCTAATGCTTCTGTAAATGCGATAAGATCATCATTTCCTTTCTTGACTTTATTTTCAAAGAAGTTGTTCATGATTTTCTCTGCCTGAGTTCTTTCGTCTCCTTTGAGTGGTTGTACATATTTATCTCTATATAACCATTTCTTATTGTAATAAGGATCAAATGTTTCTGGGAAAGTCTTAGTTGTAGTTAAGGTTCTTGAACGTCTACCAGGTTCATCATTATCAAAGAATAGCTCTATAGGCAGATAATCTTCAAGGTTACCTTTGCCAAGGTATAGTTTCTGTTCAATTTTGCTTACATTATCAGGTACATTTCTTGTATCTACATAAGCAGAGTCAGGAGCAAATCCCTTTTTAGTAGCAATTACAAGATATCTTTTACCTCTTTCTACTGGGAATATATGTCTGTTAGTTGATTCTGTCAATTGAATGATTTGCTCTTTACTTGGATCATTAGTATCTATAATTCTTATAGTAGTGCCATTTAATGGTAAACCTGTTTTTTTGGCAAATGTCAATACATCCAAATCTAATTCTTTAGATTTTAAGTAGAACAATTTAACTATATCAGAATTGTCCTTTAAATCTTTAGTGGAAAAGTATACTGTATCAGGATAATAGCCTGGTTTGGAAGCTACTGCCATAAATTCATAACCAGGATCTAATGGGAATAAATAAGAAGATCTTGTTTCAATTTGTTGACTAGCTAATTCAGGACCACTTCTCTTGTATAAAGCAACTTTAGCACCTGGTAAAGAATCGCGTGTATTGGCGTCAAAAACATAAGCCAATAAGTTGACTTTCAATACATCAACTTTATAAATATCATTACAGCATGCTTCCTCTGTTGGATCTAAATATAAGGAACCTGCTCTGTTTGAAGCAAAATAACCTGTTTTTGAATTGTCAGACAATGTATAATATATATCATTGTAGCTACTGTTTAGTGGAGCCGGTTCTTGTTCCGGATCTGACCATTTGCCATCAGTGAAGGAAGTCTTATAAATATCATATCCTCCGAATCCCTTCAGTCCAAAAGAGCTGAAATATAATGTCTGAGAGTTTTGGTGAAAAAATGGAGTTGCTTCAGCATCAATAGTGTTCAAGTCTTTTGCATTGATAGGAGTGCCATAGCTGTTACCATTCACTTCTACATACCATATATCTTCCTTCCCTACTCCACCCGGACGGTCAGATGTAAAAAATAGAATCGTTTTATTAAGTCCATCGACCCGACCAATAGTTGGTTGAGTTGAAGTATATCCTGAGATATTAACCGGGTCGGGAACCCTGACTGCAGCTCCAAGTGTGCCATCAGGCATCACATCTCTGTAGTATAATTCACATCTGATTTCGGAAAAGTTTGCATTATCGCAATTAGAGAAATACACTCTGTTTCCATCAGGAGTAAATGTAAGATTTACATTGTGCTTAGTGTCCTCATTGAATGCATTGCTTAACTCACCATTGCTGATTGAGTCTTTCAATAATGTCTTTCCAATTAACCATTTGTTTTTAGGATTGGTGAATCGATTTGAAGCATAAAAGAATGAATCATTCTTAGCAAATGGAGCAAAATCATTGTAGGGAGAGTTAATATCACTACCCAATTGTTCCACTTTGTAAAATTCAACAGAATCACTGGCATTTTTTATAGCCCAATCTAAAGATTCAAGTCTTTGCTTTGCAACTGTTACGTTTTCGTTCTCTGCACCTTCATTCTGAGATATGTACAGATTGTAATTATCCTGAGCTTCAGTATATTTACCTTGAATCGTTTGAACTTCACCCAGCCAAAAGAGAGATTCTTTGAACTGAGGCTCATTCTTTCTTTCAGATAACTGGAGCAATGTATAATATTGTTCTGCCTTAGTGTAAGCATGGAAATTTCTGGCAGATTCTGCTATTTTGAATAACAATTCAGGATCACCTGGATCGAATTCTGCGGCAATCTGAAAATTAACCATTGCACTTTTGTAATCTTTAATAGCAAGACTTTTTTCGGCTGCCTTAAGATATTGTTTTTTAGTTTGGGACTGCACTTGATTTAGTGCAAAAAAGCAAACTATAATTATAAGTATATTTTTCATCATGTTTTTAACTTTGGGATTTCTGCTATATTTAATAAACAGGACAAGATCTGTAATCTTTCAAAGGTTTAACTTCAGTAATGATATATTGGAGAGAAACTTCAAGACCACCCTTCTTTTCAGTAGCTATCTTGAAATCAGAATTATTGATATCATAACTTATTCCGGCTCTAATCTGATTAATATGGAGTTCTACTGTCGGAATCCATGCATCATCAGTTCTAAAGTTAACACCTCCTACAATAGCAAATTCTTTACCTCTTCTCGAACTAAGATATACTTTAAGACCTGCGCCGAGCAAAGTTTCATTATATTCATCAGACTTACGATAAGCAGCATTTAGCAACAAATCAAAAGGTTGAGCCAGGTAAAGCGACCCAAGACCATAAACTGACATTGTTACAGGTAATTTTGAATCATAACCTGAATAAAATCTCATTCTAGGAGAATTTAAGTGGCAAAAACCAGCTCCAACATCAATCTTTGTTCGCGAACTATTTTGTAATCTAATATTTAAACCAGCAGAAGTCTCCGGATATACGAATGACTTTGTATCCAAATCTACTTTTTCGCCTGTTGTTGGATTGTAAATTACTTGAGTTCCATCCCATTGATCAGCAAAATTTAATCCTTTGCTGTTGATAGTTCTCTGACCAAATCCGACACCAATACCTGGAGTCAGAAAGAAATGTTGATTAACCATATAAGTAAATGATCCTTGCAAATTCAAATTTAGCAAGCCTAATTTTCCGTCACCAGCTTGATCAAAATTAAAATTGCCACCGACACCAAAGAAGATTTTATCATTTTTTTGAGAATAAATCTTTTGGTCATAATTGGCACTAACTGTAAAATAGTCCACCGGAACAGATCTCCATTGACTTCGATAATTGCCTGATATCCTCTTGTCTCCATTGAATATACCGGTGAGACCCGGGTTAAGATTTAAGGTGGCATTATAAAATTGGGAATAGTGTATTTCATTTTGACTATGTCCAATATTTACATAGCAAAACATCAAAAAAATACCTATACATTTGAGTAAACGTTTTTTTTCCAAAGCGAATATGTTTATGGGTTTACTAATTATCTTCGTCAAAAATACTTCTTTTTTTTCATAAGTAACAAAAAAAGTAGTTTAGACTATTAATAATAACAAAAAATCAAGACGTGAAGATATTGTCAAGGTCACAAGTTTTAGAACTAGAGAATGAAGTAATAAATAAATTGGATATAAGTTCAGTTAACTTAATATCATTAGCCGCAGATGCTTTTGTTAAATATTTCATTGATGTTAAGTATGATATAAATAATAAAATACTTATATATGCTGGAAGTGGAAAGAATGGAGCAGACGCTGTAGAAATTGCTAAAAGATTGGTAATTAAAGGTTTCATTATAAAATTGATTCTTATTGAAACTTCGTCCGAACCTTGTATTGAGTTGATAATATGTTCAGCAGATCTACCTCTTTCTATTGATTATGAGCATGTTTCAAGGATAGGATTAAGAGAACATATTATTCCTGAACATTCAATTTTGATAGATGGAATTTTTGGAACAGGACTTAATAGGCATTTGGAAGAAAATCTGGAAGGGCTCATTTTGCAATTAAATATGTACTCTTCCATTAAAATTGCGATTGATATACCAACTGGAATATTCGCTGACTCAGTTAGTAAAGGCGTATCATTGACCTGCGATCACACCGTTGCTTTAGGCACTTTGAAAATGGCTTATTTTCTTGATCAAAAAGAAAATAAGATAGGTCAACTGTCCTTGGCACCCATTGCGCCTTTTAATAGATTTTTAAAAGATATTCAAACTGATTTTGAATATATAAATTCCGAATTCGTTCGAAAGCTACTGAAGCCATATAATAGACTTAATCATAAGTATAATGCAGGTAGTTGCCTTATAGTTGGGGGCACATTTGGCAAAGCAGGATGTATCTTACTGGCAGGTAAGGCAGCACTTAGGACTGGTTGTGGGTTAGTTACGTTGCACGTTCCAGGCAATTCTGTCAGCTTTCTTCAAGGAGCTTTCCCGGAAGCGCTTATAGATCCTGATATAAATCCAAACGAAGTTACTAGGTGTAGCATTCCGCCGAAAATCAACTCCATTGCTATCGG